>Ga0210394_10007607_pt1 | contig 11366 bp, 12 predicted proteins | sample IncBWC12MmetaG_FD_160121 | JGI IMG/M metagenome (GOLD analysis project Ga0210394, IMG submission 160121) | Forest soil microbial communities from Barre Woods Harvard Forest LTER site, Petersham, Massachusetts, United States - Inc-BW-C-12-M | ecosystem: Environmental > Terrestrial > Soil >... | reverse complement strand
CGTGCCGTGCTCAGCATTGGCTGGGGGAGCACGAGGGGGCCAGCCCAGCCCCCTCGTTATCTTGCTAATGGCCTTTTACGGCCGCAGGCCGGAAAAGGCCGACAGCGCGCGGCGCTTGATCAGTACAGCACGTCGCGCTGCACGCCGCGCGATGCGAGGGCCTGTTGCAGGCGGGCGAGCGCCTCCTGCTGGATCTGCCGCACGCGCTCACGCGTCAGTCCGAGCTCGCGCGCCAGGTCTTCCAGCGTGGAGGGTTCCTGGCCGTTCAGGCCGTAGCGGCGCTCGATCACGAGGCGCTGCTTGGGCGTCAGATCGTCGAGCCACACGTCCATCAGCAGCTGCAACTCGCGTTGCGCGAACTGCCGCTCGGGCGCAGCGGCACCTTGATCCGGAACCAGCTCGAACAACGCCGTTTCGTCCTGATCGCCGATCGGGCTGTCCAGCGAAGCGGGAGCTTCCGCCAGCACCATCAGGCCGGTCACCTCGTCGGCGGTCTTGCCCAGCAGATGCGCGACGTCGTCCACGCTCGCATTGCGCGACAGGCCCAGCGCGCGCCATCCCGATTCCAGATGCTGGCGCGCTCGGTGCAACTGATTCAACTCTCTCATCACATGCGTGGGCAGCCGCACCGCCCGCCCCTGCGCAGCCAGCGCGCGGTCGATTGCGTGGCGAATCCACCAGGTGGCATAGGTCGAGAACCGAAAGCCGCGCTCGGGCTCGAACCGGTCCAGCGCGTGAATCAGTCCCAGATTGCCCTCCTCGATCAGATCGAGGAAGGTGACGCCGCGGTTCTGGAAGTTGCGCGCGATCGAGACTACGAGTCGCAGGTTGTGCTCGATCATCTTCTGGCGCGCCCCGAAATCGCCCTCGCGCGCCGACACCGCGTACGCGTATTCCTGCTCAGGGGTCAACAGCGGACGTGCACCAACCGCTGCCAGGTAGCGTTGCATGGCATCGCCGCCGACGTCGTCGGCCGCGGCAAATGCAGCCTGTGCTCCGGCGGGCGGGGATTCCTGCCCCTCGGAGCTGGTCAGCGGACCGTCGAATACGCCCGCATCGCCCTCAGAGGGCGATGGCGCATCCTCCCACTCGACCCGTTTGCGCGGGCCCCCCATCGCCAGCGTCCTTGGCGCGCGGCGATGCGAGTCGCGCGCCGGTCAGCGGGGCGGCAGATACGCCAGCGGGTCGACCGGCGTACCGCGCCGCCGGATCTCGAAGTGAAGTCTGGGGCTAGACGCATCCGTCATTCCCAGATCGGCGATACGCTGTCCCCGCTTGACCGCCTGCCCCTGCGTTACAAGGATCTCGTTGTTGTGAGCGTAGACGGACACATAGTCGTCCGTATGCTTGATGATGACCAATTTGCCATAGGCGGGCAAGCTGTTGCCGCTGTAAACAACCTGCCCGTCGTTGGCGGCATATACCGGATCTCCGACGTTGCCCCCGATGTCGATCCCCTTGTTATGGGCTTCATCGAATCGGTCAAGCACTTTGCCGCGGCTGGGCCAGGCCCATTGGCTATCCGGTTCGCCGGCCGCCGCCTTGTTGTCGGTAGTCGGGGCGACCGCGGCGGGAGCAGGCATCGCCGCAGTCTGGTCCGTTGAACCGGGCGCAGGAGCGGCCTCGGCGGCAGACGGCGCAGTGATCAGATCGCTGGGAGCCAGGGGCCGCGTCTCGACCTTGGGCGACGGAGATACCGCAATCGGGGTTGCCTCGGCGCTACTCGACTCCTCGCCAGCCGGCGGCGCCACGCGCAGCGACTGGCCGATCTGCAGGTGCGCCTGATCATCGAGGCCGTTCCACCGGGCGATATCGCGGAAGTCCTGTCCAAACACCAATGCAATGCTGTACAGCGTATCGCCCGCCTGCACGACGTATTGCCCGTCGTGCGCCTCGCGCGCCACCGGAGGCGGTGGTGCCACTGGAGCTGCCGCCACCGGCGTGACTTTCTCGGGCGGCCGCCCGACTTGCGAGCGCTCCTCGATCGGGGCCTCATGAGTCGACGAGGTCACGCAGCCTGTCAGTACAAGAGCGCTGCACCAGACCACAATCACCGAGCGAAGCATGGGATGTCCTGAGTCGAGGGTTCGTCGATTCATCGTCATCGATTGCCGGTGTTCACTGTACCTTGCAAGAGGGGTACGAAGCGTACTGGCTGATGCTGCTGGCGAACGATGCGGCCCTCGAGGCTTTTTGACAACACCGTCAACACCTGATCATCGCGTCCGAGCGGCGCGACGATCACTCCGCCCGGGGCCAATTGCTCGACCCAGGCTGCCGGGATGTCATCGGCGGCCGCAGTGGAGACGATCGCAGTGAAAGGCGCTTCGGACGGCAGCCCCAGCATGCCATCACCGAAGGTCAGGCGCAGGTTGGGGATCCTGAGGGGCCGCAGGTTGGCGCGCGCCATCTCGTGCAGTGCGCGCACGCGCTCGATCGAAAACACGGTACCGAAAAGCTCGCTCAGCACGGCGGCGGCATAGCCGCAACCGGTGCCCACCTCCAGCGCCGCTGCCGTCTTGGGCTCGGACGCGCCCGTCAACGCGAGCTCGGCGAAGCGAGCAACCACGTAAGGCTGCGAGATCGTTTGACCAAAGCCGAGTGGCAAGTGGGTGTCCTCGTAGGCGCGGCTGGCGAACGCCGGCTCGACGAAGCGGTGCCGCTCGATCCGGCGCATCGCCTGCAACACCCGCGGATCGCGCACGCCCAGCTCCTGCACCCGCTGCACCATGCGGGCGCGAACCCGCTCCGAGGTCAGGCCCGTACTCTGGGCTGCGCTCAAAGCGGCCCCTGACCCAGCCATCGCGAGACCGAATCCAGCTGTTCCGTGTGGGTCAGATCGATCTGCAATGGGGTCACCGAGACATGGCCGCTCGCCGTCGCATGAAAGTCGGTCCCGGGGCTCGCGTCGGCCGCTTCGCCGGCGGCACCGACCCAGTAGATCGTGTCGCCGCGCGGGCTGACTGTTTGCACCACCGGCTCGGAAGGGTGGCGCTTGCCCAGCCGGGTGCACACCATGCCGCGCAGCTGCGAATAAGGCTCGTCTGGAATATTGACATTGAGCAGGAACGGAGTCGCCAACGGGCCGGAGCGCAAGCGCTCGACGAGGTCGGCGCACACGCGCGCAGCGCTGTCCAGATGCGCCAGTCCTTTCTGCACCATCGAGAAAGCGATCGCCGGCAGCCCGAACAGATAGCCTTCCATGGCGGCGGCGACCGTGCCCGAATAGATCGTGTCATCGCCCATGTTCTGGCCGTCGTTGATGCCTGATACGACCAGGTCCGGGCGACGGTCGAGCAGGCCGGTCAGCGCGATGTGCACGCAGTCGGTCGGCGTTCCGTTGACGAACAGGTAGCCGTTGTCGGCCCGCCGCACCGACAGGGGCCGCGTCAGCGTCAGCGAGTTGCTCGCGCCGCTGCAGTTCTGCTCGGGGGCAATCACGGTGACATCACCGAAGGCGCGCATCGCGTCGGCCAGGGCGCGCAGCCCGGGCGCTAGATAGCCGTCGTCGTTGCTGACCAGAATGTGCATCGGTCGACGCTGAAGACCTTGCAGCGTCCGCGGCGCAAAAAGGTGTTGGGTCGGGGGCGGCGCTATTTCAACTCGCGCCATCCAAAATCATATCCTTACCGGCCCTGGGACGATAGCGGGGCCGTATCTCGAGGACAGAACCGAATCCTGGAACTGGTCGGCGCCGAGCACGGTGCCGGCCGGTCCTATCAGGCGTCGCTGATGAGGATGACTTCGGTCGGGGTCCGTGTGCAGAAGGTGTGAATCTTTTCCGCGCGCACCAAGGCGAGAAGCTGGTCGGCCTCGTCCGGCGTAACGATGAATTCGACCAGGACGGGTAGAACTTCGGGCAACTCGAAGAACCGCTGCGCGTGAATCACTCCATGCCGTCCGTACCCGGCGTTTGCGAAGAACGCAGAGCCGCCGTGGATGCCCATTTCCTTTGCGCGCTCGAGCAGCCATTCGAAAAGAAGTTGCGTGCCGTGCTTGCGAGGCCGGTGAACATAGAACCGAAGCGCGACAGCGTTCATCAATGACCTCCCCCGAGAACCACGCGGCCGCTTGACCAGCGGCGAAGGAACGGAAGAGCTCGAAACGGGGCGCGGGCGAATTGCCTGTACCGCCTGCCCTTGTGGCATTTTATTGGTCGGGGCGGCGGGATTCGAACTCGCGACCCCTTGCACCCCATGCAAGTGCGCTACCAGGCTGCGCTACGCCCCGACTTGCGGTGATTGTACCGTGCGGGTCCGGGATCGTTACGATTCGCTTTTCAGCAGCGCGCGAATCTCCTGCAACTGAGCCCGGATCGATCCGTTGGTCGGCGACTTTTGCAGAGGATGGGCTCGCTCCGCGGCAATGCCGCCGGTCGTTTCGAGGCGGTTGCGAGCTCCGTTGATCGTGAACCCCTGCTCGTACAGCAAGGATCGGATCCGCCGTATCAGCAGGACTTCATGATGCTGGTAGTAGCGGCGATTGCCCCGACGTTTGATCGGCTTGAGCTGCGTGAATTCCTGCTCCCAGTAGCGCAGTACGTGCGGCTTGACCGCACACAGCTCGCTCACTTCGCCGATCGTGAAGTAACGCTTCGCCGGGATCGGCGGTAGCGCGCCGTCCGCGTCGTACGTTCCCTCGAGGGTGTGCATTTCCGGTGCCAGCCGCAACCCGTCTGCGAAATTCAGCGTTCGGTTGCGCGCGATACAGCAGCCTTGAGTTTCTGGCTTGCATGAAATGTCACGACTCGGCGCGCTGTGATCGCGATCTCCTCGCCTGTCTTCGGATTGCGCCCCGGCCGGGTCGGCTTGTTTCGGAGCTGGAAATTGCCGAAGCCGGACAGCTTGACCGACTCGCCCCTTTGCAGCGCCTGGCTGATCTCGTCGAAGAACCCGTCCACCATGTCCTTGGCTTCCCGCTTGTTCAAGCCGAGCCGCTCGAACAGCGCGTCGGCCAGCTCGGCCTTGGTCAGGGTCCGAGCGCCACGCTCGGCCTCCCCTCGCGGTCGCGCCGCCGGAGGAAGATCTGGAAACTTGAACGAAGTCATCGGATCGACAGCCATGGCGCCACTCACTGACGGACGCGGGCGCCTACTGCAATCGTCAGATGTTCAACGATCGCGCTGCAGACAGCATCAGCGTCGGAGTCTGAAAGCGAGCGACGAGTATCTTGCAGAACCAACCGGAAGGCAAGACTTTTCTCCTTATTTAACAACACGTTAGCGGGTGCTTTCGACGCCTCTGCGGCGTGGCCCGGGCCCGGACGAAACACATCGAACAGCCTAACCTCGCGTACGACCGCCAGACGGTCGTCGCGAGCCGACAGGCGCTCAATTTCCTCAAATATGCGCGCGGCTGGCACCTCTTCGCCTACCCACATCGCGATATCCCGCATCACCGTCGGAACGTCCGGTATCGGCATCACCCGTGGCATGGGCAACTGCTGCACCAAGTCGATCTGGACCTCGAACAGGATCGCATCACCGGGCAACTCATACTTTCGTCCAAGCCTCGGGTGCAGTTGTCCTATCCAACCGGCCGTGCGCTGCCCGACTTCAATGCGCGCGCAGCGTCCCGGATGCAGGGCTGGGTGGGATGCAGCGACAAAACGGGCGCGCACGGGGCTGATCAGGCGCTCCAGATCGCCCTTGACATCGAAAAAGTCGACCTTGCGCGCTTTCACACCCCATTGCTCGTCGTCCACGTCACCGTAGGCGAGCGCTCCGAGCAGCATTGGCTGCGCCACTCCGGCCACCTGCAACGGCCCCTCGGGGTAGTCCGGCTGCACGCGGAATACCCGACCGACTTCGAAGATCCGAACCCGGCCTGCCTGCTGGTTCAGGTTGTACCTCAAGATCGAAACGAGGCTGCCGAACAGCGTCGTGCGCATCGCAGCGTATTGCGCGGCGATCGGGTTGACTACGGAAATCGGCCGGACGCCCAACCCGAAATCGGTCTCCATGACCGGATCGACAAACGAATAGTTGATCAACTCTTGATAACCGGACTCGGCCATCCGGCGCCGCAGCTCGTGCGCGCCGCGCACGGTCTCCGGAGGCAGAATCATCCGGGCTGCCTCCAGCGGCGGGTGGGCCGGTATCTTGTCGTAGCCGACCACGCGCGCCACCTCCTCGATCAGATCTTCCTCGATCTGAAGGTCGAAGCGATACGAGGGCGGCTCGACCACGAAACCGTCCTCGGCGCGCGCAAAGGCGAAATTCAGCCTCGAGAAGACCTCTGCCATCTGCTCATCGCTGACCGGCATTCCGAGCACCTTTCGACAGCGCTCGCTTCTCAGGCGAACCGGCGCGCGCGGCGGCAACCCGGTGACCTGGTCGTCCACCGGCCCGATGCGGGTGCTCGAGGTGCCGCAGACATCCAGCACGAGGCGCGTGATCGCTTCGATGTGCTCGACATGGGTGGCGTAGTCCACGCCCCGCTCGAAGCGGTGCGCCGCATCGGTGGTCAGATTCAGCCGCCGCGTTCGCCCCTGAATCGCCTGTGGCCACCAGAAAGCCGCCTCCACGTAGATGTCCGTGGTGTCCAGCGTGACCGCGGTCGATTCGCCCCCCATGATTCCAGCCAGCGACTGCACGCCCTGCTGGTCGGCGATCACGCCGATTTCCGGGTCGATCCCGACCTCGCGCCCGGTCAGCAAGCGCAACCGTTCGCCGGCGCGCCCCCAGCGCACCACCAGGCCGCCCCGCAAGGCCGCCAGATCGAATACGTGGGTCGGGCGGCCCACCTCGAGCATCACGTAGTTGGAAATATCGACCAGCGCGGACACCGATCGAAGCCCGCTGCGCTCCAGCCGCGCACGCATCCACCACGGCGTCTGGGCGCGCGCGTTCAAGCCGCGCAATACGCGCCCCGAAAAGCGTCCGCACAGATCCGGCGCTTCGATGCGGACCGGCACCCGCTCATCGCTGGTCGGTGCCACCGCCGCATAGGCGGTCGGGCGCAGCGCGCTGCCGGTCAGCGCGGCCAATTCGCGCGCGACGCCCACCACGCTGAGGCAATCGCCCCGGTTCGGCGTGAGCTTGATCTGGAGGCACTGCTCGTCCAGGTTCAGCACCTGCCGCACCGGTTGCCCGACCGGTGCGTCCGACCCGAGAACCAGCAGCCCGGCATGGTCGTCCGACAATCCGAGCTCTCGCGCCGAGCACAACATCCCGGCCGAGGCGATGCCCCGCACGGTGGCGGTGCCGATTTTCTTGTCGCCCGGCAGAATCGCGCCCGGCAGCGCGCATGGCACGCGCTGCCCGGCGGCCACGTTGGGGGCGCCGCACACGATCTGCACCGCCTCGGGCCTGCCGATATCCACGCGACAGACGGTCAGGTGGTCCGAATTCGGATGCGGCGTGACCTGCAGCACCTGCGCGACCACCACGTCCGAGAACGGCGCAGCCACGGCCTCGACCGCTTCCACTTCCAAACCGCCCATCGTCAGGCGGTCGGCAAGCGCGCGCGTGTCGATCGGCGGATCGCAGAACTGGCGCAGCCACCCTTCGGGGATCTTCATTCGTCGAACTGCTTCAGGAAGCGCAGATCACCGGCAAAAAACTGCCTCAAGTCGTCGACTCCGTAACGCAGCATCGTCAGGCGCTCCAGTCCGGACCCGAACGCGAACCCGATCGTGTGCTCCGGATCGAAGCCGAAATTGCGTATCACGGCTGGATGGACCTGGCCGGCTCCGGAAATCTCGAGCCACTGGCCGGTGCGCGGTCCGCCGGTGAACATCATGTCGATCTCGGCGGACGGCTCGGTGAATGGAAAGTAGGACGGGCGAAATCGCACCTGCAGATCGTCGGTCTCGAAGAAGCGGCGTACGAAATCGGTGTACACCCCCTTCAGGTCGGCGAAGCTGATGTCTTCGTCGAGCCACAGCCCTTCGACCTGGTGAAACATCGGAGAATGCGTCGCGTCGCTGTCGACCCGGTAGGTGCGCCCCGGCGCAATCACGCGCACCGGCGCCTGGTGCTGGCGTGCATAGCGCACCTGCATCGGCGACGTATGGGTCCGCAGCAACAGCGGCAGTCCGTCCCGGTCGGTGGCGTCGACATAGAACGTGTCCTGCATCGAGCGGGCCGGATGGTTCTCGGGATTGTTCAGCGCCGTGAAGTTGTACCAGTCGGTCTCGATTTCAGGCCCATCGGCCACGTCGAAACCGATCGAACGGAAGATCTGCTCGACCCGGATCCAGGTGCGGATCACCGGGTGAATCGCGCCGCGGCTGCGAGCCCGCCCGGGCAGGCTGACGTCGATTGCCTCTTGCGCGAGCTGCGCCGATACGGACGCCTCGCCCAGCTGGGCGCGCCGCTCGAGCAGCAGCTGTTCGATCGCCTGCTTGGCCGCGTTCAGGCGAGCCCCCTCCTCTCGGCGCCGCTCGGGATCGAGTCCGGCCAGCGACTTGAGGCGCTCGGTGAGGCTGCCCGCCTTGCCCAGGAAGCGGGCTTTTTCGTTTTCCAGGTCGGCCGGTCGCTCGGCCGCGCCGAACGCGTCGCGTGCCTCGGCGATCAGATCGTCGATCGATGGCATTTCACCCTTCGTAGCTCCGGGCACGCTGCGCGTGCCCGGGCGAAGTAGGGCCGCTAGGCTGTGGGGCTCGAGGTGCCCCGCACCGACTTGACGCGGTCGACGATCGCCGCAAACGCCGGCTTGTCGAGCACCGCCATGTCGGCCAGCACCTTGCGGTCCAGGTCGATCGCCGCGCGGCGCAGCCCGTCGATGAACGCGCTATACGACAGATCGTGCTCGCGGACCGCGGCGTTGATGCGTGCGATCCACAGCGAGCGGAACACGCGCTTGCGCTGGCGGCGATCGCGGTACGCGTACTGGCCCGCCTTCATCACCGCTTCCTTGGCGACGCGAAAGACGCTGCTGCGCCGTTGCGTGTACCCCTTGGCCTGCGCCAGCACCTTCTTGTGGCGCGCGCGGCTCGTGACACCTCTTTTTACGCGTGGCATCCCCGATCCTCCCTACGCGTACGGCAGCATGCGCCGCACCGACTTTTCGTCAGACGCGTGGATCGCCACCGGGCCGCGCAGATGGCGCTTGTTCTTGGTCTTCTTCTTGGTCAACAGGTGTCGCTTGAACGCCTGGCCGCGCTTGATCGATCCGCCCGAGCGGACCGTGAAGCGTTTGGCGGCGCTCCTTTTGGTCTTCATCTTCGGCATGACACGTACTCCATATTCGATGCCGCCGGGCGCTCGGCTCATCGGCCGAGACTTCAACTGCCTGCGACACTTCTTGTAATGACTTGATGCGCGCGCCGTGAAGGCCGCACAGCCCTGCTACTTCTTCTTCCGCGGTGACAGCACCATCACCATCTGGCGCCCTTCGAGGCGCGGCATCGCTTCCACCTGACTGATTGTTTCCAGGTCGGCCTTGACCCGTTCAAGCACCTTGAGCCCCAATTCCTGGTGGGCCATCTCCCGCCCGCGGAAACGCATCGTGACCTTCGCCTTGTCGCCTTCCTCCAGAAACTCGGTGAGCTTTCGTACCTTGGTCAGGTAGTCATTTTCATCGGTTGCCGGACGGAACTTGATTTCCTTGATCTGGATCTGCTTCTGCTTCAGCTTGGCCTCGTGGGCCTTTTTCTGCTCTTCGTAGCGAAACTTGCCGTAATCCATCAGCCGGCATACCGGCGGAACCGCGGTCGGTGCAATCTCGACCAGATCCACATCGGCCTCTTCAGCCATACGAAGCGCGTCGGCCGTACGGACCACCCCGAGCTGCTCGCCTTCGACTCCGATCAATCGAACTTCCGGAACCGTAATCTCGCCATTGAGTCGATGCGCACGTTCTTGAGCGATGGTCACAACCTCCTTGGAAAAAATATCAAGCCGCGTGCCACGGCACGCGGGATTCGGCTTCAGCCCTGCGCTAAGGCCTACGCGCGCGCCACCTTGGGCTGCGCCTTCGGCTCTTTAGCGGCTGGTGCCTCCTGCCGAACTCCGCCGCTGACTCCGTGATTGCTCCGCTGCTCGACCTCCAGCCGCAAGCGCTCCGAGAAGGCGGCCGGGGACATTACGCCCAGGTCGACCCCACCGCGAGCACGCACGGCCACCGTTCCCGCCTGCAGCTCCTTGTCTCCGACGACGCAAATATAGGGTAGCTTTTGCAGGGCAAGGCCGCGGATTTTATATCCAATCTTGTCGTCCCGCAAATCTGACTCGGCCCTAAACCCTTGTTTTTTCAGCTCTTCGGCTATTTTTACGGCGTATTCGCGCTGATGCTCGCTGATGCTGGCCACCGCCACCTGCACCGGCGCCAGCCAGGCCGGCAGCGCGCCGGCGTAATGCTCGATCAGGATTCCGATGAAACGCTCGAGCGACCCCACGATTGCCCGGTGCAACATCACCGGAATGCGCCGCGTGTTGTCCTCGGCGACGTATTCAGCGCCCAGCCGGCCCGGCATCAGAAAGTCGACCTGCATCGTGCCGCACTGCCAGGACCGCCCGATCGAGTCCTTCAGGTGGTATTCGATCTTTGGTCCATAGAAGACGCCCTCGCCCGCCGCGATCTCAAAGTCGCACCCGGATCGCCGCAAGGACTCCTTCAGCGCGTGCTCGGCCTTATCCCACAGCTCGTCGGAGCCGATCCGGCGCGCAGGACGGGTTGCAACCTTGTAGGCGATATTTTCGAATCCAAAATCGCGGTAAACGCGCTGTAAGAGTGCTGTGTAGACGGCGCACTCGGGCAGGATCTGGTCCTCGGTGCAGAAGATGTGTCCGTCGTCCTGCGTGAAACCGCGCACCCGCATGATTCCGTGCAACGCGCCCGAGGCTTCGTTGCGGTGGCATTGGCCGAATTCCCCATAGCGCAGCGGCAGATCGCGATAAGACCGCAGGTCCGACTTGTAGATCTGGATGTGACCCGGGCAGTTCATCGGCTTGAGCGCGTAATGCCGATTTTCCGACTCGGTCGTAAACATGTTTTCGCGGAAGTTATCCCAGTGCCCGGTCTTCTCCCAGAGGCTGCGATCCAGCAGCTGCGGCCCTTTCACCTCCTGATAGCCGTTGTCCCGGTACACCTTGCGCATGTACTGCTCGACCTGCTGCCAGATGGTCCAGCCCTTGGGATGCCAGAAGACCAGGCCGGGGGCTTCGTCCTGCATATGAAACAGGTCCAGCTCGCGTCCCAACCGGCGGTGGTCGCGTTTCTCGGCCTCTTCGAGCATGTGCAGGTAGTTGTCCTGCTCCTCCTTGCGCGCCCAGGCGGTGCCGTAGATCCGCTGCAGCATCTCGTTGCGACTGTCGCCGCGCCAGTAGGCGCCCGCCACCTTGGTCAACTTGAATACCTTGAGCCGCCCGGTAGACGGCACGTGCGGTCCACGGCATAGATCAATAAACCGCCCTTCCCGAT
>Ga0210394_10007606_pt1 | contig 11367 bp, 11 predicted proteins | sample IncBWC12MmetaG_FD_160121 | JGI IMG/M metagenome (GOLD analysis project Ga0210394, IMG submission 160121) | Forest soil microbial communities from Barre Woods Harvard Forest LTER site, Petersham, Massachusetts, United States - Inc-BW-C-12-M | ecosystem: Environmental > Terrestrial > Soil >... | reverse complement strand
GGAGCTCAAGGCCGGCAAGCTGAGCTTCTTCCTGCGCGGCGAGAAGGTGAAGGGCTCCTTCACGCTGGTGAAGACCCGCACCGGCAACCAGTGGCTCCTCATCAAGCACCGCGATCGCTTCGCGCAGGTCAACGATGTGCTGGCGCAGCCGAAGTCCGTGCTCTCGGGGCTCAGCCTCGACGACATGGAGCCGGACCGCGCGCCGCAGCGGCTCGATGCCGCATTGCTCGCCCCCACCGGCCCCGCCGAGGCGATGCCGCGGGACTTAAAGCCCATGCTCGCTGAGAGCGGCGAGCGCGGTGCGTCGGATCCAAAGTGGCGCTACGAGCCGAAGCTCGACGGCTATCGGGTGATCGCCTACATCGAGGGCGAGAAGGTGCGCCTGCGCTCGCGCCGCGGACTCGATCTCACCGCGCTCTTCCCCGAGCTCACGAGCGAGCTTGGCGCTCAGGCGATCGAGCAGATGGTGCTCGACGGCGAGATCGTCGCGCTCGATAAGGAAGGGCATCCGTCGTTCAACGCGCTGCAGAACCGCGCGCAACTGAAGACCGCGGCCGAGATCGGCGCCGCGCAGCGCGCGACGCCCGTGGTGCTGGTGTGCTTCGACCTGTTGCACTTCGCCGGATTGAACCTGCGTGGCGCCCCCTACCTCGCGCGTCACCGTTATCTCACCCAGTGCCTGCTACCCTCAGCCCACGTGCAGCGGGTGCACGCCTCGGCCGATGCCGACGAGCTGTATCGCGTCGCGCTCGCCCACGGCTTCGAGGGCATCGTCGCCAAGCGCATCGACGCCCCCTACCAGAGCGGCAAGCGCTCGGGCGCGTGGCTCAAGATCAAGGCGGCGCAATCGGGCGAGTTCGTCGTCGGCGGCTACACGCGCGGCAAGGGAGCGCGCGATTCGCTGGGGGCGCTGCTGCTAGGCTACTACGAGGGCAGGAAACTGCGCTACGCCGGACACGTGGGCTCGGGGCTCGACGATGCGGCGATCGCGCACCTCACGCCGCTCCTTAAGAAGCTCGCGCGCAAGGACTCGCCATTCGAGGGAGCCGTCGAGCTGCATCGGCCCACGACCTGGCTGCAACCGAAGCTCGTGGCCGAGGTCACTTATAGTGAGTGGACGCCGACCGGGGCGCTGCGGGCGCCGGTATTCCTCCGGCTCCGCGACGACATCGCCCCGCACAAGGTGGTCAGGCGCGCGGGCGCACGCGTGAGCGTGGATTCGGCGCAGGAGGCTGAAGTGAGCGCAAGACCTAAGGCGAAGGATGAGGTGGCGGTGATCCTCGCGCAGCTCGAGACAAAAGGTGAGCGGGTCGATCTTGAGGCCGGCGGCGCGCGCATCCGGCTCACCCACCTCGACCGGGTCTACTGGCCGGCGGCGGGCAAGAGCCCCGCGGTGACCAAGCGCGATCTGCTGCGCTATCTCGCGCGCGTCGCGCGCTTCATGCTGCCGCACCTCGAGGACCGTCCGCTCACCATGATCCGGATGCCCGAAGGGATCGGTGGTGAGCGCTTCTTTCAGAAGCACTGGACGCAGGCACTGCCGGAGTTCGTCGAGACGGTCACGGTGTTCTCCGGGACCAAGGACGAGCAGCACCGCTATCTCCTCGCCAACAACCTGGCCACGCTCCTGTGGCTCGGGCAGGTGGGCACGCTCGAGTTCCACGTGTGGCACTCGCGCGCGCGGGTGGGTCCCGACACGCCGAACGGCAGCACCGACTATGCGAGCTCGCTCGAGGCGCTCGAGGCCTCGGTGCTCAACTACCCCGACTACCTGGTGTTCGACCTCGATCCCTATATCTACTCGGGCAAGGAAGCCAAGGGCGCCGAGCCCGAGCTCAACAAGAAGGGCTTCGCGGTCGGTAAACGGGTGGCCTTCTGGATACGGGCCGTGCTGAAGGAGATGAAGCTCGAGGCCGTCATCAAGACCTCGGGCAAGACGGGCCTGCATATGTTCGTGCCGATCGAGCGCACCGTGACCTTCGATGAGGCGCGCCACATCTGCGAGACCGTGGGGCGCCACGTCATGCGCGCGCACCCCAAGGACATCACCATGGACTGGGCGATCGAAAAGCGCACCGGCAAGATCTTCATCGACCACAACATGAACGTGCGGGGCAAGACGTTGAACGTCGCCTATTCCCCCCGGGGGGTGCCGGGTGCCCCGGTCTCGATGCCCCTCACCTGGGAGGAGCTCGAGGCGGCCGAGCCCCAGGACTTCAATCTCAATAATGTGCCGGCGCGCTTGGAAAAGAGGGGCGACCGGTGGCATGATGTACTCGAGCTAAAACAGAGCCTTACGAAGGCTTTCGGTGTCAAAGGTGAGAAGTAGAGGTTAACTCCATGGCCGCCGCGCGCTCGATCGGGTCTCTCACGGTGTCTTTCGGACTGGTCGCGATACCGGTGAAGCTGTTCACCGCGAACCAGTCCTCGAACGCCATCTCCTTCAATCTGCTGCACAAAGCGGACGGCTCACGCCTGCGCCAGCAGTACATCTGTCAGAAGGACGGCGAGGTGGTCGAGCGCGACGCGATGGTGAAGGGGTACGAGTTCGCCAAGGACCAGTACGTGCAGTTCACCCCCGATGAGATCAAGGCGCTCGAAGAGGTCGGCAGCCACGCGGTCGAGATCTCCGAGTTCGTGCCGATCGAGTCCATCGATCCGGTGTACTACGACAAGACTTACTACCTCGCCCCGGACAAGGGCGCCGGCAAACCCTACGCGCTCCTTACCGAGGCGCTCAAGCAGGCCGGGCGCTGCGGCGTCGGGCGCTGGGCGGCGCGCGGCAAGGGGTACCTCGTGATCCTGCGCCCGATCGGCGACGTACTCGCCATGCAGCAGCTGCACTACGCGGCCGACGTGCGCCGCGCGAGCGAAGTGGAGATTGCGAAGACCGAGGTGAAGCCGGCGGAACTGAAGCTCGCGCAGCAGCTGATCGATGCGCAGACGGCCGAGAAATTCGATGCCGATGCGTACAAGGATGAAGTGCGCGGGCGCATCGAGTCGGCGATCAAGAAGAAGGTCGATGAAGGCCAGGAGATCACCATGGCGGAGCCCGCTCCGGCCGGCGACGGCAAGGTCATCGATCTCATGGAGGCGCTGCGCGCGAGCCTGGAGAAGTCCGGGAAATCGCGCAGCGAGGTCGAGCAGCGTCTCGGCCCCCGCAAGGCGCCCAAGCGCGTCGAGGAGGCCGCCAAAGTAGTGCGCAAGGCGGGTAAGCGCTAATCTCCGGCCCAGTTTTACCCGTCGCGAGAACTTGATGCGTTCATACAGTGTGCGGGACGTCGAGCGGGTCCTGCGACTGTCCCCGGGAGTCACTCGCGGCCTGGTCCGGGCCGGGTTCGTCAAGCCCTCGCGCGGCCCGCGCCGCGCATTCCGCTTCTCTTTCCAGGACCTGATCGTGCTGCGCACCGCGCGCGCGCTCATCGATGCGTGCGTGCCGCCGCGGCGCATCCGCCGCTCGCTCGAGCGGCTGCGGCGCGAGCTCCCCTCCTCGGTACCGCTCTCGGGACTGGCGATCAGCGCCGTCGGCGATCGCGTCGTGGTACGCGACGGCGAGTCGCGCTGGCAGGCGGACAGCGGCCAGTACGTGTTGGGTCTGGACGTCACGCTCGAGAACGGCGCCCTGCAGGTGGTCGAGCACCCCGCGGCGGCGGCACCGGCGGCCCCGGCCGCTGCGGACGCCCCGGCACGCGACTGGTTCAGCGAGGCGCTGACGCTCGAGCCCATCGATCCGGGCGGCGCCGTAGCCGCCTACTGCAAGGCCGCCGAAGAGAGGCCGAATGACGCCGCGGCCTGGATCAACTTAGGCAGGCTACTGCACCTCTTAGGAAAAACCGGCGAGGCCGAGAGCGTCTACCGGCGCGGCCTCAGCCACGTGGGGCTCGATCCGCTGCTGCTCTTCAACCAGGCGGTGCTGCTCGAGGACATCGGCAAGACGAGCGCCGCGCTCACCGCTTACCAGAGTGCGCTCGCCGCGGACCCCGATCTCGCCGACTGCCACTACAACCTCGCGCGGCTCTACGAGTCCCTCGGCAAGCCGCAGCACGCGATCCGGCATCTCGGTGAGTACCGGCGCCTGGTAAGCGCGCGCCACTGACTCAAGGCGCGCTCGGATCTCGTCCATGCGGGTCTGGGTCGGCACTTCCGGCTACAACTATCCGGAATGGAAGGGCAGCTTCTATCCGGAGAAATTTCCGGCCGCGAAGATGCTGTCCTATTACGCCGAGCGCTTCACGACCGTCGAGATCAACTACACCTTCTACCGCATCCCGAACGCGAAGATCCTCGCCGGCTGGGATAGCGAGACGCCGCCTGGCTTTCGCCTCACCTTGAAGGCGCCGAAGCGCATCACGCATATCGCGAAGCTCCGCGACTGCGCCGAGCTCGTGGAGTATTTCCTCAAGACCGCGGCGACGCTGGGACCCAAGCTCGGGGCGCTGCTGTTCCAGCTGCCGCCCTATTTCCGCAAGGACCTCACCGTGCTCGACGAGTTCCTGCGGCTCCTGAAACCCGAGATCCAGACGGCGTTCGAATTCCGCCATGCCTCGTGGATGGACGCGGAAGTGTTCGCCCGCCTCAGGGCGGCGAACGTCGCACTCTGTGTGGCGGACAGCGAGAAGTTCACCACCCCGGTCGAGATCACCGCCCCGTACGGGTACTTTCGGCTGCGCGACGAGGGCTACACGCCCGAGGACCTCACGCGCTGGGCCGGCGTCATCCGCGCGAGCGCCGGGCACTGCAGCGACGTGTACGTCTATTTCAAGCATGAGGAGGCGGGCATCGGCCCCCAGTTCGCCCGTACGCTCCTCGAGGCGCTCGGTCCGGCAACCTGACGGCCTCGCGGCGCAAAATACCGCCCGGGGCCTGCATCCAAGTGCGCTTCGCGCAGCATCTTTACGGGTAGCACACTAATTTAAGGAGCACCCATGGGACCTTTCGCCGTCGCTATCGCGTTCTGGGCCTTCGTGGCCATCGCTGCCGTCGCGGGCATCGTCGCCGACTACAAGAAGCGCGAAGCCGCGCTCGCGCCGTTGCGCCTCGCCATCGAGCGCGGGCAGCAGCTCGACCCGGCGCTGGTCGAGCGCCTCATGACCCCGGAGCGCCACGCGGGCATCGACCCGCTGTACCTGCGCATCGGGGGGATCATTACCTTCGCCGCGGGCGTCGGTGTGATCATCCTGTCGTTCATCCTCGCCCAGGTCGCGCCGCCCGCGCTGTACCCCGTGCTGGGTGGAGGCGTGGTGCTCGTGTGCATCGCCGTGGGACTGCTGCTGGCCGCGCGAGCGGTCGAGTCGGAGCGCGCGCGGGCGGGAAACGGCAAGAAGACCTGAGCGGTCCGCTCGCGTGAGGAGCAGCGCCCGATTCGGCGAGGCCGCGGAAGCGGTCGTGGTGGCGCTGGCCGCGGCGGGCGACCGCGAGGCGTTCTGCGAGCTCGTCTGGCGCCGCCAGAGCTGGCTGCGCAACCTCCTGCGGCGCCTGTGCCGCGACCCGGCGCTGGCCGACGACCTCGCGCAGCAGGTATTTCTCAAGGCGTGGCGCTCGCTGGCGCAGCTCAAATCCCCCGCCGCGTTTGGCGGCTGGCTGCGGCGGCTGGCGATCAACACCTTCCTCGCGCAGGCGCGTTCGGCGGGCCCGGCCGTTGTGAGCTTCGATCCCGAGGATCTGCCCGCCGCCACGTTCATCCCGCGCGCCGCCGAGGAACTCGACCTCGATCGCGCGCTCGCGAGGCTCGCGCGCGACGAACGGCTGTGTATCGTGCTGGCCTACAACGAGGGCCTGAGCCACGGCGAGATCAGCGCGGCGACCGCGTTGCCGCTCGGTACGGTGAAGTCCCACATCCGGCGCGGCGCCGAGCGGCTGCGCGTCTTGCTCGATGCCTACCATCCCGACGAGAAGGAGCACGCCCATGTCGGATGAGCCCGATGCGCTTCTGATGCGCCGCTTCGCCGAGAGCCGCCGCCCGCTGCAGGACGCGCGCTTCGTGGCGGCGGTCGGCGCCCGGTTGCCCAAGTACCCGCTCGGCCGGGCGCTCGGCGCGGCGCTCGACGGAATCCTGCGCCCGTTGCAACTCCCCTACGCGGCGCTCCTGGCCCTCGGTGCACTCGGCATGGCGGTCTGGAGCCTCATTCTGGTGAGTTCCCTGTAGAACCGGCCCGCGCGTTCCCCGCCACCTACACCGCCTCATCAACGCGGGTGTCACCCGCACGGACAGCGGAAAAGGGGAACGAAGATGAAGGTCTCTGTGCTTGCGACGCGCCTCGCGTGCGCGCTCTTCACGATGCCGGCGCTGCTCGCCGCCGGCCCTGCCCTCGCCTGGGATCAAGCGGTCCTGCCACCGCTCAAGGTGATCAAAACCGTGGCCTCGACCGTTCCCGGGAACGGCGACGTGAACCCCTATGGCATGGCGCAGGTGCGCCGCAGCCAGGGCAATCTCATCGCCGGGCAGATCCTGATCAGCAACTTCAACAACTCGCAGAACCAGCAGGGCACCGGCACCACCATCGTCGAGGTGGCGCCGAGCGGCACGGTGACGCTGTTCGCGACCCTCAACGCCACGAGCCTTCCCGGCCCCTGCCCGGGCGGCGTCGGACTCACGACCGCGCTCGTGGTGCTCGACTCCGGCTGGGTGATCGTCGGAAGCCTCCCGACCGCGGACGGGACCTCCGCCACCGCCCAGGCCGGCTGCCTCATCGTGCTCGACGCCTGGGGGAACCCCGTCGAGACGCTCTACGGCTCGCTCATCAACGGCCCCTGGGACATGACCGCCTGGGAAGACGAGGGCCACGCCAAGCTCTTCGTCACCAACGTGCTGAACGGTACCGTGGCCGCCAACGGCACGGTGGTGAACGGCGGCACCGTCACGCGGCTCGACCTCGTGGTGCCCTCGCACGCGATGCCTTGGCTCGAATCGATCACCGTGATCGGCTCAGGTCTCGCCGAGCGCACCGACCCGAACGCGCTCGTCATCGGTCCCACGGGCGTCGGACTCGCAGGCAACTGGTCGCGCCTCTACGTCGCCGACACGCTCAACAACCGCGTCGCCTTCATCGACGACGCGCTCGAGCGCTCCGACTCCGCCGGCACCGGCCGCACGCTCTCCGAGGGCGGCACGCTCAATGCGCCCCTCGGTCTCACCGTGACCCCGGGCGGGGAAGTGCTGACGGTGAACGGCGGTGACGGCAACATCACGGAGATCACTCCGCAGGGCCGCCAGGTCGCCCATGCCGAGCTCGACTCGAGCGGTTCACCGCCCGGTGCGGGCGCGCTCTTCGGTCTGATATTCGACGCCCACGGCGTGTACTACGTGGACGACGCCACCAACACGCTGAACCTGCTGCACCACTGAAGCGCGGATTACCCGGCGGGGCTAAGAAGTCCCGCCGGGCGCGTTCTTCAGTCGGTCCAGATATCGGCAAACACCCGCGCGAAGTTGGCGCCGACGACCTTCTCCACCACTGCGGGCGGATAGCCGCGGCGCAGCAGCTGATCGGCGATGACCTCGATGCGCCGCGGGGTGTTGAGGCCCACGACGTACGGCGGCCGGTCCTCCTCCGGGGCGGAGAGGCCGGCGGCGCGACGGTCTTCGATGTTTTTGGCGATCTCGGCCATGCCTTTCTCGCTGGTATCGAGCGGCAGGATGCCGACGTCGCTGCCAACGCCGACGTGATCCTCGCCGGCGATCCGCAGCGCATGCTCGAGGTGCGCCATGTAGTCCTCGACCGTCGGCTGGTGGGGCGAAGCGGCGAGATACGGCAGATCGAAGATCCCGACCACGCCGCCGCGGTCGGCGAGCGCGCGCAGCTGCGCGTCGCTCTTGTTGCGCGGATGCGGATGAATCGCCGCGCAGCCGACGTGCGTCATGACCGGCGGCTTGCTCGAGAGTGCGAGCACGTCGGTGGTGGTCGCCCCGTTGGCGTGACTCACATCGACGGCGACGCCGAGGCGGTTCATCTCGTGCACCGCCTGGCGGCCGAGCGGCGTCAGCCCGCCGCCGTCGGGCTCCATGACGCCGGCGGCGAACGGCGACTTGCGGTTGTAGGACATCTGCATGACACGCACGCCGAGATTGCGGAACAGCTCGAGCGACTCGAGCTTGCCCTGGAGCATGTCGGTGCTCTCGAACGAGAAGATGATGCCGAGCTTGCCCTCGCTCTTGGCACGGGCGCAGTCGGCGGCGACCCGCACCTGGGTGAAGTAGGCCGGGTGCACCTCGATCAGCTTCTGCACCGCGGCGATCTCGGTGAGGGTTTTGGCGAAGTCGTCGTTGATCCCGCCGAGGGAGAACTTGATCACGTCGATGCCGCTGCCGCGTACCGCATCGAGGTCGGGCTGCGGCAGGGGCAGGTGACCCTCGAACGGCGGTCCGGAGTTGCAGTCGAGAATCAGCGCCGAGTGATAGAGCGCGCGCGCATGGGTCGACACGGCCGTGGCGGGCGGCTCGGCGTGCGGGGGCGGTTCCGCGTGCGCGGGCGCGGGTTCGGCGCGCGCCAGCGGCGCGAGCGCCGCCGCGGCGGCGGCAGCGGCGAGACTGCCGGAGAAGTCGCGGCGGTTCAGGGCGCGCTCCTCACGGCCGTGCCCTGCACCTCGAAGCGGGCGCCGCGCACGAGCTTCGCCACGCCGATGAACGCCCGCGCTGGATGATGGCCGTGGAAGTACCCGGCGTACACCGTGTTGAAGGTGTCGTAGAGGGCGAGGTCGGTGCAGTACACCGTAACCGACACCAGATCGTCCATGGTGAAACCGGCGCGCTCGAGCGTGTGTTTGACCGCGTCCATCACCATACGCGCCTCGGTGGCCGGGTCGGCGGCCGCGTTGCCGGTCTGTGGATCGATGCCGAGGTGACCGGCAACATAGAGCGTGCTGCCGCTACGCACCGCATCGCTGAAAGGCAGCGCCGGGGCGTTCGGCGCCGGCGGGTGATCGATGTACGCGCGCTCAGGCGCTGCGGGACCGCCGAACGCCACCGGCGCGATGACCGCGAGCAGCAAGGCGGCGAGCCAGGAACGATTTGACATGAGTCCCCCCAAATGCGCCTCTTCACGGGCGTGCCGCGTAGGCCGGCATGCCTGCCCGGCTGAAAAGATCCGCGACGCAGGCCGCGCCCTCGAGCTCGAGCAGCGCACGCTTCACCGGCAGACCGCCGCCGAAGCCGGTCAGCGAGCCGTCCGCGCCGATGACGCGGTGGCAGGGGACGATGATCGGCAGCGGGTTCGCGCCGTTCGCGAGCCCGACCGCCCGCGGCGCGCTGCCGAGGCGGCGCGCCAGCTCGCCGTAGGCGATCGTCTCCCCGTAGGGAATTGCGAGCAGTGCCTGCCACACCGAGCGCTGGTAGGCGGTGCCGTGCATCGCGAGCGGCACGCTGAAAGTGTGCCGCCCGCCCGCGAAGTACTCCTCGAGCTCGCGCCGCGCGTGCGCGAATGGCGCGGCGCTACGCCGCCACCCGGGCGGCGGTGTCAGTGGATGCGGGCCGCTCTGGAAATGGACCCGTGTGAGGGAGCGCGCATCGCCGGCGAGCAACAGCCGTCCGACGGGGCTATCGACTTCCCACCAGGATACTTCAGGCATGAGGCTATGTTACGCGCCTGGCTGCGCGGCCGCTGCGCGCTCCGGCGCCGTGCGCCGCGCGGCGAGCGCCGGCAGATCGCCCGCCGCGCGCCACAGGTGCACGGTCGCGTAGGACCGCCAGGGTCGCCAGCGGCGTGCGCGCTCCTCGAGCTGCCGCGGGCTCAACATGGCAGTGCCTGGCGGCGCCGCCATCCGTCGCAGCACCCAGTCCCCGTACGGCAGGGCGTCGGGCTCGCCGAGTGCGCGCAGCGCCACGTACTGCGCGGTCCAGGGTCCAATCCCGGGGAGCGCCGTGAGTGCGGCGGAAACCTGCGCGGGAGCCGCCTCGAAATCGACCCGGCCCTCGAGCACCGCCCGTGCCAGGAGTTTGAGGGCCGCCGCGCGGGTCGCGGTGATCCCGAGTCCGTCGAGCCGCGCCCGCGCGAGGCGCGCCGGCGTCGGAAAGAGGTGGGTGAGGACGCCCTGGGGGGCGCGCAGCGGCTCACCGGCGCGTGCCACGACGCGCCCGAGGAGCGTGCGCCCGGCCGCGACGCTCACCTGCTGGCCGAGCACCGCACGTACCGCGCACTCGAACCCGTCCCACGCGCCCGGCACGCGCAGCCCCGGACGCGCCGCCACCAGCGGCCCGATCAGCGGATCCGCCGAGAGCTCCGCGGCGATGCGCAGCGGATCGCCGGCGAGGTCGAACACCCGCCGCGCGGTCGAGGCGAGCGGCAGGAGCGCGGTCGGCGGCGCCCCCGTGACACGCAGCTCGAGCGCGTCCTCACCCGCGAGCGGACGCACCGTGATGAACGCGACCTCACCCGCACAGGCGAGCGTGCGTGCGTAACCGCTGGCATCGACCCGCTCGACCCCGGCGAGCGTGCGGCGCGCGAGAAACTCCCACAGGTGCGCCCAGTCGTACGGCGGGCGGTAGGCGAGACGCAGCACCACCTCCTCGGCCGCGCCATCGCCCACCCCGGCACGGCGCGCCCGGCGCAGCTCCCGCGGCGGATGACGGTAGGCGCTGCGGAACGCGTCGTTGAAGCGCCGGCAGCTGCGAAACCCCGCGGCGAGCGCGATCTGCGTGATCGGCAGCTCGGTTGCGGTGAGGAGGCACACGGCGAAATGCAGGCGGCGGGTCTGCGCCACGGCGATCGGCGAGGCGCCGACGTGGCGGGCGAACAGGCGCAGCAGATGCCGCGGGCCGACGCCGAGGCGCGCGGCGAGCGCCTCCACCGAGTCCTCATCGAGCGCGCCGGCGTCGATCAGCCGCAGCGCGCGGCGCACGACCGCCGCCGTCCCGAGCCAGGCGGGCGTACCGGGCGCGGCCTCCGGGCGGCAGCGCAGGCAGGGCCTGAAGCCGGCGGCCTCCGCGGCCGCGGCGCTGCCGAAGAAAAGCACGTGGCGGCGCTGCGCGACGCGCGAGGGACAGATCGGCCGGCAGTAGATACCGGTCGAGGTGACGGCGATGAAGAAGCGGCCGTCGAAGCGGGCGTCGCGGCTCAAGCGCGCGCGGTTGAGCGCTTCCGGATCGAGGCCGGCGATCGTCTCCATGGGCGCACGATACCGCGCCAGCGGCCGCCGAGTAGCCGTTTTCGGACCTGGCTCGCTCAGCCGCTCTGCTTCGCCATCGCGCGCGCGAACGCCGGCCGCGCCACGACGCGCTTGACGTAATCCTCGATCACCGGCGAGGGTGGCAGCAGCGGGCTCTTGGCGAACAGCGCGAAGGAGGTCGCATAGAGGACGTCCGCGGCGGAGAAGCGCTCGCCTGCCAGGTAGGGCTTCGCGGTGAGGCGCGCGATCACCGCCGCCAGCGCCTCG
>Ga0210394_10007604_pt1 | contig 11370 bp, 8 predicted proteins | sample IncBWC12MmetaG_FD_160121 | JGI IMG/M metagenome (GOLD analysis project Ga0210394, IMG submission 160121) | Forest soil microbial communities from Barre Woods Harvard Forest LTER site, Petersham, Massachusetts, United States - Inc-BW-C-12-M | ecosystem: Environmental > Terrestrial > Soil >... | reverse complement strand
CTTGGCTGACGTCGCGACGTCCTGCAGGTCGTAGCGCGAATTCTTCTCAAGCTGCGCGAAGGCAAAGGTCTTGCTGCCATCGATGATGCCGGGAATATGCGCGACCTTTTGTTCGGCCGTGCCGCCGTGGCGCAGGAAGCCGCCGCCGATCACGACGGTGGCGAGATAAGGCTCCAGCACCAGCGCCTTGCCGAGCGCTTCCATCACGATCATGGTCTCGACCGCGCCGGCGCCGAAGCCGCCATCCTCCTCGGAGAACGGCAAGCCGAGCAACCCCTGCTCGGCGAACTTGCCCCAGATCGCTTTGCTCCAGCCGCCCTTTTCCTTCATATATTTTTTTCGCGAATCGAAATCGTAGGAGTCGCCGAGCAAGCCGTCGACGCTTTCCTTGAGAAGCCGCTGCTCCTCGGATAAATCGAAATCCATTTTACTTACTCTCCAAAACCAACGTGGGCTATTGCCGTAGCCGTTGCCAAACATTCAATTGTCATCCCCGCGAAAGCGGGGATCCAGTAATCATTGCTGTCATTCGTAAGCACGACAGCCGCGGCGTACTGGGTCCCCGCTTTCGCGGGGACGACAGCTACTACTTTTGATGCGCTCCGCCCCTCACAGCCCCAGCACGGCCTTGGTGATGATATTGCGCTGGATTTCGTTGGAGCCGCCGTAGATCGATACCTTGCGGTTGTTGAAATAGCCCGGCGCGATCTGCGCGGTCCAGTCCATGGCTTCGTTGGAGCCGTCGTCGCCGTGCTCGTCGAAGGGCGCGGCGAATGGCCCGACCACTTCCATCAGAAGCTCGGTGGTGGCCTGCTGAATCTCCGAGCCCTTGATCTTGAGCACTGAGGAGGCGGGATTGGGTTTGCCCTTGCCGTGCTTGCCCTCGTCGGCGACGACGCGCAGCTGCGTCAGCTCCAGCGCCTTCAGTTCGATCTCGACCGCGGCAAGCTTTTCGCGAAATCCCTGGTCCTGCATGACCGGCTTGCCGCCGGATTCGACCTTGGAGGCAAGATCCTTGATCCGGCGAATCCGCTCCTTGGAAACGCCAACGCGGGCGATCCCGGTGCGTTCGTTGCCGAGCAGGAATTTGGCATAATCCCAGCCCTTGTTCTCCTCGCCGACGAGATTTTCAGCCGGCACCTCGACGTCATCCAGAAACACCTCGTTGACCTCGTGGCCGCCATCGATGGTCTGGATGGGACGCACGGTGATGCCCTTCGACTTCATGTCGATAAGTAGAAACGAGATGCCGGATTGCTTCTTGGCCGCGGGATCGGTGCGGCACAGGCAGAAGATCCAGTCGGCATATTGGGCGAGCGTGGTCCAGGTCTTCTGGCCGTTGACGATGTACTTGTCGCCCTTGCGCTCGGCCTTGGTCTTGAGCGAGGCGAGATCGGAGCCCGAACCGGGCTCGGAAAATCCCTGGCACCACCAGTCGTCGACATTGGCAATGCGCGGCAGGTAATGCTTCTTCTGCGCCTCGTTGCCGAAGGTGTAGATCACAGGACCAACCATGCTGACGCCGAAGGCCAGCGGCGCCGGCGCCGGCGCCATCTGCAGCTCCTCGTTGAAGATGTAATGCTGCACGGAAGACCAGCCGGTTCCGCCATATTCCTCCGGCCAGTGCGAGACGCCCCAGCCCTTCCTGTTGAGGATCCGCCACCAGTCGATCATCTCCTGCTTGGAGAGATGCCGGCCCTCCTGCAATTTCTGCCGCGTCGCGGATGGCACGTTGTCCCTGAAGAAAGCCCGCACCTCATCGCGAAACGCCACTTCTTCCTTGCTGAAGCTGAGATCCATAGGACCCTCCTGTGAAGCGAATTTAGAATCGAAAATGTATCCGCGAAGGAAGCGCACCCCCTCTCCCGTAGGGAGAGGGTTGGGGTGAGGGGTTACGGTCTCTCGATAGACCGTAACCCCTCACCCGGATCGCTGGAGCGATCCGACCTCTCCCTTTGGGAGAGGTAAGACCGCGCCTGCGACACGCTGTCACTCTGTCAACAATCAGTGCACCACCTCGAACAAGCCGGCCGCACCCATGCCGCCGCCGACGCACATGGTCACGACGGCATATTTGGCCTTGCGGCGGCGGCCTTCGATCAGCGCGTGACCGGTGAGCCGCGCGCCCGACATGCCATAGGGATGGCCGACCGCGATCGCGCCGCCGTCGACGTTGAGCTTCTCGGGGTCGATGCCGAGCTTGTCGCGGCAATACAGCACCTGCACCGCGAAGGCCTCGTTCAATTCCCAGAGATCGATATCCTCGACCTTGAGTCCATGGCGCTTGAGCAGGCGCGGCACCGCGAATACCGGACCGATGCCCATCTCGTCCGGCTCGCAGCCGGCGGCGACGAAGCCGCGGAAGATGCCGAGCGGCTTCAGGCCGCGCTTTGACGCCTCCTTGTCGCTCATGATCACCGACGCGCTGGCGCCATCCGACAACTGGCTGGCATTACCCGCGGTGATGGTAAACCCTTCGCCGCGCACCGGCTTGAGGCCCGCAAGGCCTTCGGCAGACGTGTCCGGCCGCGGACCCTCATCCTTCGACAGCGTGACGTCCTTGAACGAGATTTCGCCGGTCGCCTTGTCGGCGACACCCATCTTTGTGGTGATCGGCGCCAGCTCGTCGTTGAACTTGCCGCCCTGCTGCGCGGCCGCGGTGCGGCGCTGGCTTTCCAGCGAATACTCGTCCTGCCGCTCGCGCGAAATGCCGTAACGCTTGGCGACGACTTCGGCGGTGTCGATCATCGGCATGTAGACCTCGCCCTTGATCTTGAGCAGCGCCGGATCCTGGGTATGAAACTTGTTGGCATGGTCGTTCTGCACCAGGCTGATCGATTCGCCGCCGCCGCCGACCGCTATCTCGACGCCGTCGAAGATCACCGAGCGCGCCGCCAGCGCAATCGCCTGCAGCCCCGAGGCGCATTGCCGGTCGATCGTGGTGCCGCCGACGGTGACGGGAAGCCCTGCGCGCAACAGCGCCTTGCGCGCGATATTGCCGCCGGTCGTGCCCTGCTGCAGCGCCGCGCCCATCACCACATCCTCGACCTCCCTGGGATCGACCTTGGCGCGCGCCACCGCCTCACCGATGGCGTGACCGAGCAGGGTTGCGCCTTCGGTGGCGTTGAGCGCGCCGCGATAGGCCTTGCCGATCGGGGTGCGGGCGGTGGAGACGATTACGGCGTCGGTCATGAGCGACCTCCTGTTGCGAGTTGTTGTTGTCTTTGCTGCGCGGATTGAAACGTCGATTGCTGATTGCGCAATTCATGGCGAGAGAGTTTGCCGACCGCCGTCCGCGGCAGTTCATCGACGAATTGCAGCGCGGCCGGGATTTCGTGCTTGCCGAGCTTGCCGGCGAGGAACGCCTTCAGCTCATCCAGCGAGAAAGGATCGGCGCCGGCACGCAATTTGATGAAGGCCTTGGCCGCCTCGCCGCGGTAATCGTTGGGAATGCCGATCGCGATCACTTCCTGCACCGCGGGATGCTCGTAGATCGCCTGCTCGATCATCTGCGGATAGACGTTGAAGCCGCCGGAGATGATCATGTCCTTCTTGCGGTCGACCAGGTAAAAATAGCCGTCTTGATCCATGTAGCCGATATCGCCGGTGAGAAAACGGTCGCCGACAAAGGCTTCAGCAGTTTCCTGCGGCCGGTTCCAGTAGCCTTTGGTGACGTTCGCCCCCTTGATACGGATCTCGCCGACTTCGCCCGGCGGCAACACTTTCTTCGGATCATCGAGCGCGACCACGTCGAGTTCGATGCCGGGCAGCATCAGGCCGATCGAGCCGGGTTTGTCCGGTCCCGCTTCCGGATGGGCGGTCCCGGGCGAACAGGTCTCGGTCATGCCCCAGCCACTCTTGAGTTTCATATTGGTCTTGCGCTCGAGGATCCTGGCGACCTCCACAGGCAACGGCGCGCCACCGGAACCGCAACTGACCAGCGATGAAAAATCGCGCTTGTCGAGATCGGGAAGGCTCGCGATCGCGATCCACATCGTCGGCACGCCGGGAAACGCGGTGGCGCGCTTGACCTCGATATCGCGCATCACGGCCTCGACATCGAAGCGCTGGTGCAGCGAGATCAAATTGCCGCGCCGGATCGAAGACAGCATCACCACAGTCAGCGCAAAAATGTGAAACAGCGGCAGCACGCAGATCACCCGCTCGATGGCGTTGCGCTCCATCCGCGCCGTCTTGCTCCAGACGTCGTAGATCGAAACTGCAGAGGTCAAATTGCCGTGGCTCAGCATCGCGCCCTTCGGCAACCCGGTGGTGCCGCCGGTATATTGCAGCAGTGCGACGTCCTCGGGCGAGATTTGTGGCCATTGCGCCGGCGGCGCTGCGCCGGCCACGAAATTCCCGGACGTGACGATGGCAGGACTGTCCGGGATCGGCGTATGTGGATTGCCAACCGCGCCCCAATGGTCGTCCTCGCAGACAATAAGACGGTCCAGCAGGCCATTTTCCAGGAATTTCAGCGCCATCGGCAACAGCGTCGCGAGATCGCTGGTGACGAGAATGCGCGCGCCGCTGTCGCTCAATTTATGCGAGAGCGCGCGTTCGCCGTCGAGCGCGGAAAGATGCACGACACGGGCGCCGGCCTTGAGCGCGCCGAAGAAATTTATCGGATGGTCGGGCGAGTTGCCGAGGAACAGCGCCACCGAATTGTTCTTGCCATAACCGGCACGGAGAAACGCCGAGGCCGCGACTTCAACCTGCGCTTCCAGCTCGGCGTAGCTGATGGCGCGGTCGCGGAATTCAATCGCCGGCCGCGCGCCGTACTCGCTTGCTGCCTTTGACAGCAGCTCGGGCAAGGTTCCGCGCGCGAGCGGATCGTCCCAGTGAACGCCTTCCGGATAGAATTGCTCGCCGGGATGGGTCATGCGGGGAATGCCCGTCGTGAATATGAGGTGAGCACAGCTGCATGGGCTCCCTCTCCCCTTGTGGGAGAGGGTTGGGGTGAGGGGTCCACACGGGCAGTCCCGATGCGGCTACCCCCCTCCCTAACCCTCCCCCACAAGGGGGGAGGGAACAGATGCACCGAACTCGTGCGGCCAATTCCCATCACGCCGCTTTCGCCGTCTGCGCCAGCGACGCAAAGGTCTTGCCTTCCGCCGCAAGGCGCTTGAGCAGCGGCGCCGGTTCGAGCGAGGGATCGTTGGTTTCCTTGGCGTAATACGACAAGCGCTCGGCGATGTGCTTCAGGCCGACCTGATCGGCATAGAACATCGGGCCGCCGCGATAGACCGGCCAGCCATAGCCATAGAGCCAGATCACATCGATGTCGCTCGGACGCGCCGCGATCTTCTCTTCAAGAATCCGCGCGCCCTCATTGATCATCGGATACATCATGCGCTCGAGGATTTCCTCGTCGCTGACGACGCGGCGCTTGCGTCCGAGCCGCTGCAAGGTCTCGTCGATCAGCTTCTCCACTTCGGGATCGGGCAGCGGCGCGCGCGAACCCCCCTCGTATTTGTAATAGCCCTTGCCGGTCTTCTGGCCGAAACGGCCGGCTTCGCACAGCGCGTCCGCGATTTCCGACTTGATGCCGCGATCCTTGCGCGACCGCCAGCCGATATCGAGGCCGGCGAGATCGCCCATCGCGAACGGACCCATCGGCATGCCGAATTTGGTGACGACCGCATCGACCTGCTGCGGAAGTGCGCCCTCGAACAGCAGTTTCTCCGCCTGCCTGCCGCGCTGCGCCAGCATCCGATTGCCGACAAAGCCGTCGCAAACGCCGACCACCGCCGGCACTTTCGCAATTCGGCGCGCCACCGCCACCGCAGTGGCCAGCGCATCCGGCGCGGTCTTTTCCGCGCGCACGATCTCGCACAGCTTCATCACATTGGCGGGCGAGAAGAAGTGCATGCCGAGCACGTCCTGCGGACGTTTTGTTACCTTGGCGATTTCGTCGATGTTGAGATAGGAGGTGTTGGAGGCAAGCACCGCGCCGGGCTTTGCAAACTTGTCCAGCGCTTCGAACACTTCCTTCTTGATCGCCATGGTCTCGAACACGGCTTCGATGATCAGGTCGGCGTCCTTGACGTTCTCAAGCCCGACCACGCCGTTGATCAGGCCCATGCGTTTGGCGGGTGCGTCGGCGGGAATGCCGCCGCGCGCGGCGGTCGCCTCGTAGTTCTTCTGCATCACGCCCAGGCCGCGCTTGAGCTGTTCCTCGCCGGTCTCGATCAGCGTCACGGGAATTCCGGCGTTGGCAAATGACATCGCAATGCCGCCGCCCATGGTGCCGGCGCCGATGATGGCGACGCGCTCGACATTGCGTGGCTTTGTCCCTTCCGGAACGCCGGCGATCTTGGCGGCTTCGCGTTCGGAGAAGAACGCATAACGCTGCGCCTTCGACTGGTCGCTCGCGACCAGCTTGAGGAAACCCTCGCGCTCCTTCTTCAACCCCTCGTCGAAGGGCAGGTCGATCGCAGCCCCGACCGCGTCCGCAGCGGCAAACGGCGCTTCCAGCCCGCGCGCCTTCTTGGTCATGGCCGCGACCGCGTTGGTGAAAATCGAGCGGTCGGCCTTCGCCGCCGCGAGCTTGCTGTCGTCGTCCCGCAGCTTGCGCAAGGGACGCTTCTCCGCCAGCACCTTGCGGGCGAACGCCTCGCCGCCGGTGGCTGGATCTTCGACGATTTCCTCGATCAGGCCGTTCTTCAATGCCTCCGAGGCCGGAATCGGATCGCCTCCGACGATCATCTTGACCGCCAATTCGGGACCGACCGCGCGCGGCAGGCGCTGCGTGCCGCCGGCCCCCGGCAATAGCCCGAGTTTCACCTCGGGCAGGCCGAGCCGAGCGTCCTTGGTCGCGACGCGGAAATGGCAGGCGAGCGCGACTTCGAGGCCGCCCCCCAGCGCCGTGCCGTGAATGGCGGCAACCACCGGCTTTGGCGAGTTCTCGATCTCGGTCAGCACCTCGTGAAGACCCGGAGGCTTTGGCGGCTTGCCGAATTCGGTGATGTCGGCGCCGGCGATAAAGGTGCGGCCGGCACAGGTCAGCACGATCGCCTTCACTTCGGGGGCCGCGATGGCGCGCTTGATGTTTTCCAGAATGCCGCCCCGCACCGCCGCGCTCAGCGCGTTCACCGGGGGACTGTCAACCGTGACGATGGCAACTACGTCCTGACGCTCGAGCCTGACCACTTCGCTCACGGGCCTCTCCCTCAATAGGATGTTCTTGTATATTTCGCATTGCGGAATTCAATTCCGCATCTTGACAGCGAGGGTTATTTTGAAGCACGTCCGTTGTCAACGAGGGTCCGCATGAGCGGCGGCAGCGACAGGCAATGAAGCGTCCAGGCAAGAAAGTGGCGACCGATCGCAGCTTCGTTGTCGCGCTTTCCCGCGGCCTTGACGTGTTGCGCGCGTTCCAACCCAACGACGGGCTTCTGGGCAACCAGGAGATCGCGGCCCGCACCAACTTGCCGAAGCCGACCGTCTCCAGGCTGACCTATACCCTGACCAAGCTCGGCTACCTTACACCCGTTCCGCGGTTCGAGAAATATCAACTGGCGCCCGCGGCGATGGCGCTTGGCTATGCGGCGCTCGCAAATCTCGGCGTTCGGCATTTGTCCGAGGCTTATCGTGAAGAATTGATGCGCGAGACCGGCGGAGCGGTGGCGGTCGGCGGCCGCGACCGGCTCAGCATGATCTATTTCGGCCAGAGTCGCGGCATGACGCTGGGCGTCCAACTCGACGTTGGGTCGCGCATTCCGATTGCGACCACCGCCATGGGACGAGCCTATATCTGGGCGCTGCCGGACGACGAGCGCGCTTCGCTATTGCGCGACCTGCGTGAGCACTACGGCAGCCGCTGGGCCAGGATGCGCGACGGTATCGAACGCGCCGGCGAGACTGTGGCAAAACACGGCTTCGCGATCTCGGCGGGCGACTGGCACGACGACATCCACGCGGTCGGCGTAGCACTAAAGCTTAATGACGGAACCGGTCCTTATGCGTTTAATTGTGGTGCACCGGCCTTCCGTTTCACGGAAGATCGGCTGCGCAACGATATTGGACCGCGGCTTGTGGCGATGGTAAGGAACATCGAAGCCGCGCTCGGCGGAATGGCGCCGCAATCAAAAAAACAAGAAAGCAAAAAATTGAAAGCAGGAGGGAAAGTTGCACGTGTGGTTGAGGGAATCCCATAGCCTGCACCGTGGCGATCGAACATTTTGGCGTGGTCGTTCCTGCCCAACGACCGACCGGTGCGTGGCGAGATGACGCAGGCCCAACCGGCGCAGGCACCATCGCCGCTGCTTGCGGTTTGCGACGTCAGCGTCGTGTTCGGCGGCATCATTGCGTTGAATGGCGTATCGTTCGACATGCATCACGGCCAGATCCTGGGGCTGATCGGACCGAACGGCGCCGGCAAGACCACGCTCTTCAACTGCCTGAGCCGGCTCTATCAGCCGAGCGCGGGCGACATTCTGATGGACGGCCAAAGCATCCTGAGGCGGCCGCCGCACCGGATCGCCGAAATCGGCATCGGCCGCACCTTCCAGAACGTCGCACTGTTTCCAAACCTTTCGGTCCTCGACAACGTCCGGGTCGGCGCCCATTCCAGGACCCACAGCGACATCATCAGCGACTCGCTCAAACTTCCCTGGGTGCGCCGCGGCGAGGCCGCGCTCAACGAGCGTGTTCACGAAATCCTGAACTATCTCGCACTCGATGAAGTCGCCCATGTCACGGTTTCCGGCCTGCCCTTCGGCACCCAGAAACGCGTGGAGCTGGCGCGGGCGCTCGCAGCTAACCCGAAGATCCTGCTGCTCGATGAGCCCGCCGGCGGCCTCAACCACGAGGAGGTCCATGCGCTCGGCGCCCTGATCCGCCGGATCCGCGACGACCGCAAGGTGACGGTGCTGCTCGTCGAGCATCACATGGGACTGGTGATGTCGATCGCCGACCACGTCGTCGCGTTGAATTTCGGCCGCAAGCTCGCCGAGGGAACGCCGGCGATGGTGCAGTCCGACCCGGATGTCATCAAAGCCTATCTGGGGAGCAAGGACCAATGACGCCGATGCTCGACATCAGGGCGCTGAACGCCTTTTACGGCCAGGTCCAGGCGCTTCACGGCCTCGAATTCGCGCTGAACGAAGGAACTGTCACCACGCTGCTCGGCGCCAACGGCGCCGGCAAGACCACGACCTTGCGCGCGATCTGCAACATGGTGCGCACCACCGGCGCGATCGAATTCGACGGCGCCCCTCTTTCCGGCCGTTCCACCGAAAACATCGTCCGCCTCGGCATCGCCCATGTGCCGCAAGGCCGCGGCACCTTCACGACCATGACGGTGGAAGAAAACCTCCAGCTCGGCGCGATCACGCGAAGCGACCGGGCCGGCGTGGTGTCCGATATCGAACGCATGTACGAACATTTTCCGGTCCTCAAGCAGCGTTACGCGCAGCAGGCCGGCACGCTGTCGGGCGGCGAGCAACAGATGCTCGCGGTCGCCCGCGCCCTGATGCTGCGTCCGCGCCTGATGCTGCTCGACGAGCCGTCGTTCGGTCTGGCGCCGCTGATCGTGCGCGACCTGTTCAAGATTCTCGGCAAGATCAATCGCGAGGACAAGGTCACCATTCTGGTGGTCGAACAGAACGCGCAGTTGGCGCTCGAACTCGCCGACCATGCCTATGTGATCGAGACCGGACGCATCGTGATGTCGGGCAACGCCACCGAAATCGCCAACAACGAAGATGTCCGCAAATCCTATCTGGGTTACTAGGGAGCACGGCCATGGAGCTTTTCACCAATCAGGTCCTGGCCGGCATCGCCACCGGCGCCATTTATGCCTGCATGGCGCTCGCCGTCGTCATGATCTATCAGGCGATCGATCATCTCAATTTCGCCCAGGGCGAAATGGCGATGTTTTCGACCTTCGTTTCCTGGCAGTTGATGCAATGGGGCGTGCCGTATTGGGGCGCGTTCCTGATCACGCTGATATTCTCGTTCTTCGGCGGCATCGCGATCGAACGATTGCTGTTCAAGCCGCTGGCGAAGGCGCCGATCCTGACCAATGTCGCCGGCTTCATTGCGCTGTACGCGATCATCAACAGCGTCGCCGGCCTGATCTGGGACTTCACCATCAAGCAATATCCGACGCCGTTCGGCTCCTCACCGTTCCTCGGCAGCCAGCTGATCTCGACCCACCAGGCCGGCATGATCGGCGTCACCGTGCTGCTCCTGATCGCGCTCTACGCCTTCTTCCAGTTCACGCGGATGGGCCTTGCAATGCGCGCGGCCGCATCGGTGCCGGAATCGGCGCGGCTGGTCGGCATCAATACCTCCTGGATGATCGCGCTCGGCTGGGGCATGGCGGCGGCGATCGGCTCGATCGCCGGCATGCTGATTGCGCCGGTGGTGTTTCTCGAGCCGAACATGATGGGCGGCGTCCTGATCTACGGTTTTGCCGCCGCCGTGCTCGGCGGCCTGACCAGTCCGTTCGGCGCGGTGGTCGGCGGTTTCCTGATGGGCATCTTCGAAAATCTCGCAGGCACCTATATTCCCGGCGTCGGCAATGAACTGAAGCTGCCGATCGCGCTGGCGCTGATCATTACCGTTCTGGTTGTCAAGCCGGCCGGGCTGTTCGGCCGGCCCATCGTGAAGCGAGTTTGACCATGAGCGCCGTGCAGGAAGTCGTCACCGAAGCGCCGGCCGTCGAGGCCGTTCCCAAGAGGGCGATGACGCTCGGCACCGGGACCTCGCTCGTCATGCTGGCAATCCTGATCCTGGTGCCGCTGTTCGTGAAGAACTTCATCATCTTCCAGCTGACGATGCTGCTGATCTACGGGCTCGCGGTTCTGGCGCTGAACATCCTGACCGGCGGCAGCGGCCAGTTTTCGCTCGGACAAAGCGCGTTCTACGCGGTCGGCGCCTACACCTCGGCAATCCTGATGGAACATGCCGGCATGAACTACGCGCTGACGCTGCCGATCGCGGGCGTGATCTGCTTCGCCTTTGGATTTCTGTTCGGCCAGCCGGCGCTGCGGCTCTCGGGCGTCTATCTGGCGCTGGCGACGTTCGCGCTCGCAACCGCCATGCCGCAGCTTCTCAAGCTCGGCTATTTCGAGCACTGGACCGGCGGCGTGCAGGGCCTGGTGGTGACGAAACCGGATGCGCCGTTCGGCCTGCCGATTTCGCAGGACATGTGGCTGTATTATTTCACGCTCGTGATCACGATCGCGATCTACATTTTCTCCGTCAACCTTCTGAAGTCGCGCTCGGGGCGGGCGATCATGGCGATCCGCGACAACGAGATCGCAGCCTCCGCCATGGGCATCGACGTTGCGCTGTACAAGACGCTGGCGTTCGGCGTCTCGGCCGGCATCACCGGCGTTGCCGGCGGGCTCGGTGCCATCG
>Ga0210394_10007603_pt1 | contig 11371 bp, 10 predicted proteins | sample IncBWC12MmetaG_FD_160121 | JGI IMG/M metagenome (GOLD analysis project Ga0210394, IMG submission 160121) | Forest soil microbial communities from Barre Woods Harvard Forest LTER site, Petersham, Massachusetts, United States - Inc-BW-C-12-M | ecosystem: Environmental > Terrestrial > Soil >... | reverse complement strand
TGGCTTCGCTCAGGTTCGGGTTCAGCTCCAGGATCGACAAGGGAGGCTCATGCAGGATCATCGCAATGAGCTCGCTCTCGGTGGGCCGATCGAACGGCAGCCTTCCCGTGAGCATCTGGTAAGCCATCACTCCCAGAGAATAAATGTCGGAGAGCAGAGAGGGCGCCTTGAGCTCTAATAGCTCCGGCGCCATGTAGGCGAGCGTGCCCTTCTGCCCTTTCGTCGAAACCGAGTGAGTCATGTGACAGACGCCGAAATCGATGATTTCGACGGAGTCGTCGCGCATGACGAAAATATTGCTGGGCTTCAGGTCGCGATGCACGACGTTATGCTCATGCGCCGCGCCGAGTCCGCGGCAGACCTGGGTGAGGATGTCCAAGGTCCGCTCGATTCCCAAGGCGCCATTCTGGAGCAGTTTGTCCAACGTGGCCCCGGGCAGGAGGGGCATCACAAAATACGGCTTGATCAGCCCGTCTTCCTCAAACTCCCCCTGATCCAAAATCTGCACGATATTGGGGTGGTTTAACGAGGCCAGCGTTTCGCACTCCCGGTAGAAGAGCTGGAGCGAGGCCGGTTCCGGGGTGTCTCGAATGAGCTTGACCGCGACATCGCAGCGGAGCACGGTATCGTACGCCCTCCGCACCACACCCATTCCCCCGTGCCCGAGGGACTCTTTGAGGTCGTAGCGATCTTTAAGACGCGAAGATTCCGACATACCGGAGTTTTAAACATTATGTTACTGGATCGGCGCGGGGAAGTCAGCCGGTCCCCAAAAGAGGGCCGCGTCCTTGCCATGCGTCTCTGGCGGCGATGTGGCGCACGCACTGGTGCGTGCCGCGTCGGCACTACTGCCGACGCTCGGTTTCGAAATAGTGTCGCCGACCAGCGGCGGTGTCGAGAGAGTCTCGACACGGCGCGCACGAGTGCGTGCGCCCCATATTGTGATATATCCGGGTGAAACACACCGCTCCCTCACGGTCGCGGTTCGGTTCCCGAACCGCGCGCGCCGGCAAGCGGGCGGGCCGAGGGCGCCGCGCAGCAATCAGCCGCGCACGGAGTGTGCTCCTGTTGCACGAACTCCGCGATCATCTCGATCATGGCCGGGTGCGTCTCCACGGTGCGCGCCCGCGCGATACGAATTCCTAGCTCATTGGCGAGCTGCCGCACCTCCACGTCGAGATCGTAAATCACCTCCATGTGATCGGAGAGAAAACCGATGGGTGCGATCACGGCATCGCAGCGTATTGCGCGCAAGTGGTCGCGGATGTCCGGTTCCAGCCACGGCTGCGAGGGCGGGCCGCTCCGGCTCTGATACGCCAGCTTCCATTCTGTGCGACCGACCGCGCTAGCCACTGCCGCGCAGGCCCGCTCCAGCTCCCGCACATACGGGCTCGACTGCGCCATCGACACGGGAACCGAGTGCGCGGTGAACACCAGGCGTCCTTGCGGCAGCTCTTCCAACGCCACGCGGACGCGATCGATCATGGCTTCCAGAAACCTGGGGTGCGACGAAAATGGACGGATCTTGTCGATCAGCGGCGCGCCCTCGACCTCCGCGCGAGCGCGCTCGATGTTCTCGATGTACTGGCGGCATCCCGAGTACGAACCGAACGCCGAAGTCACGAACGCCAGCGCGTGCCGCACGCCGTCGTCGCGCATCTGCCGCACGGTGTCGGCCAACAGCGGATGCCAGTTTCGATTGCCCCAGTAAATTGGCAGCGAAATGCGCTCCCGCTCGAAATATAGCTTCAGCGCCGCGATCAAAGCCCGATTCTGGTCGTTGATGGGACTGCGGCCGTCGAAGTGGTAATAATGCTCCGCGACTTCCAGCATCCTTTCTCGCGGAACGTTCCGCCCGCGCAGCACGTTTTCGAGAAACGGAATCACCTCCTCGCGCCTTTCCGGACCTCCAAAGGAAACAATCAGCAGCGCGTCGTACAAATTCACCCTAAGGGACACACTCTGATTTTACGCGTACAGTGGGGAGCTTGATTCGCGCTCATGCTGAGCGCCAGTGGGTTCCCGATCCAAGGCGGACTCTCGCGCTATGCCGCGTTCGGCATGCCGCCGATCTCTGATCCGCCCATTCTGGTGGCTCCGCCCGTCAAAACGCTAGCCCGCTTATCTCACGAGAATCTGGACGAGAGTTGTGGCGCACGCACTCGGCGTGCAGCGCCGCCACTCATGGCGACGCCCCGCTACGACAGAGTGTCCGGACCCCAGCCCCGTGTCGAGAGTCTCGACACGGCACGCGTAGACGCGTGCGCCACAATCGCCGGGCGGGTTGTGAGAATTGCGGACTAGAGAAGGCCGCTCCGGCCCCTGTGCCGCTTTCAGAAACCCGATCGGCCAACGGAGCCTGTCGCGGCAGGATCGTCGGGGGTTTCTGGGGTCGAGGAGGGCCGCTCCGGCCCTGTGCCGCTCCTGCCGACCTTCGGTTCCGACAACGGTGTCGCCAGCCGAGGAATTGTCGAAAGAAGCCGCGATACGTGCGCCACATCGCTGCGCCAAAAACAAAACACGCCGGGTATGGAAAATTTACCGCCTGCCCACGCCAGGCGCCGCCTCGATCCGGCTATCTCTTTGACGGATCGACGCCAGCCTGTGCTGGCCATCGGGTTGCAGATGTCATGGCATGTTACGCACAATCACTTCGGCTCTCTTGACGACGGCTCTTCTGCTCACGGCGCAAGAACCAAATCCAACCCAGCAGCCCGGACCAACGGTTCCGCTGGCTCAGGGTGGCGCGGTGCCCATTTTCCGCGTCGAGGTAGTGGAGCGAACCACCGCCGCAATCAATTATTTGCATCGCAGCGGATCGACCAAAGTCGATTTCCAGGGAACCCCGCTCATGGCTGCCTCTAAAGGTGAGGCTAAGGTGGAAAGTGAACGCGGCGTGATCCACGTTTCGGCGAAATTCGAACGCATGGCGCCGCCATCCAGTTTCGGTCCGGAATATCTGACATATGTACTCTGGGCGATCTCGCCGGATGGCCGGCCGGTCAACCTGGGTGAATTGACACTAAGCGATTACGGCAAAGGGTCCGACAGCAGCATCGAAGCGACCAGCGACATTCAAACCTTCGGTCTGATTGTCACCGCGGAACCTTATTACGGCGTTACGCAACCAAGCGACGTTGTCGTGATGGAGAACATCGTGCGCCCCGATACGCAGGGTGTGATAGAGGCGATCAACGCCAAGTACGAGCTGCTGCCGCGCGGCATGTACACCAGCCAGGGCCAAGCCGCGGGTTTCGTGCCGATCCGGGTGGATAAGAAGGATCCGTTCGAATTGTACGAAGCGGAAAACGCGGTGCAACTTGCGCGCATCGCCGGCGCGGATCGATATGCCGCGGATAGTTTTCAGCAGGCGCAGGCCGCTCTCGATCAAGCGCGCCAATACGAGTCGCAAAAGCCCGGACAGAAGCCGGTGATTACGATGGCGCGTGAAGCCGTGGTGCGTGCCGAGGACGCGCGCGTGGTGGCCCTCCGCCGCCAGCACGATGAACTGGAAGCGAGCCGCTTGAACATGGAGAAGGAAAGAACCCAAGCCGCGAGCATTCGAGCCGAGGAGGCGTCGCAGCAGCGTGCCCAGGCCGAAGCGGAGCGAGTTGCGGCCGATGCGGCGAAGAACGAGGCTCTGGCAGCTAAGAACGAGGCCCTGGCGGCCGCGGACGCCGCCAATCGCGAGCGCCAAGCCGCGAAGAACGAGGCTGTGGCAGCCAAGAACGAGGCCCTGGCGGCCGCGGACGCTGCCGTTCGAGAGCGCCAAGCCGCGCAGGCCGCGAAACTGGAGGCGGATCAAGCGCGCCAGCAGGCGCTGGTGCAGCAACAGCAGTTGGCGGCGGAGGCCGATAGCGCGCGCCGCGCGGCCGCTGACGCGGAGCGTCTGCGTCAAGATGCCGAACGCCAGCGTCAAGACGCCGAGCAGCAGCAGGCGCAGCTCCGGCAGCAGCTATTGGCGCAATTTAACCAGATCCTGCAAACGCGCGATACCGCGCGCGGCCTTATCGTGAATATGTCGGACGTGCTCTTCGATACCGGCCAATACACGTTGAAGCCTGGCGCCCGTGAAAAGCTCGCCAAAATCTCCGGAATCATTCTGGCGCATCCCGGATTAAAGATCGAGGTCGAGGGGCATACGGACAGTGTTGGAGGCGACGTCTATAATATGACGCTATCCGAGAACCGGGCGAACGCAGTCCGCGTTTATCTGGTGGCAGAGGGTGTGAATCCCGACGCGGTCTCGGCCAAGGGATTCGGCAAGACGAAGCCTGTGGCGGATAACTCAACGGCTGCCGGCCGGCAGGTGAACCGGCGCGTGGAAATGGTGGTTTCGGGTGAGATTATGGGGACGTCCGTCAGCAGCGTCCGCACCTCAACACTTGCGAATCCGTAGCACGGAACGGGCGGCACGGCAACTTCACGCATCGTTGGTCCAGATTTGGTTCAGCGCGCGCTGAAAGTTTCCGCCCAGAATCAGTTTGATGTGGTCAGGATTGTAGTTGCGGCGGAGCAGCCCTTCGGTGACGTCGAAGATCTTCTGCTGATAAGCGATCCCGTCCAGGTCGTTCCTGCGCGCCGGAGCGCTGCCCGCCCCTGCGGCTGCATGGTCGCGCCCGTCCAAATCGACGTCCGACCCGATGCCGACGTGCTCCACTCCAGCGACTTCGACCACATGATCGATGTGATCCAGCACGTCCTCCATCGTGACCATATTGGCGGCGCCAACGAAGAACCGCACCATCGTGATTCCCATGACGCCGCCCTTGGCCGCCATCTTCTGAATCGCGTCGTCGCTCTTGCAGCGGGCGCTGGTCTTCATAAGCGCACGGCAGTTGGCATGGGTGATTAAGACCGGCTTCCGGGATGCCTCGATCGCGTCCAGCGTGGTCCTGTCGGCGCAGTGAGAGATGTCCACCGCCATACCCAGCGCGTTCATCCGCTTGACGATCTCAGCGCCGTAGCCGGTCAAGCCCCCGTCGCGCGGATCCGTCGATCCTCCGCCGATGCGGTTGGGCCCATAGGTAAGCTGCGAAACCCGCTGCCCCATCGCATAAAAATGGTCCACGTCGTCGACGGTGCGAAAGTGTTCCGAATTCTGTTGGCCGACGATGATGCCGATCTTACCCAGTTTCTTGGCGGCTTCCAGATCGGCGACGCCATCGACGCGCAAAAAATCGCCGGGGTTGGCCGCGATAAAAAGATTCCACCCGGTGATGTCCTTAAGTGACTCATCATAGATGTTTCCAGTTGTAAATCCCACCGCCGGATGGAAAATGGTGATGCCGGAATTCTTCAGTCTCTGCAACTCGGCGGGTTGAAATCCGTTCGGCCTGGTTTGCCAGACCGCAAGCTTCTTGTAGTCCAAGGTCAACAGACCGAGCATGTCGATCACGATCGACTCGCGAACCACGTCGATCGTTTGAGCCGAGTATTCGGCGCCGGTTGCCACGGCCTTATTTCCGGCGAAGAGGCTGAACCGGTTTCGATTGATCAGGGGCGCGCCCAGCATGGACGCAGCGCCCGCCAGGACGGAGCGACGAGAAACCATGGATTGTTCCGATCGGGAACGCGCTAACCACGCGTCATCTTTTCGACGTTGTCCGTTTGGCAAAGGTTTCCTGAGTTCACAGGGTGGAATATCGGCCGATGGGCGCGGCTTCGCTTCGGTCTTCGATTCAGAAAGAAGTTCCGCTGTGCCGAAAAAAATTGCCGCATCCATGCCACGGTTTTCCCGTGAATGTTTGATTTAAAGAAACTTAACGGTTACGGCCCAAAAGGTGCCTCTGAAATGGCGTGCTTGAGCTGCTTCAGGCTTTCCGTTGGGGCGGCTCCGGTAGATGAAGAAAGGAGTACATTTATGAGATCAAACTTCCTCAAGAAAATCGGAGTTTCCGCTGCCGCGTTGACCGGGATTGCGGTCGCGGTAGGTATCGTCCCGTTCCGCGCTCAAGGCGACCAATGGGACAAGATGACGCTTCTAACGGTGGACCAGCCAACCCAGGTAAGCAACACGTATCTTGAGCCCGGGACATATATGCTCAAGCTCGCGGACTCGCAGTCGGACCGGCACATCGTCCAGATTTTCACCCAAGATCGAAAAAGGCTGATCAATACGGTCATAGCGATTCCGAGTTACCGTCTCGAGCTGACGGATAGCTCGCAGTTCACGTTCTGGGAGACGCCTCCGGGAGCCGCGAAAGCGGTGCGGATGTGGTATTACCCGGGCGACCATGACGGTCAAGAATTCCGATATCCGACCCAACTAAGGCAAATTGCTGCGGTGGTGACAACCTCGGCGCCCGCGCCTCCCGCTCCGCAGGCGTTAGAACAGACTCCGCCAGAAGAGCAGCCGCCAGTTGAGATCGCTCAGAACACCCCTCCTCCGGCAATTACGCCTCAGGAAACCGCGCCTCAAGCGGAACCGGCTCCGGTCGAGATCGCCCAGAACACTCCTCCTCAGGATAACAACGTGGCGCCTCAACCCCCCAGCCAACCCGACAACTCCCAAGCTCTGCCCCAGACCGCCAGCCCGTATCCTCTTTTCGGATTAGGCGGCCTATTTGCCTTGGGGCTGTATACGGTGCTCCGCCTCCGCATCAAGGCGGTCTCGTAAATCAGCGTAGACTGTTAAGTGAGGATGGGCAACAACTATGAACCGGCGCTTGGCAATGCGAACTTTGATGGCCGCCAGCGCCGGTTCGGTGTTATGGCCCAGGTTGTTTGCCGCAAACCCGCAAGACCAGCAGGAGAGCTACACCATCCGCAGTGAAGCTCGGTTAGTGCTGCTCGACGTGAGCGTGAAGGATAGCGCCGGCGGCTTCGTTTCGGGACTCTCGAAGGAAAACTTCACGGTCTTCGAAAATGGCCGGCCTCAACGCATTGTGGCGGTCGACCATGGCGACCCTCCGGTGACGATCGGGATCCTGGTGGATGAAAGCCGCAGTATGGGGCCTAAACGGCCCGCGGTTCTGACCGCCGCGCTGACGTTCATTGGGGAAAGCAATCCCAATGACGAAATCTTCGTTCTGAATTTCAACGATCGAGTAACGCGCGGACTGCTCAGCCCAATGGTTTTCTCCGACAACCTCGGAGAACTGCGCGCGGCGCTTTTCCGCGGTATTTCCGACGGAAGGACGGCGCTTAACGACGCGGTGGTGGAGGGCCTGGCGCAACTCGAGATGGGGAAGCGCGAAAAAAAGACGCTGGTGTTGATCAGCGACGGCGGGGACAACGCCAGCACGAACACGCGCCGGCAGACGCTCGACCGGGTGGAGGCCAGCCTCGCGACCATCTACACCATCGGGCTGTTCGACGCAGAGGATGCGGACAGCGATCCCGGAATCCTCAAGCACCTGGCCAGCATCAGCGGCGGCGAGGCCTATTTTCCGTCGAGCCCCGAGGAGATGGTGCCGACGTGCCATCGCATTGCCCGGGACATTCGGGCTCGCTACACACTCGGGTATGTGCCCGCGGCGGGAAAGGGCGCGAACGACGTGCGGAACATTCGCGTGGGCGCGTCCGCGCCGGGGCACGCCAAATTGATCACGGAAACGCGGCGCAGGTATCGTTATGACCCGGTCGACAGTCCGAAACGGAAATAGACGTTACCGCTGGATCGAGAGAATTCTCTTGTTCGCCGGTGTTGCCGGGCTCGGCGTATGGTTGGGGGCAAACACGATCTCCACCATCTGGCAGGCATGGGCGAACCGGGTTTTTGACCGTGAGATCCTCGAGGGACCCGCAAACGCCTCCGGAACCACCACGGATGGAAGTCTTATCGGCCGTCTGACGATTCCGCGCCTTCACCTCAGCACCATGGTGCGCGAAGGAGTTCGCGAGAACACCTTGAGCGTGGCCCTGGGCCATGTCCCCGCTACCGCGCTGCCGGGACAGAAGGGAAATGTCGCCGTCGCGGGCCATCGCGATACTATTTTCCGGAGCCTGCGCGGGATTCGAAAGTATGACCTGATCCGGTTTGAAACACCTTCCTCCGGCAGCTTTCTTTATGAGGTGAATTCGATCGAAATCGTCGATCCCACGAACGTGAGCGTGCTTCAGGCGAGCCCGGAGTCTGAGCTTACGCTGGTGACTTGTTATCCGTTTTATTACATTGGCGCCGCGCCAAAGCGCTTCATCGTGAAGGCGCGTGAGGTGGATCGCGCTCCCCGGGACCGAGACAGGCAATTAGCGTTTGGTAAGACACGCGAGTAATCTCTAACGGAATAGTCTTTAACGGGGGTGAGAAAATGCTAACATCCGCGCAAGTTCAGCCACAATCGGCTCATCTGGACGCCTTGATTCACAAACTAAGGGGCTCCCGTGACGCCGCACTTCTCGTCGAGCACCTGCAAACCGCGCACGCGTACCTTATCGGCGCGATGCCGGTTGAATGCGAGCACAATCTCGAGCTTGCCCGGCGCGCCGCCGGCGCGTTGTCCGCCAAGTCTCTGGAAGACGAAGTGAACGAAGTCGTCGCCGGTCTATTGCAGGCGCTGCATTCTTCTGTACCGGCGAACCGCCAGGACTTCGAGCGGCAGGTTACGAGCCATGCGTCGTCCGCGACCGCAAAGGGGCTAGCCGACTTTTTCCATGGCGCCGACACCAGCTTCGGTATCTTTTACCCGAAGAAACACACGGTCGCGGTCTTCCCGTCTTTCGAGCGGGCGCAAGCCGGATATGAGGTTCTATCGAGCGTTGGCTTTCGAATGTGGGAAATCATCGTGGTGCGCGGCGAGGAAGTGGAGCGGTTCCTCGAACAGATCCGTTTTCACCGGGCGCTTTGGGACGAATTGGTGGCGGAAATCTCGCGCCTCCTGGATACGGAGATCAATTTGGTGGAACGCTACGCCCACTGGGCCCGCCATGGATATGGATTCCTGGTTGTCCGCACCGCCAACAGCGACGCCGCCGAGAAGGTCTCCGAGCTCCTCGATCCGCTCGAACCCGTGGCCATGCATTGGTTCATGAGCGGCTATATCCGCCACCTGACCGAAGGAAATTAAGCACAACGACAGAAGTAGCCGTCCATCCGCTCCCTCACGGTCGCGGTTCTGTTACCGAACCGCGCGCGTCAGCAAGCGGCCGCCTTCCCCGCCGCTTTTGTCAATCCAATGAAGCGTCGAGAAAACTCTTCAGATCCGTCTCTCGGATCTCAGGTTCTCCGGGCGCGACATGGCTTAGTTTGCCCTGTTTCATCCACTGCTCTAACTGCTCCACCAGCCCAAAGAGATGCTCGAACGATTCCACGACAAACAGCAGCGGCTGGTAATGGTTAATTTCAAAGCTCTGGTTAATCACCCATTCAAGCTGCATGGGGAAACGCTGCACCGAAGACGATTCGACGGCGTGCTGAATCTCTCCGAAGGAACTGAGCAACCCGCTGCCGCAAACGCGCAGCCCGTCGGGCGAGCGCATCAGTCCGAACTCGATGGTGAACCAGAAAAACCGGGCCATCGCCTTCACGATGCTGGTGAGGGTCCTGACGCGATCGGCTGCCACCGAAATGCCGGCCGCCAAGCCTGCCGCGGTGTGAGCGCATTCGCCCAGCCGCACCAAAGCTTCGGCGAAGTGACGATCTGTGTGCATCGGCACATGGCCGGCGACGTCGTGAAAGATGTCCGGCTCCGGAAGATAATCCAGCTGGTCGGCCCGGCGGATCGTGATGGTAGTTGGAAAGGTCCGGTTACGGAGGCAATCGAAGAACAGGAAGGCGGGAACGTAGCCGCTTACGGCTTTGGCTTGAAATCCGGTCAGTGGCCCGAGGAAGCGATTGACCTCCTCCAACCGCGGCACCCGCAGCGGACTGAGACGCAAGGAATGAACTCCGTCCAGAAAATGCTGGTTCGCGTACTTGTCCCAGCGGGGGGCTATGCGCGCGTAGAGTCTGCGCCAGGTCTCATGGTTCTGATCCGAATACAGTTCGTAGGGTTGATGGATGTAAAGTTCGCCGTGGACGCGCGCTTCTTCGATGAAGGGGGCCTCAGCGCTGGTCAGCCCCACCCGGGGTTTGAGCGCCGGCGGAGTGGGCATGTTTCTACCTGCATCATATAGGACGCGTTCATCGGCGCGCACGTTCCTCTTCACGCGATTTACCGCGTGAACGCTTCAGGCGCGAGAAGCTATCCGGCGATCAAAGTCGTCCACATGCAAGATACCGCGCGCGATGGCGACCGTGACCGCCTGGGTGCGGTCTGAGCTGCCCAGCTTCTTGAGGATGTTCTGGACATGCATCTTAATTGTTCCGGTGGCTATACGGAGCTTATCGGCGATTTCTTTATTGGCCATGCCGCGCGCCACCAGGCCCAACACCTCAGTCTCGCGGGGCGTTAGCGCCACCTTGGGGAAATGCTCGCTCAGCCGCTCTGCGACCTCCGCCGGAACCAACCGCCTGCCGGAATGCACGGCGCGGACGGCATTTCCGACCTCCGCGTGCGCCATTTCCTTCAAAATGTATCCACGCATGCCGGCTTGGAACGCCAGGTAAATGTCCTGATCGCCATCGTAGCTGGTCAGCGCGATGATGCGCGCCTCGGAATCGAACCCGCGTATAATGCGCGCCGCCTCGATGCCCCCCACTTTCGGCATTCGCAAATCCATCAGCACCACGTCAGGGCGGCACTCCAGGAATTTCGTGACGGCTTCGCTGCCGTCCTCGGCTTCTCCCACGATCTCCAGGTCGTCTGCGGCCGCAATGATGGACTCCAGTCCCCTGCGCACCAACGGGTGGTCGTCCACGACCAGTATGCGAATCCTCGATTCCGGCGGTCGCATGATTAGCATCTCCCCTTCTGGCCCGTTATCGTAGCCGACTCCTCTCTGCTGTCGAGGCAATTCGCTTGCCATATGGCCGCGCTAGTACTCAAAGAGCCTACTGTACTCGCAGGGATGCACAATCTGCACTTTCGAGCAATACTTTCCGCCAGCATAGCTTCGAACTGATTGCTCCCGGCCTGCGCTTTCCGCCGGCGAGAGATTTCGGACGCCGCAGGTTGAAAATGGATCATGCGGTTTATGCGCGAATTCTGGGGGGACCCGCCATTTTGGGAAACTACGGTGGCAAAAAGGATGACGTTGCGCATAATCCGCGTGAGGAAAGAAGCTCCGAGACGCTTGTAGACGAGTGCGGTCCTTGCCCGGCTTGCGTGCTTGCGTCTCAAGGCGGCTGCGATGGGCGGTTGGTACGGCTTTGAGCAAGCAAGGCCTGGTAAGGTTCACGCCGCCACACCCACCTGAACGGCAATCGCCCTTTGTGGCGGCGGAATTGCTTAAGTGGAAGGCAGTCGCCAAGAGAGCGACGCTGATCTAAATCGGAGGGGTCGGAGGTCCTTGGCAAGCGCGGTGAGAATTACCCTCTCGCCGCGCTGTC
>Ga0210394_10007600_pt1 | contig 11373 bp, 10 predicted proteins | sample IncBWC12MmetaG_FD_160121 | JGI IMG/M metagenome (GOLD analysis project Ga0210394, IMG submission 160121) | Forest soil microbial communities from Barre Woods Harvard Forest LTER site, Petersham, Massachusetts, United States - Inc-BW-C-12-M | ecosystem: Environmental > Terrestrial > Soil >... | reverse complement strand
TTGACGCAAGCCTTGCGGCCTATTTGCCGCTGCTGAGTTCGCGCGATCTGCTGATTATCACCGCGGATCATGGATGCGATCCGGATTTACGGTGGGAGACTACGGATCATTCCCGGGAGTACGTGCCAATCCTGGCGTTCACGCCAAGGGCAGGAAAAGGGAAGGATTTGGGGATTCGCGATACTTTGGCGGATATGGGCCAGACGGTTGCCGAGAACTTTGGTGCGGTGATTCCACATGGAAAGAGCTTCTTGGGTTCTATGAGTTAAGGGAAAGAAAGACTAACGCAGAGGGCACCGAGGCGCGAGCCGCAGAGAAAAAGAACACGACAGAAAAACCACACCCGTAACCCGAGGTGCGGCAGCCATGGGAGGTCACTTTTCTCGGAACACTATCGGTTGCGAAGGGCGCCATCAAGATATACAATGTAGATGTATATCTTAGAGGTGCGCTAATGCAGGTATCAAAATGGGGTAATAGCTTGGCGGTGCGGTTACCTTCGGCTGTGGTTGAGGCGCTCGACCTTAAAGAGGGCGACCAGATCGAGATTCGCATCGCTGGTGAGCGGGCGTTCGAAGTGAGCCGCGATCCGAGTAAGTCTCGGGCGCTCGCTCGTCTCCGCAAATTGCGCCGCCCTCTGCCTGCCGGCTTTCTTTTCGACCGAGAAGAGGCTAATGCCCGCTAAGGCTTTCTTTGATACGAATGTGCTGATTTATGCGGTGGCGCAGGACGATTCGCGCAGCACACGCGCTGAAGAGCTGCTGGAGGCTGGAGGAACGCTCAGCGTGCAGATCTTAAACGAATTTGTTTCTGTGGCTCGACGAAAAATCCTGATGTCCTGGAGCGAGGTGACGGAAGCGCTGGATGCTTTCCGGGTTCTCTGCCCTGCTCCGATCCCTATCACGGTGGAAATGCACGAAGCCGCGCTGAAGATTGCGGAGGTACACGGCTACAACATTTATGACGCGCTGGTGATTTCCGCTGCGCTAGAAGCTGGATGCACGACACTTTATTCCGAAGACCTTCAGGATGGGCAGGTGATTGACGGGCGGATCACGATTCGAAATCCGTTTGTGAGTTAAGAGAAGTCAAAACCCGCACCCTTAAAAGCGAAGGGTGCGGTACCCGCCGCAGTCCACTAACGCACAACTGATGATGGGATTTTAGTCCGCAAAAGCGGCGGCTAGCCGCCGCACTCCAAATTACTTGCCGGCGGCGGTGGATTTGGCTTGCGGGGCGTAGTAGCCGTTGCGGGTGCGGGCGACGAGTTTTCCGTGGCCGCGCGGGGGGATGACTTCGACGTGGACGGCGCGGAAGGTGCCGTCTTTGGCGGTGTTCGAGGGGTAATAGGCCAGGGTGTACTGGTGGCGAATGTCGTGGGCGACCTGTTCGCAGATGGCGTGAACGTCTTCCACATTTTCCGGAAAGAATGCGAGGCCGCCGGAGGCTTCGGCGATGGCGGTTAGCGCTTTTTTGGCGTTCTTGGCGCTCTTCTTGTTTTCCTGGCCCAGCAAGCCAATCGTATAGATCACCGTGTCGGTTTTCTGAATTTCGCGGACGGTTTTTTCCAGGGAGTTGCGGCTGGTGTTGTCTTCGCCGTCGGTGACGATTAAGAGGACTTTCTTTTCCTTGGCGGCTTTTTTCAGGTGATCGAGCGAGCCGATGACGGCGTCGTAGAGAGCAGTGCTGCCGCGGGCGTCAATGCGTTCGAGGGCTTCTTTTAGTTCGGGGATGCTACTGGAGAAATCCTTGTCGAGGTCGAGGTAGAAATCGTCATTGAAGTTGACGACGAAGGCTTCGTCCTGGGGATTGCTGCTTTGCACCAGGGTGATGGCGGCTTCGTTCACCCGGGGGCGTTTGTCGCGCATGCTGCCGCTGTTGTCGATGACCAGGCCCATGCTGACGGGGATATCCTCGCGCTTGAAAACGGAAAGCTTCTGCTCCGATTTGTCTTCGTAAACACGGAAATTATCCTGTGTAAGACCTTCGACGAATTTGCCGCGGTCATCCAAAACCGAGGTGTGCAGGACCACCAGGTTGACGTCCACCTTGATGCTGGCGCCGGGCTGCTGCTTGGCAGGTTCGTTGGGTGGAGGAGGGGGCGGCTCGCTGGGGATTTGGGCAGAAGACATGCCGACGCCCAGAAACATAAGGACGAACAGAAGAGCGGGAAGCGAAACGTAGATTCGCGAGAACAGGCTGCGCTCAGTGCGCAGGAGCGTAGTAGCCGGTCTTTGAATAGACCGTGAGCGGAGGGAGGCCTTTAGGCGCGCGCAGCTTAACCTTGATTTTGCGCCACCGCGCGTCGTGAATGTGATTGCTTGGTTTGTATCCCAGGACATATTGATTTCGCAGCTCCATGCCGATCTTGGACGCAATGTCCGGCAGATCATTTAGATGCTCGACAGAGAAGACACGGCCACCGGTCAGATCGGTAATTTCCGCAAGCAATGAGGGGCCGTTTAGTTCTTCGGGCGTCCGATTGCGATAGCCGAGTGGGTCAAAGATGCCGATGGCATAGAGCTGGGTGTCGGCTTCCTTTACCAACCGCTTGATATCGTTCTCGTTGTACCTACTATGATTATCGCCTCCATCGGAAAGGATGAGCAAGGCGCGCTTGGCGTTTCGTGCACCCCTCATCTGGCTGAGACCCAAATAAATGGCGTCGAGGAGCGCGGTGCGGCCCTTTGGGGCGGTCATCAACATGCGGCTTTGCAGATCCTCAATGCTGTTGGTGAATTCGCTGGTCAGTTCGGCGCGTTCATTGAAGCTGACGAGAAAGAATTCGTCCTGGGGATTGGCGGTTTTGAAGAATTGCAGGGCGGCTTCGCGAGCCTTGTCCACTTTGTTGGCCATGCTGCCGCTGAAATCGAAGATCACGCCAATGGAAATGGGCACGTCCTCGGAGGAGAAGGTGACTACTTCCTGCTCGCTGTTGTCTTCGAAGACGCGGAAATTGTCCTGTTCCAGCCCGGTGACCAAACGATTGTAAGGGTCGGTTACCGTGACGTTCACCAGGGCCAGGTCGACGTCGGTACGAATGATTTTTCCGTTCTGCAAACGGACAGGCGGGGTGTCGCGGGTCACGTCGCCGACCTTGGATGCAGGTTGCGGCGGCGTGGCTTCCTTGTTTACTTCTTTGGGAGATTCTTGCGCGTGAAGCGTGGCTGCGAAAAATGACAAGCAGAGGCAGGCAAATAACGGAGCTGTGATCCGAAACAAAACTGCGCCGACCTGGCACCGAGCGCGTTTCACGACTCCCCCATCTCCCCGGTTTGCGGAGAGGCCGCGCGGAAAACTGATAATAGCACTAGCGACATGGAAGGCAAGGCAAAGGTTGTCGAGTTTTGGTAACGAACCAGATACAGGGGTCAGACGTCAGGTGATGGGGGGGTGTGTTAGCATTTCGCTGCGAAAGAAAGCTTAAATGTTGTCAAGAGCGGGAGCACCACGGCATGGCAGCCTCTGATCCTCAGGTGATTCTTGTAATTCCGGCACGGTACGGGTCTGTGCGGCTGCCCGGGAAACCGCTGGTGACGCTAGCGGGAAAGCCCATGGTGCGACATGTCTATGAGCGTGCCAAACAAGCAAAGAGCGCACACCGAGTGATCGTAGCGACTGACGACCAGCGCATTGTGGATGTCGTGAAGGGGTTCGGAGGCGAGGCGCGAATGACACGAGTGGATCACCGAACGGGAACGGAGCGGATTGCCGAGGTTGCCGCGCATGAGGCAGGAGACGTTTTCGTAAATGTGCAAGGGGACGAACCGCTGATCGATCCGCAATCGATCGACATCGCAATTGGTGCGTTGCTTGAGGAACCGGCGGCGCAGATTGCGACAGTGGCGACACCCATTCGCAATCTGGGCGACGTCATGGATCCGAATGTGGTCAAGACAGTGTTGGATTTCGACAACAATGCGCTTTATTTTTCACGCGCGCCGATCCCGTGGGTGCGCGATTCGGGACAAAAGGTACATGTCAACTACTGGAAACACCTGGGGCTGTATGTGTTTCAGCGCGATGCATTGCTGGAGTATCCGACGCTGCCGCAGGGGGAGCTCGAGAAGATTGAGCAGTTGGAGCAATTGCGGTGGATGGAAAATGGCTGGAAGATTCGGGTGGCGGAAGTGGCGCATGATGCGGTGAGCGTGGACGTGGCCGCGGACGTGGAGCGGGTGGAGAAGTTGCTTGCAGGTGGGTAGCTCGCGGCAAGGCAGTCGGTGTTTGGTCTTCGTGAGATTGAGTTATGGTTGAGATCTCGCCACGATCCCTCCACTGCGCGGCGGCGGAAGACGCCGCTGCTCCGGTCGGGATGACTAGAGAAGAGACGCCGCAGTGCTGCGCTCCTACACGGAGGGCTACGGTTGAACTACGACTATGCCGGCGGTGGTGCGGCTGCTGTTGGAGCAGACGAGATACATGGTGTTGGCATCGACGAAGTACGCCTGGTAATTGAAGGTGAAGGAAGGTGTACCGTTGATGGTCATTGTGAGGACGTTATTGTTGGTTCCGTCGCCGGTTACGGTGAGGACCCCGGTGGTCGAGAAGTTGGTGAAGGAAGGGTTTGAGCTGAGACCGAGTTCCACGAAGTCGACTACGCCGGAAATATTGTTGCTGGAGGCGTTGGTCAGAACGTATTGGCCCACGAAGTCTTCCTCAAAGGGCACCGCGGTGGAGGAGCCGAGTTGTACGCCACTCCAATTGAAAATGTAGTTGCCCGCAGAAGCGGCTACGGTGAAGGGCCCGGCGGCCTGGGCATGGAAGGTTCCGTCGCTGACCAGACCGAGGCTGGTGTCCTGTACGACGCCGACGGAGGCGGAGTTGAGATAGAACACCAGGGTAAAGGTGCCGGCAGAGGAATCGGTAAAGGTTGCGGTCCCACGGCCGCTTCCGGCATGCGCGGTATCCATGGCGTAGGTGGCCGCGGAGATATTCGAGCCCTGAGAAATGTGGGTGTACGAGCCGGTGTTGTTGTCGTCGAGTGAAACCGCGCTGAGGCCGCCGCTGCCATCCGCGGTAAACCTTGCTACGCGCGCGACAGGACCTTGCGCGCCAGAGGTTCCGGCGCCACCCACGAGATAGACAAAGCTGCCGGTGAAGCCGGCGTTATCGGCGGGTACGGTGCTGGCCTGCAGAACCGCGTCGCCGGAAGAGCCACCAAGCAGGTCCTCTTGCAGCAACTTCACGCGAGTGCCATCGACCATGTAGAAAACGTACGCGCGGCCATCCAGAGTTAGGGTGCCGCGACCAAAGTTGGTGCCGGTGCCATCGGTGTCCAGCGCAAATGCAGTTGGCGTGAGCGCTAGAGGACCGGATGGAGCGGCCTGATTGCCGTCATTTTCGTCCACCGTGCCGCCCGTCAGCGTTGCACTGCCATCGGCGGCGAACTGACCGATGATGGAAAGAGGCGCCGCAGCCGTTGCGGTGAAGGAAACCCCGGAAACGTCAAAGGTGTAGTTCCCTTTGAAGGAAGCGGCCGTAAAATCCGCGGGAGTCTGCAGATAGAAATTGCCGCTGGCGGAGGCGAAGAGATCGGTTTCTATGGCCAGACCCTGGGATGCGGATTTGAGCGCGATGCTCATTTGCAGAACGCTACCGCCGGTGTACAGAACTTTGATTTGCCCGCGACCGTTGGCCTGAATCTGGTAGGTGCCACTGGCGAACGTGACTTCCGAGGCAGGAGTGCTGCTGCTGAGATCGACTATGTCGGCCAAGCCACCGCTGATATTGCCCGCACCGTCGGCGATGAAGCTGCCGACTTCCGAATAGTACGCACCGGTCGAGCCATCCACGCCAGAGAGAGAAAAAGCATATTGCCCCATCAGGCTGGCGTTGGAGAATTTGCCGGCGGGAGGGGGAGGAGCGGGGTTAGAGCTGCCGCCACAAGCGGAAAGCCAGAGCGCGGCAAGGGCGCTTAGTGTGACGAGAAGTCGCTTCACTGTGCACCTCCTTGCGGAGCAGGTGCCGCACTCTTATGAGGCGCCGCGTACGAAAGAGGAATCCCGCGGACGCTGCGAAGGACGAGGGCTTGCGTGCCTTTCTGAATTACGCGCGCGAGGAATTGCGTTCCACCTGCGTAGCTGACGTTTTCTCCGATGATGCGAATGCTGTCGCCGCTTTGAATCTGGAATTTATTTGCGGCCAAAAAGCGAGCGTCGCCGAGATGTACATCGACGTTCCCTGATGACGTATAGAGGACCACGTGCGCTCCGAGAGGAGGTTTGTCGACCACCGATTGATAGGAGACCACAGTGCCGACAAGAGTGACTTCGCGAGCAGAGTCGTAAAGGGCGGAGGAGGAACGTGGGTTTTGTTGTGCGCCTACAATGCTAGCCGTTGCCGCCGTGCCCAAAATCAAGCCAGACAGGATTATCTTGCGTATCGCCATGTAATGTAATTCCTCTCGTGTACGCGGTGCATGCAGATCAATGTGCGGTCTGCCCGGTGTGTATGTCGAACTGCCGGCTTCCTAGGGCTTGGCAGTCTGATGTAGAAACTTTCTCTAGAACAACTAAAAGAATAGACGCGGGCTACCCCGGAATTAGTTTCGCCGAATACGGGCTAGCTGCAGAAGCGCGCTGCGCACATCTACTCTTTTTATTAACCCTTCGCGGCCGAAAAGTTCCTGCCAGCCAGTAAAATTTTTGATACGTGCATGTCAACAGTACGCATTGACAGCTTTCGTGCTTGCGAACATAATTGTATGTACGTCAATCCTGTGGAGGTCAAACAAGCTCACTTCTGCAAGGCTGGAAGGCGAGCAAACCTGGATGGCGCCAAAATATATATTTGTTACCGGTGGTGTTGTTTCCTCTCTTGGCAAGGGCGTAGCTGCCTCCTCTATCGGATGTCTCCTGGAAAGTCGCGGTTTCAAGATTACCATCCAAAAATGCGATCCGTACCTGAACGTGGATCCCGGTACGATGAGTCCTTATCAGCACGGTGAGGTGTTCGTCACCGACGACGGGGCGGAGACGGATCTGGACCTTGGACACTACGAGCGCTTCACGCACGTCAAACTTTCCCGCGACAATAACTGGACCACCGGACGAATCTACGAAACGATTCTGACCAAGGAACGTCGCGGGGATTATCTTGGCAAGACCGTGCAAGTCATTCCGCACGTTACCGACGAAATCAAGCGGTGCATCAAGCGCGTTTCGGAAGGCGTGGATATCGTCATCGTCGAGATTGGCGGAACGGTTGGCGACATTGAATCGTTGCCGTTTCTGGAAGCGATTCGGCAGATGCGGCTGGAATTGGGCGCGGAGAACACGCTATTCGTGCATGTGACGCTGGTGCCGTACATCGCCGCCGCGGGCGAACTGAAAACTAAACCGACGCAGCACAGCGTGAAGGAAATGCTGGGCATCGGGATTCAGCCGGATGTGTTGCTGTGCCGCAGCGACCGGCACATTTCCAGCGAATTGAAGAAAAAGATCGCACTGTTCTGCAATATTGCCGAAGCTTGCGTCATTTCCATGGAGGATGTGAAGACGATTTACGAAGTGCCGGTGGAACTGAGCCGCGAGGGACTGGACGCGCAGATTTTGCGGTTGTTGCGGCTGGAAGAGCGGCCGGCGAACATGCAGCCGTGGCTGGACATGCTGGATCACTTACAGCACCCGAAAGGCGAAGTGCGCATCGGGATTGTTGGCAAGTATGTGCAACTGGAAGATGCGTACAAGAGTTTGCGCGAGGCGCTGCTGCATGGCGGGATCGCTCACAATCACCGGACAGTAGTGGAGTGGATTGAGTCCGAAGAGATTGATTCGCCGGAGACGGCGGAAAAACGGCTTCGCGGGTATGACGGGATTCTGGTGCCGGGCGGATTTGGGAAGCGCGGGATTCAGGGGATGGTGTATACCATCCAATATGCGCGGGAGAACAAAATTCCGTTTTTTGGGATTTGTTTGGGGATGCAGTGCGCAACGATTGAGTACGCGCGCGATGCGGCAGGATTGAGCGATGCCGACAGCACGGAGTTCAACCCACATACGCCCCATCGGGTGATTTATAAATTGCGGGAACTGTTGGGCGTGGAAGAGATGGGCGGAACGATGCGGCTGGGCGCGTGGCCGTGCAAGCTGGAGCCAGGGTCGTTTGCGTATAAGGCGTATGGCAAGGCAGAGATCAGTGAGCGGCACCGGCACCGGTATGAGTTCAATCGCGAGTACGAGAAAATTCTAACGGCGGCGGGACTGCGGATTACGGGCCGTACGCCAGACGAGAATTACGTGGAGATTGTGGAGGATGCGGAGCATCCGTGGTTCCTTGGCTGCCAGTTTCATCCGGAGTTCAAGTCGAAGCCGTTGGAGCCGCATCCGTTGTTCGCAGCATTTATTGGAGCTTCGTTGGAGCACAAGTTGTTGCGCTCGCGGCCTGCCGCCGCGACAAGCGCCACAGAATCCCAGCCGCCCGCGCCCGCGTTGCGGGCAACGCCGCACGCTTCGGCATAGTTAGGCGGGCTAGTTTGTCAGCGGGTCAGAATACAACGCAAGGCGCCCGCCTCAGAAGGCGGCCGCTACACAAGAAAGAGAAAACCCTCCAAGATTCGGTGAATTCACGGACATGTGGCGGAGCAGCGCTGCGCCCCTACATCGACGGCGTGAACGGTAATCTCCTGTGATATGTTCGATTCGTCCATGAACGCTACTCGCGAAATAACTTTAGGGTCGTTGCGCCTTGGCGGCGGTAACCCGCTGTTTTTGATTGCGGGGCCGTGCGTGATTGAGTCGGAAGCGCACGCGCGCGGGATGGCGGAGCGCGTGGCGAAGATCGCCGAGGATGCGGGTGTGCCGTACATTTTTAAAGCGTCTTATGACAAGGCAAATCGCTCGTCGGGGAAAGCGTTTCGAGGACCTGGGCTTGCGGAAGGCTTGCGGGTGCTGGCGAAGATCAAGGCTGAGCTGCGAGTTCCGGTGTTGACGGATATTCACGAGGCTTCGCAGGCTGCGGCTGTGGCGGAAGTGGCGGACATTTTGCAGATTCCTGCGTTTCTTGCACGGCAGACGGATTTGCTGCTGGCCGCGGCCAAGACCGGGCGCATTATCAATGTGAAGAAAGCACAATTTTTGTCGCCGTGGGATATGGGCAATGTCGCGGAGAAAATTGCGGCAACCGGCAATGAAAAGATTATTTTGACGGAGCGCGGAGCTTCGTTCGGGTACAACAACCTTGTGGTGGATATGCGCAGCTTTCCGGTGATGAAGAAATTCGGGTATCCGGTGGTCTACGACGTGACGCACTCCATTCAACTTCCCGGCGGGCAGGGACACGCCAGTGGGGGACAGCCTGAATTCATTGAGCCACTTGCGCGGGCCGGTGTTGCCGCGGGCGTGGATGGAGTTTTTCTGGAGACGCACGACAATCCTGCCGCAGCCTTGTCCGACGGGCCGAATGCTCTACCACTCGCGGAATTGCCAGGACTGCTTGCGCGACTGAAAGAGCTTTCGACGCTGGTGCGGCGGTGGGAATCCACATGAGCCTGGACGCTGCCCGCCGGGTGTTGCGCATCGAAGCGCAAGCCATTCAAGACGTGCTGGCGCGCCTGGATGCTTCGTTCGATCGAGCGGTGGAACTGCTCTTTCACTGCAAGGGTCGTGTGGTGGTAACGGGCATGGGAAAATCGGGATTGGTGGCCAGAAAGGTCGCGGCAACACTTTCGAGCACCGGAACGCCGTCCTTTTTTCTGCACCCGGCAGAGGCTCTGCACGGGGACTTAGGGATGCTGGCGCGGGGAGACGCGCTGCTGGCGATTACTTACAGCGGAGAGACCGAGGAAATTCTGAATTTGCTGGAAGCAATGAAGCGGCTGGAGATTCCGATCGTGACGCTTACCGGCAATACCAAGTCTACGTTGGCGCAGGCGAGCGACGTGGTGCTGGACGTAAGCGTGAAAGAGGAAGCCTGTTCGTTGAACCTGGCGCCGACCGCTAGCACCACGGTGGCAATGGCAGTGGGCGATGCGCTGGCGGTTTCGCTGCTGGACCGGCGCGGATTCCAGCCGGATGATTTCGCAGCGCTGCATCCTGCGGGACGGTTGGGAAAGAAACTTTTGCGAGTGGAGCATTTGATGCATTCAGGCGAGGCCATGCCGCGAGTTGCGCTGGAAACGCCGATGCCCGCGGTATTTCATGAAATGTCCGCGAAAAAACTGGGCATGACTACGGTAATCGCGAAGGACGGGACGCTAGGTGGAATTTTGACCGACGGCGATTTGCGGCGGCTAATGGAGACGCATGGCGGAGCGGCGCTGGCCATGACGGCGGGCCAGTGCATGGTGCGCTCGCCGCAGACAATTGGGCCCGGGCTGCTGGCAAGCGAAGCGCTGAATTTGATGGAGAAGAGAAAAATTACATCGGTGGTTGTGGTGGATGCGGAGAAGAAGGTTGTGGGTGTGGTGCACTTGCATGATTTGTGGACGTTGGAATTGATTTAGATTGGGGACGGCGCGAGAAATACATTCGCACGAGTTCGGTTATTTTCGGGAACGCCAGAGAACGGCGCCCGCCTCGGAAGGCGGCCGCTACACAGGCAAGAACAGCAAGACGCAGTGACCTCGCGGACATGGGGCGCAGCAGTGCTGCGCCCCTACCCGGACCCGCTGATTAGGTAAGCTGTTCGTGTGGCGCGCAGGCTAGCGCTTTGGTTAGGAATTCTTGCAGTTCTGGCTTGGCGAAATTGCCTTTTTGGGCTCCTTCGGGCCAGTTAGCCTTATCTTTCATCATAGCCTGAAGACCTTTCAGGATTTCCGGGTCACCGCCGGTGAAGTCGTGCACGAGTTTTCTCCAGCGGGCGGCTAGCGCTTGCCCTTTGGTCCCCGCAGGATCCTCGTCCAGAGACGCGGCGACGTCCGCGTAGAGTTGCTCCCAGTCCTTGTTCGCCTTCTCCTGAAATTCAGGGGAAAACTGGCTGCGCCGTGCGGAGACTCTGGACTTGGCTTCCGCGCTGAAGTACTTCCCTTTCCACTCGATGTTTTTTTGCATTTCGATCTCCTTGACTATGTATGGAAACAGTTTCCAGTCGGGTTCCTTGCGCGACTGGACGGAACGCTGCGCGTTGCCAATAGCACGAATCGCTCGATCCAATTGCAACTTGCGCTCGGACAGCACGTTCTGCTGATGTTGCAGAGCGGCTGCCAGATTGGCGCCCGATTGCAGCAATCCGTGAATCTGTTTCAGGGGGATGCCTAGAAATTTCAGCACCACGATTTGCTCCAACCGCGCAAAGTCCTGCGGGCTGTACAAACGATAACCGGCGTGCGAACGCTGCTTCGGCCTGAGCAGACCGAGGCGGTCGTAATGATGGAGAGCACGCACGGTTACTCCCGCGAGACTGGCAAATTCTTTTGAACGGTAGAGTTCCTTG
>Ga0210394_10007599_pt1 | contig 11373 bp, 15 predicted proteins | sample IncBWC12MmetaG_FD_160121 | JGI IMG/M metagenome (GOLD analysis project Ga0210394, IMG submission 160121) | Forest soil microbial communities from Barre Woods Harvard Forest LTER site, Petersham, Massachusetts, United States - Inc-BW-C-12-M | ecosystem: Environmental > Terrestrial > Soil >... | reverse complement strand
GGCTCATCCGGGATTTGAGTGGGTGAGTTCATAATGGGCAGGTGCAGGACAAGGAACTGTATGCTCAGATCCTGGGGATTCGATCCCCGTGGAGAGTGGATCAGGTTGAGTTGAAGCTGGAGGATGGAGAAGTTCACATTCATCTGGTGCACCAAGAGGGAATCCAGTGGCCGTGTCCGGAGTGCGGCCAGCCGTGCCCGCTCTACGACCATCAGCCAGAGCGCCGCTGGCGGCATCTGGACACCTGTCAGTATCAGACGATCCTGCATGCGGAGCCTCCGCGCAGCAACTGCGCCGAACATGGCGTTCGGGCGGTAAAGCTTCCTTGGGCCGAGCCCTCCAGCCGGTTCACGGCGCTATTTGAAAGATTGGCCATCGATTGGCTCAAGGCGGCCAGTCAGAAGGCGGTCGGCGATCAACTGGGGCTGAGTTGGGATGAGGTGCATGCCATTCAGGAGCGGGCCGTCCAGCGCGGCCTGACGCGCCGTCGAGCGGAACCCGTCGAGCGGCTCGGGGTCGATGAGAAGTCGTTTACCAAAGGGCACCACTACTTCACCATGGTCAATGATCTGGATCGGAGCCGGGTGTTGTTTGTAGCCGAGCATCGGACCGAGGAAAGCCTGGACGGGTTCTGGCGGAGCGTGTCGGAGGAGCAACGAGCGGCGGTGCGCGGCGTGGCGATGGACATGTGGGACCCTTACATCAACTCCACCCGCAAGCACCTTCCGGACGCCGATCGCAAGATCGTCTTCGACAAGTTTCACATCGCCAAGCATCTGGGCGAAGCCGTCGATCTGGTCCGCCGCCGGGAGAACAAGCAGTTGAAAGCTGCCGGAGACGATCGCCTCACCGGCACTCGCTATGACTGGTTACGTCATCCGGCTAGGATGGAACCGGACGACCGCAAGCAGTTTGCCGCTCTACGCGACAGCGGCCTAAAAACAGCGCGGGCTTGGGCTTTGAAGGAGGCCATGATGGCGTTCTTCCTCTATCACTACGAGCGCCCCGCACGGAAACACTATCGCTGGTGGCACAACTGGGCGGTCCGCTGCCGCCTGAAACCCATGATCGAAAAAGCTCGCATGATCCAGCGCCGCTTCGCCAACATCATTACCTATCTGCGGCTCCGAATCACGAACGCCGCCAGCGAGTCCATCAACTCCAAAATCCAGTGGGTCAAGTACACCGCACGTGGTTTCCGCAACAAGAAGAACTTCGTCACTGCCATCTACTTCCATTGCGGCGGCCTCGATCTCATGCCTTCAACCCACCAAGAACCCTGAATGCCCCGAAAACAAGGATTGCTTGGCGCAGCTCGGCTGCCCGGTCGGGACGTTTTGCTCCGAGCTCCACAAGTCGGGCGGCTCGGTCGCCACCAGAGCGACCGAGATCTTCGCCCAACTCCTGGCCTGGATCGAAAGCCAGTTTCGGGCTCTAGGAAAGGGGAAAAACTCCAACGGCCCTGCTGTGCACCTGCTTTCCGCCATGCAAGGCGTTTCGATCCTGGCTCATTCCTTTCATGACTCCGGTCTTGTGGCGAGGGAGACCAAACGCCTCAAGAGTTGGATTCAAAGCTTGTGAGGCGATGCCTGTGTTCTTCGGATCGCTCCGCAGGCGACGTTCACGCCTGAGAACACCTAGTTTCAGGATGAACGCGGAAAGCAGGTTGTGGGTGTCAAGGTGCAACTCAAAGGACGCCATCGGATTCGCCAAGCCGGGGATGCCGGCGGAGGAGTTTACCCCATCGCACCGTGGCAAAACCGTCTCGAAACTCTTCGCATTGGAGGTGTTGGAGTTGGGTTTGAGCGAATTCCCCGAATTACGAAACCATTAGACGTGTGGAGAATTAGAAGCAGCTTTGGAAGCCGTCGGGCTGCGCCCAAGGCGGCTTCGCGAAATCCGACACGTCAAGCCGGGAGCAACGACCCTCAATTCATCGCCTCATCGAGCCGAACTTTCAGCAAACGCCGAAAAGACAGCCCACTCTAAAGGGCTTAAGGACCCGTAATTCAGGCGCTTGTGAATGGCGCTTGCATTGCCTCTGTCTGCACAAGCCTCGACTTGAGGCAAAGAGTCTGTCCTTGAAAAACCGTGATGAAAGCCTTTGCTGCGTCAGATCGTCGCCACATTGAAAGCGTCGGCGTCTGCTACCCGGTGGTCCTCGAAATACGGGGTGGTCCCGTCAGTTCGAGTCCATTCTCGGCTGTCCAGGTATGCGGATGAAAATCGAGGAGATGCGGTTCCGCAAGAACGTTATACCTGCTGGAATTTGGGCAAAGGAGCCCGTCCGTTGAGACGTAGCATTGCCTCTAACAAAGGACGTCACGGATCGGAAAAGGTAGGGGTCCGGATTCTCCTCGTGGACGATGAACACTCTATACAGGAGATTCTTAGCCTCACTCTACAGCCCGCCGGATATAGCCTTTATCCGGCTTCCACCGGTGAAGAGGCTCTTCAGAAATTTAAATTGGCCCGGCCGGAGTTGGTACTGCTCGATCTGTTCTTGCCCGACATGGACGGTAAGGAGGTATTGCGGCGCCTGCGGGCCTGGACATCAACCCCTATCGTCGTGATGTCAGTTCGACATCAGGAAGCCGAAAAAATTGCATGCCTCGACGCCGGCGCTGATGACTACCTCACGAAGCCGTTCACGATGGGGGAGTTGCTAGCTCGACTCCGAGCTGTTTTACGGAGGGCGTTCGGTGCTTCGCAAGGGGAGTCATTTAAGGCGGGCGCCCTCAGAGTCGATTTCAACCGGCGAGAGGTCTTCGTCGGGGAGGAGAAGGTAAACTTGTCAGCGACAGAGTACGATCTTTTGAAGGTTCTCGTTCATCATGCTGGATTGGTCAGGACGCACCATCAATTGATTCACGAACTCTGGGGCGGCACGTATTATCAGGATTCTGTGCACCTATTGCGAGTCACGGTCAGTAATCTGCGACGGAAACTGGCGTGTGACCCCAGGATTCTGCGCTATATCGTTACTGAGCCTGGCGTCGGTTACAGACTCCGTACCGACGCCGATTGGGGGCAAGTGAGAGAAAACCTGTGAGGCGGACGAAGAGTAATTCCGAGAGTCTCAAGGCGCTGCAGATCCAGCGCTCGCTTGTGTCTCTGCTTCGCCTGAGCGACAGCCTGAATTCGACATTCGACGTCAATAAGTTGCTGGACGTACTCGTCGAACAGGTGATCGAACTGACAAGTGCGGAAAGTGGATGCACGGGGTTACGCACAGCCAAGGGAATGTCGTGCAGCCACTTTCGGCCAGGGTCTGGCGTGCCGCTGTCGTACGATTGCGGACCCGGTACCGGATGGCCGGGTTGGGCCATGACGCGTAGGACCCACTACCTGACGAATGACGCTTTGAATGACACGGTGATCGCACCGGACGTCCGTGAGCGATTCGGCGTCACATCCGGAATGTGTATTCCGATTATAGATACTGAGAAGGATGTCATCGGATTCTTTGAGATCTACAACAAAACATCCGGTAAGGGATTTACTCAGCAGGATTTGAAGAACAGCTTGGCGGCGGCGCAGATCGCTGCACTGGCCATTCAAAACGGATTGACGTACAAGAAGCTGATAGCTCTTGCAGCGTTCAGCCGCTCGCTGACCTTAGCGGCTGATCTCGAACAGATTCTGGAGGTTGCTGGCCATCACTTTGCAATACATTTCAACTGCGGTCTCGCCCTTCTACTGCCGGCGGACCGCGGGCTGGCGGTCCGTTTTCGAACTCCCGAAGTTCTATGGAACGACAAAGAGCTGGAAGCGGCCACGTGGTGTTGGGAACATGGCCGAGAGGCCGGCGCTGAAACCCCAACAATGCCGGATGCACTGGCTCGTTATCTGCCGCTCATGGTGAGAGAGCAAGCCATCGGGGTGCTCCGCCTGGAATCGAGAGCGGGTGCTTGGTTCTCAACCCCTCAGCGTGAGCTCTTGGCGGGATTTATTGCGCAAGCGGCGTTGGCGATCGAACGCGGTCTCCTTGAGCAGAGAGTGCGCCGTCTCCGGTTCCTGGATGAGTCGGACCGACTGCAGAATGCCCTGCTAACCGCGATCTCCCACGAGGTACGCGCGCCTATCACGGCTATCACGGCAGCCGTAAGCGCATTGTTGGGCCCCAGTTTCCCGCTCGACAAAACGCACGAACATCAACTGTTACGAACCGTCGAATATGAGATCAAGCGTCTACATCGCCTGATGAACAACCTTCTAAACGTCACGCGCATTCAGGCAGGAGCCACACGGTTGAAACTCGAACCATGCGACTTATCAGACGTCATTGGAGCCGCGCTCGAGGAACTGGGTACAGCGACACAGAAGAGGCAGATCTCCGTTCAAATACCTTCAGATCTGTCCTTGGTACCTATGGATTTCGATCTAATCACGCAGGTGTTGGTGAACCTGTTCAGCAATGCTATTAAGTTCTCTCCCTCTGACCAGCCAATCGATCTTCGCGCCCAAATTGTCAACGGTAAATTGGAGGTGTTGGTGGTTGATCGCGGGCGAGGTGTACCCGCAGGAGATCTCGATCAAGTCTTTCAGAAATTTCGCCAACACGCAGAATCCAGTTCGGTCGAAGGCCTCGGTCTGGGGCTCTCCATCTGCAAAGAATTTGTCGAGGCGCATCGCGGAGAGATCCGTCTAGAAATCAATCCCGAAGGCGGAACGATCGCGAGATTCGTTTTGCCGTGTCAAGCATCGCCGGCGGTTTAAAGCTGCCGAATTGATCGACGATAGAGAATGCGAGTGACGCACATCGCGATCGTGACTTACAGCCTTGGTTCCCCACTGGGGAGCAATACCGATGTTCGCGGCCTCAAGAATTGCGACAACCACTTTCAGCATCTGTATCGATGTCACGCTCAACAGGCGCAGATTCTGTTTTACCTCTACTTCGCCATGACCGGTCTTCACGCCGTGCATATGATCGTCGGTGCGGGACTCCTCATCACGTTGATATTCATGGCTGTGCGGAATCGCTTCAGTGAAGCTTGGTACACCCCCGTCGACATGATCGGCCTCTACTGGCACTTCGTCGATATTGTCTGGATCTTCCTGTTCCCGCTCTTATACCTTATAGGACACACCAAATGAGCCATCCGGTTGTGCCAATAAAGCTCTACGTAGGAATCTTCCTGGCGCTGATCGCGCTCACAATCACTACCGTAGGAGTCTCTAAGATCGAGTTGGGCGACTACAACTTCATAGTTGCCATGGCCATCGCGGTCATTAAGGGCACACTTGTAGTTCTGTTTTTCATGCACGTCAAACAGTCCAGCTCGATGACCAAATTGTTTGTCGTCGCGGGATTCTTCTGGATGGCGATTCTGTTTGTCTTCGTCCTCAGCGACTACTTCAGCCGGGGTTGGCTGCCGGGTGGTAAATGGTGGTAGAAATACAGTAGGCGCGCTCCTCCAGAAATTAGCTTGTTATGCCCACCTGGCCGTTAATCCAAAATGAGGCCTCCACTTGAGGCGTGCGCGCTCGCACGCCGTTAACCGGAGGGCCGGGGAGTTTTCGCAACACGAAGTGATCATTTCCGATGTGAATGGCGATGTTAACCCAAAAGGCCGGAGGTTCGAATCCTAATTTATCCGCGGTTCACCGGATGTTGGTAACCGTATTCCTGTGCGGAGAGGCGAGAAGGAACGGAGAGTCGCGCCGGTAGACTTGAAGACTGGACGAGTGACAACCGAGTCACAACGTCAGGGATCTGTGCGGAGTTTTTCAAGGGCTTCGCCATACCAACTGAACCAAACTGCTATCAGTTGGACTCAACTGAACCGAGCTGAACTGGCGGTGACACCTGCGATTCCCGTTATCGGCACGGGTGCTATATCTTCACTATGGCAGGCGACTTCAATGGAGACGGGAAGCTGGATCTTGCCATTCTGAGCGGCGGTTCAAACTATTTCACTATTGCATTTGGGAACGGCGATGGGACGTTCTCGAACGGCGTGACCTACAACACGGACGGCAGCGGCGGCAACATCGCAGTGGGCGATTTTAATAGGGACGGCAAGCTCGATATAGCGGTCACCAATCCCAGCGGAAATACTTTCGAGAGTTTTCTTGGAGGACAGTTCTCCGGCCTCGGCATTTCTTCTTCCCATACCGGCACTTTTAGGGCTGGCCAGCAGGGCGCTACTTATCAGGTCACGGTTAGCAATCCGGCCTACGCGACCTCTGTTTATCCGGTATCGGTGACCGATACGCTACCTATTGGAATCACGGGGACGGCGATCAGCGGGACCGGGTGGATTTGCACGCTGAGTACCCTGACCTGCACGCGATCCGATACGCTTACGAGCGGCAACAGTTTCCCGGTTATTACCGTTACGGTCAACGTTTCCAACTCTCTTTCTTCATCAACCGTGATCAACCATGCCTCGGTGACGAGCAACACGATTACGAACACGGCCACGGATCCGACGGTCATCGTCGGGATGACGACGACCACGCTCGTCCTCGACTTCAACGGCGACAGCAATCAAGACGTATTCCTCTACGATCCAGTGGCCGGGACGGGTTACGCGGGGCTAGGCAACGGCTCGGGTGGATTCACCTATGTCTACAACGGATTTACTCCGGGCTTCGACGCCATTCGTTACGGCAATTTCACGAGCGGGGGCTTAAGCGGTCTGGTCGCTTACAACAGCACAACGGCGACAGGCTACGTTCTGCTCGGCAGCGGCAGCGGCACGTTTAGTTCGGCGGTGTCCTTGTTCTGGGGACCTGGCTTCACCAAGGTGGGAGCGGGTGATCTGAATGGCGACGGGTTGACCGACTTCGTCATCTATCGCCCCACCGACGGCACCAGTTACACGGCGATTAGCAATGGGGACGGCACGTTCCGCTATCAATATACGCTCGTAAACGGCGGCTACACAAACGTGCTGGTAGCCGACTTCAACGGCGACGGGAAAGCCGACGTGTTTTACTACCGCTCGACCGACGGCCTGGCATACCTGGGAATCAGCAACGGGACGGGCGGATTCACGTTCTCGCCAGTTTCGCTGTCGCCCGGATACTCGTTCGTCGAATCGGGCGACATTAGTGGGGATGGCAAAGCGGATTTGTTGTTCTATAACGCCACCTCCGGCACGGCGGCGGTGGGATTGAGCAATGGCTCGGGCTTCAGCTTCACACCTTATCAGTACTCGCCTGGATTCACTACGGTCAAGCTATTTGACTTCAACGGCGACGGCAAGGCCGACGTGGCCTTGTACAACATGAACAACGCGGTGGGCTATCTGGGCATCAGCAATGTGACGAGCGCCTTCACGTTTAGCTCGCTGTTCTGGGGTCCCGGATTTAGTAGCGTGGACGCGCTGGACTTGAACGGAGACGGCAAAATCGACGTGGTGATTTACAACACGTCGAATGCGGCGGCTTATACAGGTATCAGCACGGGGAATCCGGCCAATCCGTTCACTTATCAATATTCGTTTTGGGGCACCGGAAAGGTGCTCGCAACCGCCGCCGCGCAGCCGTGAGGCGGAGAAAGGCCAAGAAACTGGAGGTAACCCGGTGGCGAATCATCTTGCCCCCCGCGCTCAGCGAGGATCAAATCGAGTTAACTACAAGGGGGGCCCGGATTTTTGGGTCCCCAAACGACAGTTAACAACCTGCGCTTCAGTAAATAATCCAGCGGCTCTGATCTCCGCCATTTTGTGGTATGCGTTATCCGGATATTCCCTTACGATCTGTTTGAATACAAACCTCTTGGATCGCGTTAAGGAGGCATTGGTGCGGAGACTTGCTTCTGGCCGGAACGCGAGGCATGACTGTTGTTATGAAGAACCGCAAGAACAACGTGTTGCCGTTTCCGAAACCGCCAGAAGAACCCGGGACCTCGACGATCATCGCCCAGATCGGGAGCGAACGCTTCGCGATCCATATGCAGATTGAGGATCTGCCGCCCGCGCCGTCGCCGGTGCTGATGTTGAAGCGAAGGGCCAAGAAGGCGCCTTCCAAAATTGTGAAATAGCCGCCGGAAAACAACATGCGGATGGAAACGAAATTTCTTCGGCTTCGCACCCCGGCGGAACTGAGCTCCCTTTTCGGCGACTGGAGCGTGTGCTGGCTGCGCGGCTGGAGCAGACATCGATTGTATTATCTGGTGATGTTGGTGAGGATCGAGGGCTAAAACAATGTGGGAAAGAAACGCCGGGCGGGGGGCTCGGCTGCGCTGGAGTAAGGTGAAGGTTACTTGGCGGAGAGGCGGTAGGAGCGATCTCCTTCAGCGCTCTTGAAGGACTCAACAGGCGTCCCCATCTTTTTCCCGATGGTCCCGCTCAAGAAGCCGCGCACCGAATGTGGCTGCTGGCCGGTGGCCTTCGCGAGGTCCTTCAAGCTAAAACCGCGGGGCCGTTTTCCGAACCGCGAAAAATCGATGACCGACGGAAAAAGCTTTAAAGTGAGAGGGAACGCCATGCGACACGGACTCCTAACCCTACCGATTGCTCCCGCTTACACGACCACATCTGGGGCGGCCTACTGTGGGGATTCCCTCCAGCTATTGACAGCGCTCCCGAACGCGAGTATCAATCTGGTGATGACATCGCCACCCTTTGCCCTCCAAAGACAGAAAGCATATGGCAACAAAGATCAGGTTGATTACATCGATTGGCTGGCGCAATTCGCAGAGCAGGTCCATCGGGTCCTGAAGGATGACGGCAGCTTTGTGCTCGATCTTGGTGGAGCCTATGAAAAAGGATTTCCAACGAGAAGTTTGTATAATTTTCGAGTACTGATCAGGTTTTGCGACGATCTGGGGTTTTTCCTCGCGGAGGATTTTTATTGGTTTAATCCGTCGAAGTTGCCAAGCCCCATCGTATGGGTGAACAAGCGAAAGTTGCGAGTGAAGGACGCGGTGAACACCGTCTGGTGGTTCAGCAAGACCGAGTGGCCGAAGGCCGACGTCACCAAGGTGCTTACGCCATATAGCGCCCGGATGAAAAAGCTTCTCGAAGACCCGGCGGCTTTCTATACACCCAAAGTGCGTCCTCCGGACATGACATCGGCAAAGGATTCGCGAAGGATAACGGCGGCGCAATCCCGGCGAACCTGTTACAGATTTCCAATGCCGAGTCGAACGGACAGTATCTTGATGGCTGCAAAATAGTTGGGGCGCGACAGCACCCGGCCCGGTTCCCAGCCAAACTGCCGGAATTCTTCATTAAAATGCTCACAGATCCGGACGATGTCGTACTGGATATCTTCGCCGGCTCAAATACGACAGGTCAGGTTGCAGAAACGGAGAGGCGGCGCTGGCTAGCCTTTGAACTGTCCCGCGAATACGTTGGAGCGTCAGCCTTCAGGTTCCTCAACAAACAAAACAGCCGCATCGAAATGCGGAAGATCTTTGATCAAATCGAGGCGGGCAAAACGGTTGATCTCAATGTATATATAGTCCGAAGTGCCCAGAAAGACGCCATGCCGTCGAAGAAGCCTCCACTCCGCGTCGCCGCCGCCCATCGCGGAGCGGTTGGTCGAGAACGTCATCTCCGGGTTACGATTCGGGCGCCAAAAGCGAAACAAGTGAAGAAAGAAACGCCGCCGGGCGCGATGGCTTCGGCGGCGCTGGGTGGGTGACAATTACTTTGAGGAAAGGCGGTAGGAGCGATCTCCTTCGGTGCTTTTGAAGGACTCGACAGGCGTCCCCATCTTCTTCCCGATGGTGCCGCTCAGAAAGCCGCGCACCGAATGCGGTCGCCAGCCGGTCGCCTTCACGAGCTCCTTCAAGGTCACGCCGCTGGGCCGTCTCAGCAGGTGGAGGATCTTGTCCGTTTTGCTGCCGCCGCGCGGGGCGGTGGCGGGCTTGTTCGCGCGCGCGGCCTTTGGGGCCGGTTCAGACTTCAGCGGCGCGGCCTTGGCGCGTCGTTTGGCAACACGCGCCTTCGTCGTCGTCGCGGTTGACTTCTTGGTCTTTTTCTTGGAGGTCGTCATTTTATTGTTCTTCCTTTGGCGGCAGTCGCCGCGTGATGACATTCATCGCTCTGTCGCGTCGCACATGCAAGTCAATTCTTGAGAATCAGCTCGAATAGTTCGCGCTGGCGATCCCAGCGCGGCTCACGCGCGATCTTGCGCAGGGCCAACTCGGTGATGAACCGGGCGTCGGCTGCGGCTAGAAAAAGGATGTATTCCTGGATCGCCGGGGCCAGATGCAACAGAACCATGATTTGTGTGAGGCGCGCTGGTGAAATGTGACCAAGCCGCGCCAGTTGGGCGTAGTCGGTAATCTCGCCCGAACGAACCATCGCGTCCAGTTTGTGGGACAGCGCCAGGAGTCGCGCGATGCGAGGTGCGCGTCCCTGCGGCTCCGTCGGCGGTGCTACCAAAAGGGTCCGCGCCGTCAGCACCCGCCGGAAGGGGACGGTGAAGTTAAGCTTCATGAGTGTCCTCGCATCTGGTCAGGTTCAGCGAAACGGCGCCTGTTGTTCCGTCGTAGCTGACATTCTTCACCAATGCGCGAACGAGCAAACCATGATCCTGCTCGCACGACTGCCACAGGGCTTCCGGAACATTCAGTTGCTCGCGTGTCCCGCGGTCGCGCAATGCAGTTCGAAGCTGATCGAGGACGGAATCTTCGATCAGGCGCGCCGGCACCGATTTTGTTGGGCAAGAACTCCATCCGTTCTGTCGCGCCGATTTACATACGTAGTAGCGATACCGCCGCCCCGGCTTGGCCGTGTAGGTCGGTATCATTGGTCGTTGGCAGCTCAGGCAGATCAGTAGACCCGCGAGCAACGCCTTCTGTGGCACGCGAGTAGCTCCGGTCACGGTGCGGCGGCCAGCACGCAGCTCGGTGTTGACTTCTTGCCACACTGACGGCTCAACGATGGAAGCCTGCTCGCCTGTGTATACCGCACCCCGATGTTCGACCTTGCCGGCATAGATCGCATTGGTGAGCAACCGCCGCAACGATGCCTTGGCGAAGTCTCGCCCGACGTGCGCCGTGCCATTTTGCGAGGTCCAAGACTTTGTTTTCCACCGCCGTCGTGAAAGCTCAGCGACGACTGCTGAAAGCGATTGGTGTTGTACGAACAGCGCGAAGATGTCCCGAACCCGGCGGCTCTCCTTGTCATTGACCATCAGCCGACCGCCGCCGGGAACGACGTCGTAGCCGAGCACCGGCACTCCGCCGACCCATTTGCCTTTGCGGCGCGCCGCCGACATTTTGTCGCGCGTTCGAACTGAGCGAACGAAAGTAAAATATTGAGCGTCAGCCTGCCGAGCGAGGAGGTGGTATTGAACTGCTGCGTCACCGAAACGAAACTGACCGAGCGCTGATCGAACCGGTCTACAAGCCGCGCGAAATCGAGCAGCGACCGGCTGAGACGGTCAACCTTATATACAAGGAGG
>Ga0210394_10007597_pt1 | contig 11375 bp, 10 predicted proteins | sample IncBWC12MmetaG_FD_160121 | JGI IMG/M metagenome (GOLD analysis project Ga0210394, IMG submission 160121) | Forest soil microbial communities from Barre Woods Harvard Forest LTER site, Petersham, Massachusetts, United States - Inc-BW-C-12-M | ecosystem: Environmental > Terrestrial > Soil >... | reverse complement strand
AACGGAACGGGAGTGGCCGGCGTTCTCGAGGCTGCACGCGCGATTCAAGGGCTCCATCGCGCTCCGCGCCGCACGATTCGTTTCATCCTTTTTGGAGGGGAAGAAGAGGGCCTGATCGGATCCGGCGCTTACGTTCGCCTGCACACGTCCGAATTGCCGAAAATCGCTGCGGTGGTGATCACGGATAGCGGCTCTCAACCGGCGAAAGGCTGGAACATCGTGGAGCGCGAGGATGAAAAAGGAAGCGTCGCGGCGCTCAAGCCACTGCTGAGCGGCCTCGGCGCGGACGGGGTCACCTCGGACGTCAGTTTCGCGTTCCAGACGGACTACGCGGCGTTCGATGCGCTTGGGGTTCCGTCGCTCGTTCTATGGAACGATATGGACAAATACATGCTGCTGCACCACAAAGCATCCGACACATTCGATTCTGTCGTGGAAAAGGATTTGGTTCAGGGCGCAGTCGTTTGCGCCGTGACCGCTTATGCCATTGCGGACAGCGAAGCGCCTTTCGCTCCTCATCTCTCACCCACGGATGCGCAAGCGCTGATGAAGAAGGTCAACCGCCTCGATGAGTACAACTATCTGAAATCGGTTGGAGTGCTTCCGTAAGTGATCGGCGCTGCGACAGGACGGGAAACCGCCCACCAACGTCGGCCTAGCCATGTATCCGCGCGCGCCCGACCTCGCCAGCCCTCCGGAGGGCAATATTCCGACGCAGAATTGTTCTGGATCATCCATCGAAATTTCCTGGAGCTGATGCCTTTCGCTTCTGCACATCCAGGGAGTATTGTATTTTCTTCCGGCAGTTCCGTTTAGCCGCGGACTTTTCCTACCTGGCTAATTTTTACACCTTTCTCGAAGCTTCTTGAACACTACAGATACGTCCATGCAGCTGATTCTTAAGGCATTGCTTGCGTGGTCCGGAAATTGCGTCTAGCTCGAAGGACCCATTTGAGTAGGTGTTCGGCCACCCAGCCGTTTGCTGTTGAGCCATAGCTCAGGAGGATTGCCGTAATGAATCGAGTACTCGTCGCTGTGATGGTTGGGACCTTAGGTGCTTACAGCGCTGCCGCGCAGGGCTCAGCTTCTGCTCAGGCAGGCGCTTCCGCGCAATCTCAAACTTCCGTACAAACAACGAAGTCCGGCACACAAGCCTCGACGAGCGATTCGGCGTCGACGACAGGCTCGGCCAAAACGGGGAAGAATTCCGCCGACGTCTCGAGTGCCGGAATGTTTTCGAGTGGCACGAAAATTGACTCGACGTTGACCAAACCTCTCGACGCAAAGAAGTGCAAGCCCGGCGATGTCGTCGAGGCGCGGGCGGCTCAGGATGTGAAGCAAGATGGGAAAGTTGTGCTGAAAAAGGGAACGTCGCTGATGGGCCATGTGACAGAGGCTCAGGCGCGCGCAAACGGGCAGTCCGAATCACGCCTCGGGGTAGTCTTTGATCATGCCGTGATGAAGGATGGGCGGCAAATTCCGTTGAACGCTTCCATCCAGGCGCTGGCCTCCCAGCAATCCTCGGCAATGGCTGGCGCGGGGTCTGACGACGTGATGGCTTCCGCGGGCGCGATGGGAACGGCATCCGGCGGGGCACGCGCTGGAGGTGGCGTGCTGAGCGGAGCGGCCTCCACCGTTGGAGCGACGGCTGGCGGCGTCGTGAATACTGCGGGCTCGGTACCCGGCAGCACGGCCGGAAATCTGGGCGCGATGGCTCGCTCGACCGGTGCGGTGGGCGGGCTGACATCCTCGGGCCGTCTGGCGTCGAACAGCAGCGGAGTGTTTGGGCTTGAGGGTCTTTCGATAGCATCGGCGGCTTCGGGCGCGGCACAAAGCTCGGCGATCGTCTCTGCCACGAAGAACGTGCATCTCGACAGCGGCACCCAAATGCTGCTGAGTGTCGCGGGTGATGTTCACTAGATCGAGTGACAACAGGTAATTCCGACGGCGTCCCGGGGTGACCGGGACGCCTGCCGGGAAATAGCCCGGCAAGGGGATCCCTTCAATTCTTAAGATCGCTCAGTTTTTGATCAACACCTACGGAAAAAAGCTGGAAGTCCGTAAAGCGGTGTAACCGATAAAATCGGTGACCGCGAAAATCCATGTAGAATTGCGTGCTCGATGGCAGCCAGAATTCGCCTTTGCCGTTGCTGAAGGTTACGGGGCGATATTCGATGTCCTCGTGCTGCAAACGCAGGCGGACCTCCGGTATTTCATTCAACAGATCGCTCTCCAGTCGCGCGACTTGATACGAATCAGCCAGAATCCAGGCTCTCCCTCGCAACCGAAGGCCGAACGCGCGTCCACTCATGACCAGAGCGCTCATGGCGGGATGCCGGTCGTTGTGCTCCTCGAATCGAACCTGCCAGGCCGGCCGGCCTTGCCACTGTCCAAGACCCTCGCAAGTCATTGTGAAATCCTTGGCGTGGTTCGGATGAAAAACCAGCACCAGGGTGGGTGTTCCTACCGTCGCAATATGATCGGGAAATTGGTCTGGGCTCGATCCCCCATCGCGATATTCCTCGACGTTCAGGTACCCGTCAGGCATCTGCGCGATCGAAACCAGATAGTTGTATTTCCGGATGTTCGGAGCGCGCAGCTGGCCCGATGGATCCACACCTTGATGTTCAACGACCTCCGTCGCGGTGAACTTATCAACGTTTGCGACCAATTCCTGGACCCTCTTTCCGGCTCCTGAAAGAACCTCGTTCAGCGGGCATGCGGTTCCGGACGCTACCTCCGGGACGTCTTTATCCACATCCAGGGGATACCAGCTGTCCGCCTTGGCCCGGGCGCCGCCTGGCGACTCCAGATTCAGGGTCTCGGCCTCTAGCCTGGCGGATTCCGCGGCGGCCTTGCACTTGTCAACCATTGGACCGGAAGCCGAGCATTTCTCATACGCTGCGATGGCTTCGTCATAGTGCTTCCCCCGGGCGTCGGCGTTGCCGAGCAGGTAGTAATCAACGGGGTCGGGTCTCGACGCAAGCAGCGTCGCTTGGGACAGCTCGGCCCGAGCATCCTCATACTTTTGACGATCGATGTCGATCAGTCCCAGGCCGCTGTAGGCGAGAGCGAGTTTGTTGTTCTTGGCTTTCTCGAAACTGGCATCGTCCGTCTTGGGCGGCTTCGTCAATGTCGGAATGATATCGATCGCTCGATGCGCGTAAACCTCGGCGGCTTGCAATCGCTCCGCGGCATCCGGGCCATCTGGCTTCACGCGGCGGGGAATCGCGACGGCCAGATCCGCCATCACGTCCACGTTTTGGGGATCGAGCTGGAGCGCCCTGCTGCCTGCCGTGAACATCTTGTCCGTATCCCCCGTCGCAAAATAGGAGGTCGTCAGGACGCCGTAAATCACGGGCAGATAATGACTCGTTGGGAACTTGGCTGCGAAACTCTCACCCAGTTGGATTCGACTGGCCGGAGTCCCATTTTGAGCGGCAACAAACGCTTTGTACGCCGCCTCCTCCGCCTTATCGACCTTCTCCCCCTTCTTGAGTCCGAAACCGCGATCCTTCACGAGGTTTTCCTGCATGGCCCGATCCAACTCGGTTTCGCTTCCGAGGCGTGCGTTCTGTGCCACGGAAATAGGCGGCACCGACGCCATGGCAAGAGCAAAACCAAGCAGTAACGCCGCCCGCCCGCATGTCCTCACCGTCACGGTTGTCACTCCCCCCAAATCCAACGCTCCAATCGACTTATTGGCGAGATTATATCGTGCCGAGGTGTTATCGAAGTTAGTTTTTTCGGGTGAGATTTGTCAGTCCGGGCATGCTGGCGAGGCAGGGCTGGACCAAGGATGCACTGAAGCCGGGGGAGGAGATCACGATTGCGCTTGGTCCCGCGAAAAATGGCGCGCCGATCGGCTACGCGCTCAAGATCGTGCTGGCCAATGGGAAGGAACTCACCCTCGGCCAAGGGCGCGATACGCCTTATGCTCCGTAACCTACATTTGATCCAGCGTCAATTTGGTATCAGCCTTCTGCCAAGTTTTCTCGAATCGCTGGCGGACTTTCGCTGACTCTGTGGCGCTGCCTCGTTCCTTCAAGCTCTCCGAGAGGCCGAAGAGCGACCTCGGGTTATTGGGATTCCGCCTGAGGTCTTCGCGGAAAACTGCTTCGGCCTCGGCGGCCTTGCCTGCCTGCAGTAACGCTGCTCCCAGCGGCTCGCGTATCGGGTAGAGCCAATCGGGCGGCTCGTCGTAGTCCATTGAGTCCTGCAACGCGACGGCCGCGCGCAAGTGGTCCAGCACGTCAGCGCTCTGCTTCTGAGCGCGGGCGATATGCGCCTCCACCAAATGATCCATGATTTGCGGAATCACGTCGGAATTGTGCATTCCGACCGGGTTGATCTGGATCTTGCTCATCTCGGGCGCCACGCTGTGCAGCGCCGCCAGTTCCGTGCGCGCCTGACCCAGGTTCCCCGAATTGGCATACGCGAGTGCCCGGGCGAAATGCCAGGTGCAGCTGCTCACCGCGAAGGAAGCGTTGGATTGCGGCTCAGCCAGGATCTCGCTCCATCGGTGAAAGCGCACCATGATCTCGAGGGGCAGGGCATAGAACGCATCGAGCATGTTCATCTCGCTGACGTGCGGCCCGACAAACTGCTGTACCTTCTTGGCGGCAGCGAGCGAGTCTGCGTAGTTGCCCAGAAAAGCGTTTTCAACCGCAATGAAGTGAATGTTATGCGAGTAATACATCATCGGGTAGATGCCCTGAGGATGCGCCGCGGCGAAGTAAGCCTCGTCGGCGCGCGCAGCTGCTTCGTTGGTCTGTTCGGAAGCCTCGTGATCGCCTGTGCGGATATAAATGTGCGCGGGCATGTGCACCAAGTGTCCGGAGGTGGGCGCCAGGCCCGCCAATCGGTGCGCCGACGGTAGTGCCAGGTCCGGGTGTGCCGACGCCTCGACCGCGTGGATGTAAAAGTGATTCGCGCCAAGGTGGCTGGGATCGCGCTTCAGAGCCGATTGCAACACGCTGACGATCTCCTCGGTACCGGGCGCGGGATTCCCGTCGCGATCGTAGAGCTTCCAGGGATGCAGGTTCATGCCGCTCTCGGCAAACAGGACTGCGGCGTCCACGTCGCCGGGATAGCGTTTGTAAACTTCGCGCATGGCGTCATGATAGGCCTTTTCGAGGGAGTCGTAGTCGGGATCGGAGCGGTCCGTGTAGCGTTTGGCGAGCGCTTGAATGTAGTCCCGCTCATTTGTTGGCCCCCTAGCGGAAAGCGCGACCGCCTGCTGGATCGCGGCATTCGCCTGCTTCTCACGTTCCGCGTCCACCGGCAAGTTGTAGTTCGTGCCCAAGACCAGGGCGATGCCCCAATAAGCCATCGCCATCTCGGGATCGAGCGAAGCGGCGCGCTCGAAGCACCGCTTCGCCTGATTGTGATTGAAGCCGTAGTCAAGCGCCATCCCGCGATCGAACATCCTTTGTGCTTCCGGGCTCGCGGTCTTCACGGGGTGATGCACGCTGCCAAAGCCGGGCGCAGTGCACGCGCGAGTCGAGGCCTCCGCGGCTCCACTTTGCGAGGAAGGTTTCGGCTCTTGCGCGCGTGCGCACGTTGTTACCAAAGGCCAGACAAAAGCGCCGACCACGACGATGCACCATGTTGACGGAATCGAGAATTCTCGGAGTGGAAGCGCGCACGGAACAGATAAGATGGGTTTCATCGGGCCTCCTTGCAAGGCGGAAATTGGAAGTGTGGGGCCCAGGACTCCTTCACGTAGGGTGCAGAAGCCCACAACGAAGTAGACTTCGCGCTATTTGCTTGATTCGAGTAGCTTGAATTTCTGTACCCGGCGGCCATCGACCGACTCACCGACATAGAGATTGCCTTTGGAGTCCACCGCCATCGTATGCGCGTGCATGAATTCGCCGACCTGATGGCCGGGGCGGCCGAAGCTGCCGAGCACCTGGCCGCTGGCGCGGTCGGCTACGTCGATTTCCTCGTCGATTTCGTTGATCACGTACATGTATTTCTCCGCGGGATCACGGGAAAATTCCACCGAGGAGCACGAACCGACGAGCGCCGCGTCCTTCTGCTCGGCCGAGGCGGAGACCGGCGTCCACACTTTGAAGTTGAAGGGCATATCTTTCTTGAAATTTCCCATCGTGTCGAAAAGCTGGAGGCGATTCATCCAGCGATCGCACACGTAGACGATGCCGTCATCACTCACGCGCACGCAGTGCGGCGTCGGGCGCGCGGCGGTGGCCGCTTCCTCCGCGGAACGGTGCAATTTCCATTGGCGAAGGTATTTTCCGGTGCGATCGAAAACCACGATCCGAAAATTATTCCAGCCTTTTCCCTTGGCGTGGCCGTCGGCCACGTAGATATCGCCATTGTGCGGGTCGAAACCGATTTCCGAGACGCGAAAGAATTGCAACGGGCTGGAATTGAGCGGAGTCCCCATCACCGTGCCGTCCGAGGAATCGAACACGCCCTTCTTGCCGATCTGTAGCAGCATTTCCTTGCCGTCGTGGGAATACTCCTGGATGATGCCGTCCTCGGAGCCGTCGAGCCACACGTGGCCTTCGCGATCCACGGCGCAACCGTGGAGATCCTTGGGCAGGATTTTCGCGTCGCCCCAGGAGTTCACCACTTTCCCGTCCGCGTCAAATTCCAGCACAGGCGGAGCGGCCTGGCCCGCGTTTAATTCGTCGCCTGTCAATCCTTCGAGGTGGCCGTCCATGCCGCCCACGTCGCTCACGCGCTGCGCTACGAAGACGTGATCCTGCGCATCGACGCAGACGCCCCCGATTTCGCCCGTCACCCAGCGCTCCGGCAGCGGCTTCGGCCAATAGGGATCCACTTCAAATTTGGGGACGCCGGACTGAGCCCGCGCGAAGCCGGGTAAAAAGATTACGGCCGCAAATGCAGCGACACCGAAAGCGACCTGCAGCGTGGAGTTCTTTCCTTTGAATATTTCTTGCACGTATCCCCCAGATTCTTCAACCCAGAAAACTATTCAGCTCGGAAAGCAGAATGTCCGGCCTCTCCTCCGCGATGAAGTGGCCAGTCGCAACCTGCTTTCCGGTGACGATCGACGCCCGCTCTTGCCATGTAGCCAGCACGTCGAACACCTTGGGCCACACGCCTCGCTCGCCCCACAAGACGTGCACCGGGCAGGAAATCTTGCGATCGAGGTCCGCGGCGTCGTGGACGAGATCGATCGTCGCCCCCGCGCGGTAGTCCTCACAGGAAGCGTGAATCGAGCCGGGCAGCTGGAAACACCTTAGATACTCCGTGAAGGCCTCCGGTTTCAGAATGCCCGCGGGAATGCGCTCGAACCTGGAGCGCAGCCAGACCTCGGCGCTATTGCCGATCAGGGTTTCGGGCAGCGGAGTCTTTTGGATCAGTAGCCACCAGTGGAAATTCGCGGTCGCGAGTTCGTTGTTCACGGAATGCAGGACCTTGTACGTAGGAACGATGTCGAGAATCACCAACTTCGTCACGGCGTCGGAGTGATCGAGGGCCATGCGGTGCACGACGCGCCCGCCGCGATCGTGCCCCACGACCGCAAATTTCTGAAAGCCGAGACTGGCCATCGCGTCGACGTGGTCCTGCGCCATGGCGCGCTTCGAGTAGCCGGCGTGGTTGTCGCCGTCCGCGGGCTTGCTGCTGTCTCCGTAGCCGCGCAAGTCGCTCGCGACCACGGTAAATTTCTTGGCGAGCTCGGGCGCAACGTCGCGCCACTCGATGTGCGTCTGCGGATAGCCGTGCAGCAGGAGCAGCGGCGGCCCGCTGCCGCCCACGACGGAGTGGATCGTGGCGCCGGACGTCTTCGTCGTCACGTGCTTGAATCCCGGGAAAAAGTCAGTGGCAGGAGGCTTTGGGTCCGCCTCTGCCGCGCTCGCGGAGCGGGGCGGTGCGGCTCCCGAGGAAGCCATCACCCCGAAGCCAATCGCCGCGGCCCTCCTCAGAAGATCCCGGCGTGAATTTTCCGTTGTCATCTCGCACCTCCGTGGCCGTCACCGGCCCTTTTTCGGTGTCGCGGTCGCCTTCTTATTGAAATCGATGAACCCGGCGTTGTCCTCGCAAATCTGTTCCATAATTTTCCAGTCGGGCCTGGACTCGAAGATCAACTTCGTGCCCCACGGTTTTGTGTACGCCTTGGGATCCTCAACAGTGAATGCGACTTCCATGAATTTCGGATCGATGCGCCGGATGCGTTCCACCAAATGGAGCGCGTCGCTGTGCGGGCGCCCCACGCGATCGATCAGCGTCTTGTCATTGAAATTCGCCGTATCGACGACCAGCGTGTCGCCTTCCCACTTGCCGGTCGAATCGCCCATCCACAGCGGCCCCTGCTCGGCGTCATGCGGGCGTCCGTCCGTATAAATTCTCCGCACGAAATGGTCATACTCGAACAGCATCAACACCTGGCCCGGAATTTGAACGATCTGCACCGGGAAATTGAAAAGAAAGATGCGCGGCACGCCGGGCGGAAAGCATTGAAAAACCGGATCGCTCATCACGGTTTGGGGATCGCTGCCGTGGTACATCGGGCCGGTGAGTTTGTATTTCGCGGCGGCCCACGGCGTCATCGGCGAATCGGATTTACCGAAATCGAGGACGTAGTTTTCGTATCCGTGAGAGATAGCGCCGTCGCGCAGCCTTGACCATACGCCGGACAGATCCGGAGTGGCCGCCACGGCCGCGCCTGCCGCCGCGTTCCCCTGTTCCTGTGCCCGTGAAGGGATTGCCGGCTGGAGGCTCACAGCTACGACCAGCGTGATCGCCAGATTCACAAACCGATTGCGCACCGAGTGTCTCCTTGCCTGAGGGTTCTGAAGAGTCTTGCCGCGAAAATCCTGAGGGGTAGCCATAGCCGCTGAAAGAATCCGTCGCGCCCTGCGGTCAATCCGAAAGCGAATTCGGATCGAGTTCCTGGCCGTTTGCCAACACGACTTTTTGCAGGCGCAAGGTTTTCGAGCCGTTCTTCCCGCGATTTCCGATCACCGTGATCTGGTCGCCCTTCTTGATGATGTTGCGGTCCCACCCGTGCCGGGAAAGAACGTTGGGGCTGTTGGCCTCGCCCGTCCAGGTCTCGGTCTTGCCTTTGTCGTCCGTCACATCCACCCAGATTTCCACATGGGGGTTGATGAACTGAAAGTCCGACACCGTGCCCTTCACCGTGGTCAGTTTCGACGCGTCGTAAGGAGAAGCTCCATGGTGCGGAAAGCACGGCAGCGCGAGCCACGGCAGAAGAGCGAGTCCGACCACCCATTTCCACGAAGTCCTTCGCATTTGTTCCCTCGATCACAGATCCAAGCGCTGCCGTCTGCCGCCCGGACCGGGCCGTACCAGCCGCAACGCTCCGTCCAACACGGAACGGCGAACACTGCCAGGTGCCAAGGCTATACCACTGTGTTCCCCGAGGTCAAAGCAACCCCGGCTCGGCGCCTGTTGATGTGCATTCGCGGGCACTTGTGATTTGACGGCCACCTTATTAGAAACGGTTTTGCGAGCCGCAGCGTCTTATACGTTCACCGCTACTAAAGTTGAACAACTGCCTTTATAAAGTGCTAATATATTTTTAATGCGGGTGGTGGAGGCACGAAAGGGGATGTTCTCCGCCACGTTGAGGACGATTTGAAACATAAATGGGCCGTCTGTCTCGTTTGCCTGCTGCTCTTCATTGCAGCCGTTGACACAATCCCGGACCCGCCGGCGCTCAATCCGCCCGCGAGACACGGGACCCGGATTTCGGCGCTTCACGTTCGCGGCTCATTTACGCTGCTCGAGAAGCAGTGGTATGCAACATCGATTTCGACTCTGCGCGTTCAGAGCGATCGTTTTCCGGTTCGATTGGCTCGTGACGAACGGCCCCCTCGTATTTCTCCCCTACCCAGAGTTCATCACGCCGCGGATACATCTCCCCCTCGTTACCCCCTGAACGACTTTCCATTCGCATCGTAAGCGGCATCCAGCCTTTCCGTTTCCGGCGAAGCTGTTGAATTCGCGGCAAAAATTCTATGGAGGAACACCATGGTTCTAGGAGAACGTTTGCGCGAACTGCGCGAGAAGAAGAATTTCTCCCAGGGAGAAATCGAAAAGCGGTCGGGACTGCTCCGTTGCTACATTTCCCGCGTCGAGAACGGCTACACCGTTCCGGCGGTTGAAACCCTGGAGAAATTCGCAAGGGCTTTGGAAATTCCGCTCTATCAACTCTTGTACGACGGCGAAAAACCGCCCGAAGTGCCGAACCACGCGAAGTTGAGAGCGTCAGGCAAATTGGAATGGGGCAGCACGGGAAAAGACGCCCGTACGCTGCACAAATTCCGCCAGCTCCTCGGCAAGACGAACGACGAGGACCGGAAGCTGCTGCTGTCGATTGCACAGAAGATGGCGAGAAAAAACGGCAGGTAACGATGCGTTCGAAATGTTGGGGCATTGTGGACGAGGTTGCCGGTGACGCGCAGCGCGGCGTGACCGGCAATCCTGCCTGCGTTCTTACAAACGCAGGCGCTTGCCGCTCCCGCATTTCCGCGGGCCGGTGCGATCAGCGCTGGCCATAGCAGATCAACTCGCGCCCGTCAGGAAGAATGACCTTCTCGAGCCGGATGCTGTAGGTTCCATCGCTGATTCGGTGGCCGATGGCGGTAATTTGATCGCCTGATTTCAGGGTGTTTTTGTCCCACCCGGTGTTGGCCATGCGGCTCGGACTCGGCCCGCCGCCTGCCCACTTTTCAATGTTGCCCTGGCCGTCTTTCACTTCGAAATTCATCCACACGTGCGGGTTGCCCCAGTCGAATTGCGTCACCGTGCCCTTGACCGTGGTGACGTGGTCCATGTCATATCCGTGCCAGGCGTGATGGGCGAACGCGGGGCGGGAAACAGCCAGAGTTCCGGCGATCAGGCACGCAAGATACAGCAACCAGGTTTTCAAGTCGCCACCTCCGCTAAGGACAATCATCCACATTTTGCAGCCGCTTGAAAAGCAGAGTAGGACAGCCACTGGCTGTCCCCGTCGCTTTCGGTTCACACTGCGCCGGACAGCCAGGAGTGGCTGTCCCACTTGTATTCCGCGCGAGCCTGCGATTGGTGTATTCTTAGGCGAAGATTTTTCCGCATCGCACAGCGGACAAGGAGCGCACACGATGAAAACGAAATCCACGGACACGGCGCCACGCAATTTGCGATGGGTTGCGCCGGTGTTGGCGCTGGTGCTCGCCGCGCCGCTCGCCACCGCGTTCGCCCGCGCCGCCGCGGACGATTCCGCCAACGCAAAAGAAGACGCGGCCATCAGGGAAGTGGTCGCCGGCTTCAGCAACGGCTGGAACACGCACGACGCGCACTCCATGTGCGTCTCGCTCGCGGACGACGTCGTGTGGGTCAACTGGCGCGGAGAAGGGCTCGGTACGCGGCAGGCG
>Ga0210394_10007595_pt1 | contig 11375 bp, 12 predicted proteins | sample IncBWC12MmetaG_FD_160121 | JGI IMG/M metagenome (GOLD analysis project Ga0210394, IMG submission 160121) | Forest soil microbial communities from Barre Woods Harvard Forest LTER site, Petersham, Massachusetts, United States - Inc-BW-C-12-M | ecosystem: Environmental > Terrestrial > Soil >... | reverse complement strand
AGTTCGGGGGGATCCTTGGTAAAAGTGTAGTTCGTAAACCCGCGTTGTGATCCGGGCGGATTCCGCATCATCCACACGCCGGTCAGATCATGCACAGGAGCAGGGCCTGACTCGCTCTTTGGCGGCGAGCTGGGTCGATCCGCTGGGTCGCCACCCTGAGCGTACAACGCAGCTGCGAGGGCGAATACCGCGGCAATTCCAAGCAACGAACTACGCAAGCTGGTTCGCACTTACTCCTCCCCTTCGCTCTCGTGCCTCCCGCGGTAGGTTCGGTTACTCCTCGAAAAGGTGGAGCGGCTCGCCGTCGGGCCCGATGAGCTTGTTGATCCACATTGTGTGCGGATCGTTCTTGCTCACGTATCCGCTCGCCGTGATGGAGTCTCCAGGCTTCAGCGTGTGTTTGTCCCAGCCGGCCCTGGACAGCTTGTTCGGAGCGGTCAGCTCAGCCTGCCACTTTTCGGTCTCGCCCTTGTCGTTCTTCACATCAAAATAAAGTTGGACGTGAGGGTTAATGAACCGAAACTCCGTCATCGTTGCTTTGACGGTGACAATCGTTTTCGTATCGTACGACGCCGTGCCGTGATGTGCGAGCGCCGGACCCACGACGACCAGGAATGCCGCAAACAAAATTGCTGCAAAGGGAATTTTTGCTCGCATGGGGTCACCTTTGCGGCGGATTCTCTCACCGCCTCCCGCAGGTGTCAATTGAGTGTTCGAACCAGGAGTGTCCTAGTTTAATTCTAAAATTGGGGACACTACCCGCAAAAGGGCGATTTACCGATCCTTTTCTGATGTTGGAGCCGGGGCCTTTCAGGAGGGACGAGCTTTAGCTCGTCCGTATCGGTTGCTTCCCGGTCCGGCTTCAGCCGCTGAAGCTTCAGGGGCTGAAAGCCCGTGTTGGAGGCAATTCGAACGGCCGAGCTGAAGCTCGGCCCTCCAAAAATCCATCGTCCCGAATGAAGTTCTCAGCCACTTTCTCACCACGGGCAACACCGTTCTGTGAGCGACCAGGATCAGCTAACGTAAGAAGACAATTGCAGGATGCGGAGACCCGGTATGGTTGGAACGCTGCGATCGTTCGTCACAAAAGCCGTACAGCCGCCTGCCAATGCAGCGACAACCTGGAGAGAATCAGGTGTCTTGGCTCCCGTTGCGGCCCTGAGCTGCGCAGCGGCTCGCAGATAGTCACGGGAAATATCTGCAACGTGGACGCCGCGGCTCTGCGTGAGAAGCGCTTCATAGCGCCCGGCCAATAGATGGTCTCCGGAACGGTAAGGAACAACCAAGACTTCGAGCAAGGTCAGCCCGGACGTAACCAACTCCTTGCGGCCCGCGTTCACTTCTCTGAAAAGGGGCTCAACCAGCGGAAGAAACCGAGGATGTTCTTCGATGAAGTAGATGAAGATGGCCGTGTCCACCCCTACAGGGCCGCGCCCGACATCGGCCATCAATCCCATGACGCCCGTTCTCGGTCAACGTGTTTCGACGGGTCAACTCCCCTCCAGTGCTCTTTGCCCAGCCCCTTGAGATCAAGAATCGACAGAGGTTTGGGCGTTTCCAGGGCATCGCTGAGAAGATGAGTAACCTCCTGGGCGACCGATCGGTGCTGGCGCTTCGCTCGAGCCTGGAGCTTCCTGTAAAGAGAGTCGGGAAGATTCTTGATATTCAGGATGGCCATTGGGTTACTCCTAAACTCCTCCATAATGGAGGAACCATCAACGGCTTGTCAAGGGCATTGTCGGCGTCAAGAAAAGGTAGACGCTGTCTGGTTGCTGTTCGTGTCGGTGATGTAAGCGACGTAAAGTCAAAAGCCCCACCTGTCACGCGACGTGACAGATGGGGCACCCGCAAAGTCCAAATCAAAGCCCGGGCCACTCGCCACGCGCCAGTATTCCAAAACACTTACAATGAGGAAGGAAAGGCAATTAAGTACGGATGGTATACGTACGCGAAACCGTATCTTCCGCGGAGAAGCGTGATAGCATGATGCTAGCTTGGCATACTCTCTCAAGAGCGTTTGGGGTGTGTTTGTCACCGGCCTTGTTATTGCCGCAGCGCTCTTGGCGTCGTTCCGATTCCCGGAATATGTTTTTCCACCACCTCCCGGTTACTCCGTTGCGCTCCTCGGCGCACTGGCGATAGTTATGACGTTCGTGCTCCCAAAAGAGCCGAGCAAAGGAGAAAAAGCTGGATGGATATTTATCGCTTTCTTGCTTATGGCGTGGGAAATGTGGGCAATAAGTCATGACAGAAAGGAACAGGACGCCCATTTCAGCCAAATCGTTCAAGGTTTAACTGCAACCATTCAGAATAATCAGGCGGTATTGACGCAGGCAGGACAGATTCTGCAGGAAACGCAACAAGTAGAAAACCTGACGCATGAAAATCTCGAAAATATTACAGGCGGAGAATCGTTCGCGATCATTACTCCGCAGGTTTTTTCGGGCTTAGTTCCTATTCCTTTGAGTGTTCGCAATTTCGGTAGGCAAACTCTTACCGGAGTGACCATTGCGATTCGAGGGGAGCGGGCTTGGGATTTTGAACATGATCCGTACAGTATGTATGAGGCCGAGGCTTCAGCAATTAACATAGGAAGCCTACACCCAAGAGAAATAAAGGTGCTTCCTGAGACGATTACTCCAGATTTAGGAGTTGGTCTTGGCGAATTGAAGCACTATCAAGTAGATGTCTCGGCACAGAATTTTACCGTTACAGAGGACCTCTTTTTCAAAAAAGGAAAACATATTCCATGGGATTTTAAATACATAGTCACCAAGCAATACATCAAGTCGCAAACGAAGAAGGAAACGAAGTTTGGATACACAATTTTAGCTAAGACGGATTGGACTGACAACTAGGGGCGGGTAGCCGGCCCTTTCATGTTTTTCCATCGACGAGTGAGCAAAGTTGGATCATACCACTCCAATACGCCAACGCCTGTTTCGCTAAACTCCGGTGCGAGTGAAGCGCGTTGACATTCTGTTGCGTCGTCAACTAGACTCCGCGCAGTTGCCCGCCAAGTCTTGCGTACACACTGGACGGAGGAAATGCCATGCCGATTCGCAAGGGATGGAACGATGCGTCCGCTGCAGCGATCCGTCTTTCCTTCTTTTTGTTTCTCGTTCTTGTTCCGGCAGCTCGAGCGCAGAACCTACCGATTTATGAAGTAGACCCCACGTGGCCGAAGCCGTTGCCGAATCACTGGCTCATGCAAGGCGTTCCTGTGATGGTCACGGATAAGGACGACCACATCTGGGTCTTCAACCGTCCGCGGGACATCAACCCCGATGAGTCGGGCGCGGCCACGACGCCGCCGCGCACAGACTGCTGCGTCGCCGCACCGGCAGTGCTCGAGTTCGACACTGCAGGTAACCTGATCCAGGGGTGGGGCAAACCGGGCTACGTCCCCGGCTGGCCCGCCGAGGGCATTGAAAAACCAGGTGCCGGCGCCGAACACGCCATCCTCGTAGATCGAGAGCAAAACGTGTGGCTCGGAGGGAGCGCTCGGGGAGACAGTATCCAGAAATTTACGAGCGATGGGAAGTTTTTGTGGGAGTTTGGTCATCGCGGACCAAGAACACCGCCCGGGCAACAGGCACAACCTATAAAGCAGAACAACCAGGACACCGATACTTTTCCAGGAGGGATTTTTTTCTTTGATTTGGACGAGGACGCCCACGAACTCTACATCGTGGATCAGAAGCGCGTCCTGGTTTATGACATGGATAGCGGCGCATTCAAGCGGGGCTGGGGCGGCCACGGCATACCCCTGAGCGAGATCGACAATGACCCCACGCCGCCCTACGACTGGAAATCGGGTCCGCCTCCGGACCAAAAGCAATTTGCGCCCGCACTCCACTGCGTCCATATCGCGGATGACGGGCTCGTGTATATCTGTGAGCGTGGCAGCGACAGGGTTCAGGTATTCACTAAGCAGGGAAAGTTTGTTTCCAGCTTCTTCGTGCACCCCTCGACGCCGTCTCGTGGTACGGAGTGCGGCGGCCCTGGCAGCACAACATTTGGCATGTGCGGAACGATCTACAACCTTACCTTCTCGCATGACCCCCAGCAGAAGTATGTGCTGATCGCGGATGGCACGAACGACAAAATATGGATCCACGATCGGAAGGAGGGCACTGTCGTCGGTTCGATCGGTGACAACGGCCGCATGGCCGGGCAATTTCACTGGATCGATGCCATCGCGATGGACTCCAAGGGGAACATCTATACCGGCGAAGTGGATACCGGGAAACGCGCTCAGAAATTCGTCCTGAAGAATGGTGACGGAAAAGCCCGGCCGCATCCCCACGAATAATTGGTCTACTGCGCTCGTCAAGCGTCAACATGGACAACGGGCGAAAAAAGGAACCATTCATGCCAACTCGGGTCGGATGGACCAGGGCCTCCGCCATATCCGTCGCACTTTCCTGTTTCGCTGTTCTCGCGGCCATTCCGGCGGCGTATTCACAAAATGCTCCGGCGTACAAGGTCGACCCCTTTTGGCCGAAGCGATTGCCAAACAAATGGAGCATGCAACAGATCGTCGATATCTACGTCGACAGGGAAGACCATATCTGGGTGCTCAATCGTGCCTCCGACGCGAGACCCGATGAGTTGGGCGCAGCGACCACGCCGCCCCGCACCGAATGCTGCGTCATCGGGCCCGAGGTCGTGGAATTTGACGCGGATGGCAGTGTCCTCAGAGCCTGGGGCGGCAAGGACTATGTTCCCGGCTGGCCGGGTCGTTTGCAAACCATCGGTGTGGATCGAGACGAAAATGTCTGGATCTCCGGCACCATGCCCGGCGATAGCATCATCAAATTCAATAAAGACGGCAAGCTTCTGTGGGACTTTGGCCATCGCGGACCCAAGGTGCCGGCATCGGAAGTGAAACAGGATAACCAGCAAACGGCCATTTTCCCGGCCGGGATCGCCGCTTTCGAGTTCGACGAAGACGCGCGCGAGATATACATTCCCGACGGCTTCCTGAACAAACGCATCCTGGTGTTCGACATGGATACAGGCGCGTTCAAGCGCGGCTGGGGAGGCAAAGGCGCGCTTCTCAGCGAAATTGACAACGACCCCACGCCGCCGTACGACCCGTCCGGTCCGCCTCCGGATCAGAGGATGTTTGCGCCTGCGCTTCACTGCGCCCATCCTTCAAAGGATGGGTTCGTTTACGTTTGCGAACGAGGCAGCGACCGAATCCAGGTGTTCACCAAGCAGGGCAAATTCGTAAAACAATTCTGGGTTCACCCTTCGACGCAGTCCCGCGGACCACACTGCGGAGGCATCTGGAGCATGACCGATCCCCCTTGCGGGACAATCTACAATCTGACCCTTTCCACGGATCCGCAGCAGAAGTACATCCTGGTGGCGGACGGCACGAACAATATGGTCTGGATACTCAATCGAGAAGACGGGACTCTCGTCGGCTCATTCGGTGGCAACGGACGGTACGCAGGTCAGCTCCATTGGATCGATTCCATTGCCATGGACTCGAAGGGGAACGTCTACACCGGCGAGGTGGAAGATGGGAAACGGATTCAGAAGTTCGTGCCCACAAAGTGAAACGGACAAGCCTACGTTTTCAGCCTCAGGAGTAATTCCAGAGCGTTTTCGCGATCGATCGCGCGCAGCTCGCTTTCGCTGAATCCGCCGTTTTCAATCAACCCCTTGCTTACTGCGGCGACCTGGCCGCCGCCCAGCGGGAAATCGGTCCCGAACAGGATGTGCGAAGTTGGGACGAGCTTTTTGAAAGACGGCAAAGTGTAGGGATTAAATGCCTGCGCTGTGTCGTAATAAAATTTCTGAAGCTCAGGGATCAACCCATTGGGCAGCTTCTGCGCGACTCCGTTCAGGCGGCTGGTGATGTACGGCACGGTGCCGCCGCCGTGGGACCAGATGAAACGGATGTCCGGGCACTTCGTGACCGTGGCATTCGAAAGAAGGCTGACGATTGTGCGCGTCGTGTCGAAAACAAATTCCACGCCCCGATTCTGGCCGTCCGATAGCACGGTCTCAGTTCCACACGCCGCGCAGAATGGATGGCAGAATACAACTGTTTTGCGGCGGTTCAACTCTTCCATCAGCGGAGCGAACGCCGGATTGCCAAGATATTTGCCTTGGTAGCTTGAAAGCAGGCACGCGCCGTCTGCCTTGAGCGTGTCGAAGGCGTATTCGATTTCGCGCAATGAGCCTTCGACGTCCGGCATTGGCAACGTGGCAAACAGGCCGAATCGCCCGGGAAAATCCTTCATGATCTTCGCTGCATAGTCATTGCACTCTCGCGCCAAGCTACGCGCAGCGACGTTATCGCCAAACCAAACTCCCGGATCGCTGATCGAAATAATGGAGGTAGCCACGCCGCCTTTGTCCATTGCATCGATGGATTTCTGAGGCGTCCAGTCTTGCAGTCCGGGTTGCGTGACGCCCTTGGCCGCGGCCTCGGCAATCAATTTGGGCACGGAAAAGTGGTGATGCGTGTCAATTCGAAAAGGACGCGCTGTCGCAGTCGAGCCTGTTTGCGCCGCGAAATCGAAATTCGGCAGGGCAGCGGACGCGCCCAGCGCAGCCATCCCAAAGAGAACACCTCGTCTCGACGGCCCGTTAGAAATTGGGCGACCCGCCTTAACATTCGCCTCATTAGTGCTCATGACGGAACCTCTCCCTCTGCGGAAGCGCGCAATACTCACGGAAAAGATTTCGAAGGTCCCAAGTGAACAGCGATTGGCAGATCATACTTGCCCTTCCCCGCCGATTCAAGCGGGACGAAGCATGGCGCGTGAATTGACTTTTCACTTTGGCGCATCGTTGGTATACGATCCGGCCGAGGATGGGATAAGAATGATGAAGCTTTCGAAGCACGCCCTGTATTTATTCCCCCTGATCGTGCTCCTCTGCTCGCCGGCGTGGCCGCAATCTCTCACGCCGGGTGGAATTGTCAGGCTCGATCCCAGCGTTGACCATATTCTTGCGGCCGACGCCAAGCTGGAGCTGCTCCAGGGTGAGGGTGTCTTTGAAGGGGGCGAGGGACCTCTGTGGGTTCAGCGAGGCAAAGTCGGATTCCTCTTGTTCAGCGATGTGAGCGGGAATCAAATTTTTGAATGGGCGCCCTCTTGTTCCAAGTTTCCCTGCCCGCCCGAGGGCAAGCTGTTCGTGCTAACGGCGCACTCTGGTTACGCCGACAAATCGCGCATCGGTAGTGTGGACGCAAGCGGGGCGCATCTCTACGGTTCCAACGGACTGACCCTGGATCGAAGGGGCAGGATCGTCGTGGACGCAAACGGAGACAGGGCGGTCGAGCGATTGGAGAAGGATGGTACTCGCACTACCCTGGCCGATCGCTACGAAGGGAAGCGGCTCACCTGCCCCAACGATATCGTCGTCAAGTCTGACGACGCGGTCTACTTCACCGATGGCATGGCCGGTTGTCTCGGGAAGAGGGAGGACGACCCCGGAAAGGAGTTGCCTTTCCACGCTGTCTACTCGATACGAAACGGCAAGTTGCAACTCCTGGACAAGGACCCAGGAGACTTCCCACCGAACGGCCTGGCATTCTCCCCGGACGAAAAAATCCTCTACGTGAACAACGGAGGCCCCAACCCAAATCAGCGGCAAATCTTTGCCTACGACGTCCAATCTGACGGCACGGTCAAAAATAGGAGGCTCTTTATTGACTTCACGGGTGAAAAAGGGCCAGGTGGCCCTGACGGAATGAAAGTCGACGTCATGGGAAACCTCTATTCCACAGGAATGGGGGGCGTGTGGATCATATCGTCCGCCGGCAAGCGTCTTGGCAAAATTCCCGCCCCGGAAGGAATGCGGTTTTCCAACTTGGCATTCGGTGATCAGGACAGCAAAACCCTTTACGTTGTCAGCCCTAAGACATTGTGGAGGATCCGGCTGAAGGTTGCGGGGATTCGACCGCATTGAGAAATCAAGAAAATCGAAACTGTCCGCTCCCTGCGCTAGTTACGGTCATCGTTTACGAGGTGTCCGTAGTCGTGCTCGACACAAGGGGCTTCCTCCAAGGCGTGGCCGCCTTGCAGACCGTGGATCAAGTGGCGCTCGATTACCCAAGGGCGAGTAAAAACCTTCGGATCCTCAATTGAAATTTGCCAGTCGATCATGAAGCCTTCCCGCGTCAACTTTTCGACAACATGCATGGCGTCGCTGTGAATCGTGCCGTTCTGGCTGAGCCATGTGTCATCCACGAAATTCGTGACATCGATGACCATCGTATTGCCTTCCCAGTGGCCGATCGAGTCGCCGTAATACGATGGATTGAGTGTCGCATCATGCTCCCGGCCATCCGTCGAAATCACGCGAAAGGCGTTTTGTTCCGAAGAGTTGACGGTGTCGTAGAGGAAAACGATTTCATTGGGAACCTGAACGATTTCGGTCGGCGGACCGACGCGAGGAAAACCCTTCGGTGCGCATTTGAACGCTGGGTCCTGGTGGCTCTGATGCTCGCCCAAGAACTTTACCCTCTCGAGCACTTCAGGTTTATAGGGTGGCAGGTTGGAACCTTCTAGCCGGTGTTTGAGTTCAGCCACCTTGTCTGGCGATTGGGTGGGCCCCTCCGCTGGACGTTGGGTGTAGACGACCTTTCCATCTGCGCTCACCGATCCCTGAGTCACAGCGTAACCCCAACCGGCCGGCGCCCAGAATCCCGTCAGGTTCGGGTGACCATCCGCCAAGTGTGGTGTTGGTCCCTTCCTTGCGGCCTCGATTGCCTCCGGCGGAGGTTCCTTCCATGGAAGCCCAGTCCCGTTCGGGTCCGCTCCCGCAAAGGGTTGATCCTTGTCCAGACCATATCCGATCGGTACCTTTCTAGTTTGGGGAAGCGTGGATGCGGTCTGAGCAGCACAGCAGGCAGGAATCAAACAGGCAACAGTTAGGGCTAGTCCCCCGACTCTGGCGCGGCCAACGAAACGAGCATTCATTTCTCTCTCCTGCAGCCATTCAAAGCTAGCCGTCCAAGGTCAATCAATCCGCCGGGTACGCCGTCTTGCCCAGGATCAGTTTTTCTCTTCGGTGTCGGGACCTTTGCCAAAAACAATCGTGCGCCCGTCCGCGAAGTGCACTGCCTTGACGAGCCCAAGGTGCCTCGTGCCATCTTTCGCCATCGCCGCGTCGATGGTGACCTGGTCACCCACGCTAAACATAGTCCTGACTACGCCGGCCCTTCGCAGGTTGCCTGGAGGACCGGCTTCGAACGAATAATTGGTCACGGTTCCATTCTCGTCCTTCACATCTGCGTACAAGTAAATATGCGGATTGACCCACTCAATTTTTGAAATCGTACCTTTCACGGAAAACAGCTTTGAACTATCGAATTCCGCCGTAACGGAGTGATGCCCCAGCGCTGGAATCGCCAGCAACAGTAAACCGATGGATCCGGCCAAAGCACGACGAAGATTTTGTCTCATCAAACCTTCTCCTATCTACTTGTTGCCATTCGTATCGCCACCCGACTCCTTCGATTTCAGCGCCTTGTATTGATCCACATCCTGGTTGTTCGTGCAGTAGTATTCCAGCAAATCTTCGTGGCCGAGCGTCCAAACACGAGGCGCGGACGTCCATGGCTTCGACAGAACCTTGGGATCTTCGATCGTCACTTGGTAGACGAGATAATTCATGGACGGGCGGCTGATACGCTCGATCACATGTTCCTGGTCGCTATGAAACCACCCGGTAAAGTTGTTCCACGTCCGCTCGTCGATCCCGATCACATCAATGACTAACGTATCCTCGTCCCAGTGACCCACTTCGTCGCCGTCGAAGGATGGGTCCGGATCCGCGCTATGCGGGCGCCCATCCGTATGGACGACTCGCCAATTGTTGTTCAGTTCGTCCAGCTGCGCGAACAAACCAGGCGTTTGAATTAACTGAAACGGATACGGGTCAATCAGGAACATCCCCGGAACGCCGCGAGGCAGACAATTCACGGATGCTCGTCCCAACTCATAGTCAGTCGTCGTCATCGCTTTGATCTTTGCGGCGGCCCAAGGTTGGAAGGGAGGCGGTTCCTCCGGTGTTGCTTTCGCATCGAATTGTTTTCTCAAAGCGGGGTTAAAAGTGAAACCACCGGCGGTTCCCGGGAACCAGACCCCGGAGAGATCCGGATGCCCGTCTGGAGTGCGAGGCGCCGGTCCCCCCTTAGGCACCGCCTGGGTCTTGGCCTTCGCCGGACCGGGTTGTGATGCTTTCTCTTCCTGCGTTGCGACGGGGAGAACTGCCATGCACATGAGGAACAGGACGACTCCAGCATTGGCACCGCAGTAGGCGAGGCGTCGTTTCATCTCAGCTCCTCCCTTTTGACGTGCTCAGCAAAACCAGTTGCACGGCTCGCTGTGGCTGTCACGGGCCGGTCAAGAGTCGTGCCAGTGGTGTTTGGATTCGATTTCCCGCCAGCGGATCGCCGGCCATGCAGGAGTTCCGTGTCATTCCTTCGCGCTGTCGCTAAATTTGCCTTCGACATCCTGTCCGATTCGATGCACCTGGCCATCCGCCATCTTGATGGTTTCGGCAGCGGCCCGGTTCTTTGCGCCATTCTTGGCAAGACACGCTCTCACGGTGACAGTCTTTCCAACATTGTCGGCGAAATCTTTTCTCTCGGTTCCGCTCCTCTTCAGAGTGGAAAGAGAAACAGTTTCAAAGGTCCACGAAGTCACGTTGCCGGTGGGATCCTTTACATCCAGGTGGAAATACCCATGAGGATTTTGCCACTCAAAACTCGTAAACGTGCCCGTGAGATCCATGCATTTATTCGCATCGAACTCGGCCGCAAACGAGTGATGAGCGGACGCCGGAATTGCAGCTGCAAACAAACCAAAGGCGGCAGCGAGAACACTCGCGAGTCCGCGTTGCATGAGCACCTCCTGGAACAAAACAGTGGCCGGAAACTTCTGGATGACTACCTTGGATATGTTGGACGGACCGTACCACACTTAATAGCGGCTTACAACGTCCGAACGCCGATTGGAAAGAGCCCTGTTTCAGCTGGCGGGAATTAATTTGCCGCACGCGCGACGGAGAAGTTCGGCGCGTTCATTGAATCTCGAAAACGTAGACTTCGCCGGGCGCACTCCCTTTTGGCGGTACCGGGACAAATGGGCGAGCCAACCGAGACGCCCTTACCATCAAATCTGGGCAACTTGCGCGGGACTAGCTGTAGAACACCTGGCCCGAAACCAGAGGGGCGAGTTTGAGCGACCCCAGTTGTCGCATCCGCTTGAAAATAAATGGTCGGGGCGAGTGGATTTGAACCACCGGCCTCCTGGTCCCGAACCAGGCGCGCTAGCCAGGCTGCGCTACGCCCCGAAGGTGCGCACTCGGGCGCAGGAGAGAATTGCCCGGGTGACAAGCTC
>Ga0210394_10007594_pt1 | contig 11375 bp, 10 predicted proteins | sample IncBWC12MmetaG_FD_160121 | JGI IMG/M metagenome (GOLD analysis project Ga0210394, IMG submission 160121) | Forest soil microbial communities from Barre Woods Harvard Forest LTER site, Petersham, Massachusetts, United States - Inc-BW-C-12-M | ecosystem: Environmental > Terrestrial > Soil >... | reverse complement strand
TTCATTTTTGGCGGAGTCTGGTGTCGCCATCCTGAAAGTGGACGATTTTCGCCACAGGTGGATCCGGGTAACAATCCAGGCGGCGGGGCGGATCCGTTATCTACATAATCGTTCTGCCTGTGCTTCCCCTCGCGCTGACGATGATTCCCTTTGAACAAAAGCTTTACGACACTGCAGTTTTAATCGAGATCGGATGAAAGTTACCGGGCCAGTGGCATGGCGACCACGGTGCAAGAGTAAGCAAGATGCTGCAACGTTTGAGGACAACGCGTGAAGACTTGCTGGCCGACTTGCTGGCTGGCGCAACGAATGCACTCTCCTATGTTCCTCAGGGAATGGCTTACGCGGTCGTGGCAGGCGTCAGTCCGACGTACGGCCTCTATACCGGCGTTTTTGCACCTCTGATTGGAGCACTCATTGCAGGTTCCTCCTTCATGGTCATCACCGTGACCAACGAGTTAGCGATGCCGACGGGAGAAATTCTCGCATCCGCCAGTTCCGTTCGAGCACTTTTCACCCTGACCCTTTTGATCGGCCTCATCCAACTCAGTTTTGGACTGCTGAAGCTTGGCGGTGTGACTCGTTTCATTTCGCACTGCGTGACAACAGGGTTCGTCGCGGGGGTGGGAGTCCTCCTGATTCTGGGGCAACTGCAAAAATTGACTGGTTACAAGGGAACAGTGCACGGCAACGTATTCGTGAAGACTTGGGATTGGCTGACCCACCTGAACGGGATTGATTGGCGAACGACGGTCATCGGGATTGCGACCGTCGTCGTTATCGTGGTGCTCCAACGTACGCGGCTCAAGCCGATGGCGTTGGTCGGTGGGCTTGTTCTTGCGACCGCACTAGTCTCTTTGCTCCGATGGAATTCGGTAGGCCTTGTCGGCGGCATTTCGAGGATTTCGCGCGGCCTTCCTTCTCCCGTTTTGCCCGACTGGCGGATGGCTCCGCAGTTGTTCGTACCTGCTCTGTCGCTCGCGGTATTGGGGTTGAGCATTGCGGCGGGGGTGTCACAAAACTATCCGGAGCCGGATGGAACCATGCCGGATGCATCGCGCGATTTCCTTGGTCAGGGCCTGGCGAATATTTGTGGTGGTTTCTTTCAGGGAATGCCGGCGGGTGGGTCGATATCGCGTACTGCCACGAGCGTCAGTGCGGGCGCTCGAACCCGTTGGGCGAACATCTTTGCTGGATTAATTCTCGGTCTGTTTTTGTTGTCGGTGGGATCGGTGGCGGAGCTTGTCCCGATGACGGCATTGGCGGGACTACTGGTTTATATCGGCTTCAACGTAATCCATCTTGAGCGGATCACCAGAGTATGGAATACACACACCGCGGAGCGGGCGGCTATGGTTGCGACATTCCTGCTGACCCTCTTCATTCCGTTGCACTGGGCGATCTTCGCCGGAGTTGCGATTACCTTATTGTTGTACATCTATTCTTCTTCCACTAAGGTTCGTCTTGTTCAGATTGTGCCAGACGACAGCGGCGGTTTTGAAGAGCAAGCAGCCCCGGCTCGGCTGGCAAGCGGCGAAGTGACCGCGCTGCACGCCTACGGAAACGCTTTCTTCGCCGCAGTGTATGCTCTCGAAGCGAACCTGCCCCGTCCCGAGGAAGCCAGGAACGCCGTTGTCCTATTCGGCCTGCGCGGGCGAGAGTCCCTTACCAGCAGTGGGATCGCCATGCTGGAGCGATATCTTCGCAGACTCCGCTCCGGCGGAAACGAGCTCATGCTCGTGGGCGTGGAGCCCGAAGTGAAACGTGCACTTAAGCAAACGGGGATGATGAGTGAACTGGGCGAGAGCAACGTATTCGATTCCACCTCCAGCGTTGGAGGTTCGTTCAAAGCCGCTTGGGCTGCGGCTCATGAATTGGTCAAAAAGAAGAACTCCGTCTAAGGGAGGCGTCCGCCCCCGTCGCCCGCCTTTTCTTGTAGTTTTCATAGAAGACCAACGTTGAGGCGGGAGTCACCATCATGCTGCTGAATGCCACCAAGGCAATGTCCACGTCGGTTCCCGGAAAGCTTCGCAGTGCAATCGCCGCACACAGCGCCACATTGCGCATGCTGGTTGCGCTCGCCAGTATCCTGCGGTTCTCATGTTTCGGGCCGCCCATCAGCCAACCTAGAATCATGGATCCGGCAATAAGACAAACCATCGCAGCCAGCGTTCTTACTCCCATCCGGCGCGTCGCTCTTGACTGCTCGAAGAATGTGATGAGCATCCATGCCGCGAAAAACAAACGGGCTGACATCAACGACACTCTCCCGATCATGTCGCTTTCCTCACCCCAGCGTTGCAGCGTGACTCCGATCGCGCCTGGAAAGATGACGTAGAGAACCAAGACGGTCGCGATTTGGTCGTATGGGATAGTGATCCGCGCCTCCAAGGGAAGAATGATCTCAGCTAGAACCGGCGTAAGAATGATCGCGGCACACATAAGCAGCATTGCCAGGCCAGCAGCAAACGGAGCGTCTTCACGCTGATTCCGTGTATACCTGACTGCTGATGGAGCGCCCGGAGCGGCCGCGAGTAATAGGAAAGCAATCTCGAAGTCCCTCGGCATCGGAAAGATCCACACTAATGTCACACCGAGCAGTGGCACCAGCACGATGTTGGCTGCAAGGGCACGCAGAAGTAATCCTTTATCGCGCAGCAGCTCCTTGACTTGTCTCCATGTGACTTCCAGTCCGATGGACAGGCTCATGGACACAAGAAATGCTATCGCCAAGGACTTGGATAACGGTCCAAGGATCACATCCATTTTAGTCACCGCTTTCTCTGACGTTGGTTACCGTAGGACTCCGCGCGTTACGGTTTTTCTTCTCGATGCTCTATGACTGCAGGAGCCAAGCTTCAGAACTTCCAGCCTAAAGCCGTAGTGACTCCCACATCATTTCGTGGAGCGTTGATCGGTGGACGACTGTCGAAATTTTCATAGAGGCCGAAGTCCCAGAAAAGCTGTCTCACTATCTCGATGCGAACGTTCGATTGCGTGCTGAGGCGCAGCCGCCCAGGATCGGTCACCCCGGGGAAAACCAGCACACGCGAAGTAATGTCCATGGTTCTGAAGCGGAAGGTAGAAAATTCCAGACCCAGAAAGGACTCACCGTTGTTGCGCACTGGCTCAATACCAGACTGAGGAAAATAGTCTTCGTGGGTGTAGACGAAGCCTCCGAGTGCGAGCAGAGAGGTTGTATCTGTTTGTATGAGGCGCCTGCCCAGGCCGCCACCGTAAGTGGTCCGAAGATTCAGGCGCTGCTGATCGCTTTTCAGCGCGTCGAAAAGGCCGGCGTAGAGCCAGTTTTGTGTCAACTTCCTTGTGTATTGTCCGTTGAACGTGTAACGGACAGTGTTGGGGCCTTTGGACTGGCTGCTCAATTGCGAACTCGTACTTAAATCAATTCCGTGTAGGGTGGTGTTGTGCGCCACCTCGGCAGAAAGAGATGAGACGGCCTGGGTATTGTTGCCGTTAAAAGAAAAACCATAATCGATTGAACCCGTCAATTGCTTCCAGACATTGGGTTCATTCTGCCAGATCGTTATTACTTCCGACTGCGATACTTCGACCCTTGCTGTATCGGAGACAATTCGCAATTCACTCTTTGCTCCCTTCTCACCTTCGATTTTCTCGATATGGCCCGCATAGCGATGCCCGTCAGCCAGCCCCACGATGAATGGGTCTCGGCTCTCCAGTCGCTCGACCCGCTTCCAGTCCAGGCGGACCGACGCTGTCATGTAACTGGCCCTAAAGGAGAGCTCACCGTGTTGTAGTCCCTTGATCTCGCCGGTTAAGCGGTCCCCATTCTTCATCACTACCACGTCATCCCTGCGCTTCGCCAGCGAGGGTTGGACGAGGGCAACAAGCAGCAACGTTGTCCACACGAATCCTGCATATTGAAAAGAGTGCAATGCATTTTTAAGGCTGGTCCCGATCGAGCACACAATCTCTTCCCCTTCCAGCGGCTTTGTCGCAGTTCTCGCAAACAGTTCTTGCCGCAAAACGACGCCCTCTTGTCAAGGCGACAACGTCCTACCACTCTCACGTTCATGAGTTTCGCAGACTGCCACCTGGCACCCGGTTCAGATAAGAGCCAGCAGCAGCGCATATCCCATTGCGCCGGCGAAAAAGTAAAAGAAACTGCCGTCTTTTTGTCGGCTCAACTCCATCAACGTGTTATTTGATATGACACCGCCAGCAATCAGACCCAGCAGCGTCAAGACCGTTTGTTCTGGGAGCACCGCAACTTTTGCAGAAAAACCTCCCAGCAGCACCATCAGAGCCAGCAGCCACCTGCCGCGACGGTCGTAAGCGGCCCCATGCTGCTCGCGCAAGGAGTGGTCTACCACCACAAAGTGAAGGCCCATGGCAATGAGGTAGAGGAGCAGCGACAATGCGCCGTATTTCGCATCTCGCACCATCAGGTAGCTGACCAAAGCGGCATAAGCCAGGAACCCAGCCAAGTTGAGGCGGTATACAAAATCATCTCTGCGGGCTTCCGCGCCTTGTCCTGTTGGATTTACCCGCGAGAACCAAGTCATGCGCTCCAGTCCAAAGAAAACAACAAAGCCGAGCAAGCCAGACATGTAAATGCGGAATTCCGGCATCGGCAATCTCGCTCCCTGGGTTAGGCGCGTGAACGTGTGCTGGGCCTCGCTCAGCTCTGGCAGCACATGCAGCCATATATAGGCGACGGAAGCACCAGCGCTGGCAGTGATCCAACGCCGGGATCGACTCTCGTCGGATATGCGAAACCACTTGCCGAGGACGAAGACCGAAGCCAGGACCACCACTGCCAGCTCGACCTGGAGTTGGGTGGCAAGCACGGCCCTCTCCTAGAATGGACCCGTTTTTAGCACAATGCTAAAGAACACCAGCGCCCCGAGCAGTGCTATGGTGATCGAAATGACCAACACTAGCGAGATTCTGGTGCGAGTGGAGGCATGGCCCTGCAACTCCTTCATCAAGCTCCAATGCTGGAACGAAGCCACAATCAACGCGACCGTGCCAAGTCCTACCAGCGCAAGGCCAAGGTTCCTTGGACCTTGATCCGGAAGTGTAAGCTTTTCTGCTCGAGTAACGTCCTGTAGAAACTTGTAGATTGTGAAGCCGAAACTGATCATTGACAGCGAAGTGCGAAGCCACGCCATGAGCGTACGCTCGGCTGCGAGCCGAGTGCGCTTCAACGCGAGATCGGTGCGCTGCGCAGCCAGTTCGTTTGAAGTCGGCATTGCTTGGGGATATGCTGCCGCTTCACTCATCGCAACCTCAGTATTCAAGCCAGGCAGGGGTCCCTTCTACTGGAAGAATTCCTAGGCGACAGAGCCCTTAAGACGCGAGCGCGTAGAGCACAGCGAACTGATGACAGGTTAGCCGGCCCCTAGCACTTCTCCCAGTTTTCCTCGCAGGGCTCGATTGGTAGTTTTGTTCGCGGACATGCCTACCACATAACTTCTGTGGCCGGTATGGAACGACAAGTGGGGTTGAGCCACTGGCAATATCTCACTCCGGAAGCAACAGCGGAAAAACTCGATGAGCATTGGTACTGCCCGCGGGAGCAGTCACGCTTTTGAGGAGGACCATCCGATGACGAAACGAATTGCGGTGTGTTGCGCGCTTCTTATATTTCTAGGTTTCTGTCTCTTCACCTTTGCACACCAAACCGCGCAGCCTCAAGACATACAGCAGACTGCTGCCTCTGTGACGGATACGCAACAGAAAAATGTCCAGGAATACGTTGAACTGTTGCGCAGCAACGTTCGGCAGCAGAAGGCCGAGATCATGGGCGCTGTGATGCTTCTGGATGTGGATCAGTCGGCTAAATTCTGGCCCATCTACAGTGCGTATGATAAGGAATTGACCGACCTGAACAACAAGAGACTCGCAAACATCCAGGAATACGCGCGCAATTATGATCAGATGACCGACGCCAAGGCGGATGAGCTGATTCAGAATGCCTTCGACTATCGCAAGCAGCGTTCCGAACTTTTGGCGAAATATTATAGCCGCGTTAAGGACTCGCTGGGTGCCATCGAAGCCGCGCGCTTCCTTCAGATTGAAGATCAGTTGCTGGCAATTATTGATCTTCAAGTTGAGTCGGCCTTGCCCATTGTGGCGCAAGGATCCTGAGATTAATAAGGAGAAAAGAACATGCGATATGCAATGCTCCGTACAGCGGCTTTGTTGATGGCTTTCGGTTTCGCGGTCACAGGGGTAGGACAAACTCAAGCAGGGCGAACAAAAGCGACTGTCCCAGCGGGAACGCAACTCCTGATCCGCATGGTAAATTCCGTGGATTCAAGTAAACAACAGGTGGGATATCGCTTTACCGCCAATCTCGAAACAAATGTCCAGGTGGATGACGTCGTCGTGGCGCCAAGAGGTTCGACGGTCTATGGCCGGCTTGCCAATGCTAAATCAGCGGGCAACATGTCCGGTGGAGCCGAGTTGACGCTGGAACTCACCGAGATCGTCATCGATGGCACAGCGTATCCGCTTCTGACCAGTACTTACAAAGTGGCCTCACAAGGTCAGGGTAGTAACACTACTAAGAAAGTTGTAGGCGGCACGGGACTCGGAGCACTCATTGGCGGAATCGCGGGCGGTGGGAAGGGCGCTGCAATCGGCGCGGGGGTAGGCGCTGTAGCCGGTACTACGGCATCCGCAGCCACCAAAGGCAAGCAGGTATCTGTGCCAAGCGAGTCTCTGCTCGAATTTCGTCTACAACAACCAGTCAGCCTTCCGGTGGCGCGGTCGACAGTGGCTCCCCTTGACCATGATTTTCGGCTCATCGCGGCCCTTTGGAGTCCGCTAATTCTGAGCATCGTCGCAAACTAGATCAGCCTTCAACGAGAAGAGCATCGGTGAACCGGACTCTGGCATGTATTCTTCCGCCTTCCAGATCGCAGGCTGTCGCCATAGCAAATCGAACGGAGGTGAGTGTCATGCGCGTGCGGGCCGCGTCTTCGATGTGGTTTTCTGTTGTTGGCTGCTCGCGTCAGCACCATCAGCTCTGGCCCAGTTGCCGGGGAGTAATAGTGCGCCGGTGTCCCAACGCCCAACCCTCGGCTTGGTGCTGGAAGGTGGAGGAGCGTTGGGCTTAGCACATATCGGCGTAATCCAGTGGATGGAGGAACATCGCATCCCGGTGACCTATATCGCCGGTACCAGCATGGGTGGGCTAGTGGGTGGATTTTATGCGACCGGCCGAAACGCGGAAGAGATTTATGTAGCAGTGAAGGACATTAACTGGAACCAGGCGATGAACGGGCAAACCCCCTTCGACAAGCTTTCGTTTCGACGTAAGCAGGACGCGCGTGAATATCCCGCCACCGTGGAACTGGGGCTAAAAAAAGGATTGCATTTTCGTTCCGGGTTTAATTCCGGCCAGGAAGTCTCACTTATTCTCGACCGCATCGCTCTTCCATACTCCGATATCAGGAGCTTCGACGATCTGCCTATACCATTTGCTTGCGTCGCCACCGACCTGGTAACCAACAGCGAGCACGTCTTCCGTAGCGGTCCTCTGGACCTCGCATTACGATCGACCATGTCACTGCCGGGGATTTTCACGCCGGTGCGTTCCGGAGGACACATTTACGTCGATGGTGGGTTGCTGAACAACTTTCCCGTAAGCGTCGCCAAGGCGATGGGGGCGGAGTATGTGCTGGGCATTCATTTGGAGACCGCGCCCCTGAATCCCGACGCGCCGCTCTCGAGTTTCGCTGTTCTCGGACGGTCCATCGAGGCAGTAGTTGCGGCGAATGAACGGCGCGCCATGGAAGATGCCGACATGGTGGTGACGGTGAACCTGCGGAAGTACAACTCGATGGACTTCAACGCGGAAGAGGAGATCATCAAGGCGGGCTATGCCGCGGCAGCCGCAAATGCCGCGAAATTGTCAGTGCTCTCGGTCGACGAAGCGACATGGCAGCAGTATCTGTCGGAGCGCGATGCGCGGCGTAGGGAGCCGAACGTCCCGCAGTTTGTCACAGTGACCGGTGTACCTCCGGAGATCGCGGATCCCGTCGCCAAAGATCTCTCGCGGCTGGTAGGTAAGCCGATTGATACACCCAAGTTGGACCAAGACATTCGGGAACTGACTGGGACGGGCACGTTTTCAGTTGTGAACTACTCGATAATCGAAAAAAACGGTGAACCCGGCTTGCAACTACAGGCGGAAGAGAAAGGTTACTCGCAGGCAATCGTGCAACCGCTGATAAGCATTGATGGCGCGAGCTATGACAACGTGTTCTTCAGCCTCGGCGCCCGAATTACGTCACTGAACTTTGGTGGATACCGCCGCGAGCTGCGCACAGACGTCATTTTTGGCTCCCAGTACGGAATCGGCAGCGAGTACTATCGGCCGTTCACGGCGACGACTGACTGGTTTGTGGCCCCGCGAGCACTGTACAACAACGCACAATTCCCGCTGTTCAGTGGCAATGACTTTCTTGCACTCTACAGGAAGCGCGTGGCGCTCGGTGGACTGGACGTTGGCTATGCCTTTGGAAAAACCGGCGAGCTGCGCTTCGGCTATGAAGGTGGATATGAGCAGTTGAAACCACAGATCGGGAGAACCAGCGAATTGCCGACGGTAGCCGGGCCGACCGGTGATGTCAGGTTGCAATACACTCTGGACACCTTGGACCAGCCAGTGGTTCCTCGGAGCGGAGAAAGCATTCGTTTTTATACTAAGTACTTCAACGAAAATCCAGGGGCGCCACGCGGTTTCCCGCTATCGGAGCTGCAAGTCCAGAACTTTTTCCGGTGGAGCGATCGGACTTCGGTGTTTCTCAATGCTTACGGAGGAACCAGCTACAACTACAAGACAGGCATACCGGCGTTCGGTCTTGGCGGCGTAACCCGGTTCGTGGCTTTCGGAACCAATGAACTGCTGACGGACCAGTACTTCCTGTTTCAAACTGGATACATTAGAACATTGAAGAACCTACCGCCGCTTTTGGGGAGCACAATTGACGCCCTCGGCATTTTTGAAATTGGCAAGGCTTATCAGACTCCCTTCAAACTTCCAGGAGATGTGGGCGGAGCGCTGATTGTGAACACCCTATTCGGGCCAGTCGAAATCGGTGGCGCTGTCGGCGATTACGGCCACGCCAAGTTCTTCTTCCAGGTTGGAAGAATTTTTTGAAACCACCGCAACCATAAACCGAAGGAACTAGCACTTTTCCCAGTGGCGAGGCACTACTCCCATAGATTCGACTGGGGCCGATGGATTTGGGTCGGGGCTGGCGCGTTTGGCAATGAAGCTCAAGAAGTCGAAAGCTGTCTGAGGATGTGACAGCTATGAACCATTTTCGTTCGGAGGAAATTTAAATTTATGCACTCATTCCGTTGGAAGGTTGGCATCGCCGCTCTTCTCTTTGCAGTCTGCACAGGATCGCTGGCTTCAGCCCAGCAAGATACATCTTCGTCGGCACCGGCTGCACCTGCGTGGTCGCCCGCGCTGAACATCGGGATGTTTGCGTTTCCTAAGAATGGTCAAAACGCAGACCAACAGCTGAAGGATGAGAGCGACTGTTACGGGATGGCCAAGCAGCGCACCGGACTTGATCCCCAGAAGCCTGCTCCTGCGGGACCAACCGCAGAACAGGTGCAGGCCGCCCAAAAGCAGGCCGCTGAGAATGCGGATCAGGTGAAGGGAGCAAGGGTCGCAGGCGCAGCTCGGGGCGCTGCTGGAGGAGCAGCGATCGGCGCTATTGGGGGCAGTGCCGGCAAAGGCGCCGGGGCCGGCGCCGTCGCAGGGACGATGCGGGGTGGGGCGGCGCAACGTTCAGCAAATGCTCAATCACAACAAAAAGCTGCGGCACAGGCTAAAGCGAGTCTGCAGAAGGAACACGAACAAGAGTTGCTGGCGCACAAGGAAGGACTGGACACTTTCCAGCGAGCGTTTGCGGCGTGCATGGACGCTCGCGGCTATTCCGTGAAGTAGAGCCGTGCGAACTATTCACTGTAGGAATGACCAAAAATCCTGAACAAGGCAACCTGCGCGTCTTCGGTGCTGTTAAATTGCCGCTTCGAAAGTTGGATGTTCACGATTAAGAGAGTTGAATGAAAGGAGGCTATCACGTGAAAAGGATAGGCATGCTGATCTTAGGAGTGGCTTTCATCATCTCGCCGGTCTTGTGCCAAGAGGAAAAAACGAAACCGGAGGCGTATAGCGGTACTGCGGTAGGTACCGGGGGTGGAGTGGGAGCCAAGTCAACTGGCTTCGACTTCCTGGTTAATCGCTACACCAGTGATGAAGAAGTCGACCAGCTAGCGACGCTGTTGAAAGAGAAAGGCCCTGACGCACTCCGCGGAGCAATGGAAAAACTAGATGTAGGACGAATCAGCCCAACCGGCAGCGTAGGAAACTCGATTGCCGTCGCCCGGAAGCGGCAAGATGGTTCAGACACGATAATAACGATTGTGACTGCTCGCATTATGCCGTTTGTCGAACTCTATCGAGGCGGGCGAACCAAGGACTATCCCTTTGGATTCCTACAAGTGAAGTTGAACGACAAAGGTGAGGGTAGCGGCCAAATTATGGTTGCAGCCAAGATTCGGTTCGATAAGAAGAAGGGTCACTACGAGATCGAGAGCTACGGGAATCAGTACATCAAAGCCGTAAACGTCCGTCCGAGATCATAGCAATGAAGCGAACGGTCTGGGCAATTAGAAAGACAACGCCTCGGAGAACTGATGTCCCAGCTGGCGCAGGCAGATGGTCGGAGAAAGATAACTGGGATACTCGCACGTGGCCTACTGTGGGTTTTCGTACTTCTGCTCAACTTGTGGGCAGCAGCGGCCTTGTATTTCGACTTGCCACAAGCATCTTGGAGGCTTCCGGTCTCGCTGATTTACATAATTCTTGTCCTATCTGTAATGTGGACATTGCGTTCCCGCTGGCTTGGGCCGATGATGGCTGTGGTCGCGTTCGCTTGCGTATTAACGTGGTGGTTATCTCTGCGGCCATCCAACGAACGTGCCTGGCAGCCGGACGTGGCCCAAACTGCCTGGGCAGAAGTCAACGGCAACCAGGTTACGATCCACAACTTCCGCAACTGCGATTACCGCACTGAGACTGATTACACACCCAATTGGGAAACGAGGACGGTCGATCTTTCCCAGTTGCGCGGCTTGGACGTGTTCGTCACCTATTGGGGTTCACCCTGGATCGCACATCCCATCGTCAGCTTTGACTTTGGCGACCAGGGCTATGTGGCCATGTCAATAGAGACGAGGAAGGAGATGGGAGAAACTTATTCGGCCATCCGTGGTTTCTTCCGCTATTACGAGTTGATCTATACCATCAGTGACGAACGCGACGTGGTTCGCCTGCGTACCAATTATCGGAAAGGAGAGGACGT
>Ga0210394_10007591_pt1 | contig 11377 bp, 3 predicted proteins | sample IncBWC12MmetaG_FD_160121 | JGI IMG/M metagenome (GOLD analysis project Ga0210394, IMG submission 160121) | Forest soil microbial communities from Barre Woods Harvard Forest LTER site, Petersham, Massachusetts, United States - Inc-BW-C-12-M | ecosystem: Environmental > Terrestrial > Soil >... | reverse complement strand
TGCGTGAATGCCAGCGGCACGACGTCGTGCCCGCAGTCCGCCGGCGTGACCAGCATGCAGAACTCCACGTTGATGACCACGTCGCTCACCGGCTTAACCGTTACCTGTCCGCCGGGACAACCCAGCTGCACGGGATTCTCCAACCCCTTGCTGGCGAACAACGTAATCTGGCAGAACCGTTCGTTCGAGATCGGGGTGGGCAGCTTGGGAGCGGGGAACCTGAATCAGCAGAACCTCGTCTCGCTGTTCGACGCCTCCGGGGCAGCCGCTCCGGTGCAGGCCTTTTCCGGCCAGTGCAGCGCGGGCGTCAGCTACTGGGACATCGGCGTCCGCGGCGACACGGGGCCGGGGAACCACAACTCTGGGTTCACACTCAACCCGACGTATTCGGTACTGGACGATACGGGGTACGCGGCTTCGAACTTGGCAAGCAATCCCAGCCTTGTCGCTCAGTATTGCAACGGTTCGCGCGTGCCGCCAGAGTGCACGGTGGCGGATGGGTGCGGAGGACCGAGCGGATATGGCGTGCCTCCGGGTATCGCCGACGCGTTGACTCCGAATCCCATCTTCACCTTAACTCCGGCTGCGACGGTGGACGAGGGCAACAACTGGATCAACGTCAGTTGGGGTCCGCTCGCGCTGAGCAACGATGCGCTGGCAGGTGGGGCGAACGGGAACTATGGTGGTGGGCCTCTATTTGCCAACTACGGCCTGGTAGCCGGATCGCCAGCCATCGACTACGTCCCGATCACTGCAATTACGTTCCCGAGCGGTGCGATACCCGCCCTTAACACGGACTTGTACGGAAATCCGCGACCCGATCCGTCTAACCTGAACCACTTCGACGTCGGCGCTGTCGAGTTCCAGGGCACCGGTGGTGCTCAGGGTGGTCTGGTTTCAATCATACCCAACACAGGCGCCCAGGGCGCTGTCGTGAACGTGACGATTACGGGCACGGGCCTGACCGGAGCCACTGCTGTGACGGTCACCGGCGTCGGTGGCGGTGGCGGCGGTAGCGGCATCACGGTCAGCAACTTTGCTGCTGTAAGCGCCACGACGGTAACGGCGACATTCACCATCGCTCCGGGCGCCACGCTGGGCGCTCGGAACGTAAGAGTAACGGTGGGAGGCGTGGCCGTCGGCCCCGTAACGTTCACGGTCGTCACCGCGTCGGCGACTACTCTGACGTCCATCGCGCCCGCGTCTGAGTTGCGCGGCACCGCACAAGCCGTGGTCCTGACGGGAACCAACTTCGTAACCGGAGCGAATGTCGTCGCTACGCCTGCGGTAGCCGGCTTCACCATCGGCGGGGTAACGGTCGTGAATTCGACCACCATCGACGCAACGTTCACCAGCAGCAATTCCGCCGCAATTGGCAATGTGAATATTGACGTCACAACCGCTGGCGGAGCAAGCAACACGCTGCCGTTCGCGATCAACGGTCCGGTGCTCACCGCGATTGCGCCTGCCTCGGCCAACAGCGGTACGACCGGCCTCGCGGTAACGTTGACCGGATCGGGCCTGACCGGAACCACCTCAGTTAACTTCTCGGGTGGTGGTTCTATTACCGTCACCTCCTTCACGGTTAACTCCGCGACGCAGATCACGGCGACGGTGAACATCTCGGCGGGCGCCACACCTGGGGCCAGGAACGTCACCGTTACCGCACCGGGCGGCACCAGCAACGCCGTAACCTTCACAGTGACCGGGACCGCAGCAAGCGGGTTGACCTCGATCATGCCCGTCACAGGCGCCCGAGGCACGACCCAAGCGGTAGTGCTGACCGGCTCCGGCCTGACAGGGGCAACCGCGGTCAACGTTTCCGGTGGTGGCGGTGGAGGCGGCAACGGCGTTACCGTCACCAGCTTCACCGTGGTGAATGACACCACGATTGACGCGAACTTCGCGATCTCGGCGACGGCCGCACTCACAGCAAGAAACGTAACTGTAACGACGGCTTCCGGAGCCAACACCAGCGCCGTGACATTTACGATTGTGGCCCCGGGAACGCCGATTCTTACCTCGATCTCTCCCGCCTCGGGATTGCGCCGCACTCCTGCTGCTGCTAACCCGGTTGCAGTGACGCTGACCGGCAGTAACTTCACTGCGGGATCAACAGTCAACGTGGTTGCGCCGGCAAACGGCCTGACCGTCACCGGCGTAACCGTGGTTAACGCCACAACCATCACGGCAACCTTCAACACGTCTTCCACCGCGACGATTGGCCCAAGAAGTATCACCGTGACTACACCGGGCGGCACCAGTGGCCCCGCGACGTATACGGTGCTCGGGCCGGTGCTTGCTTCGGTCTCTCCGAACCAGGGCGCGCGTGGAACAACGGTTGCAGTCAGCCTCTTTGGTAGCGGACTGACCGGGACCACGGCAATCGCCGTGTCCGGTGGCGGCGTGACCGTCAGTGGTATCGCGGTGCAGAATGATACCCAGGTCAATGCCACCTTCACGATCAGCGCAACCGCCACAGGTTCAGCCAGGAACGTTACCGTCACGGCCCCTGGTGGTACGAGCAACGCGGTTGCCTTTACCGTCATTGCTTCGGGGGCGCCGACGTTAACTTCGATCGCTCCAAACACGGGCGTTCGCGGCTCGGGCACGGCTACGACTCCTTACTATCCAGCTGTTTCTGTGACGCTCACGGGTACCAATTTCACCGGAGCCACTGGGATGGCAGTCTCTGGTGGTGGCATCACCATCAGCGGCTTCACGGTCACGAGCCCACAGACGGCGACAGCAACCTTTACCATCTCCACCACGGCCGCCCTTGGTGCCAGAAACGTCAGCATCACGACTGGGACGGGAACCAGCAATACAGTGCCCTTCACCGTGCTCGGTCCAACACTGACTGGGGTAGCTCCGGCAACTGGTACTAGGGGTAGCAACGCCCTCAACTTAACGTTTACCGGCACCAACCTGACCGGGGCCACATCGCTAAGTGGCCTTGGAGGTGGGGGAGGTGGAGGTGGAATCACTCTGGTCGCCGGCAGCGTTACCGTGCTCGATCCGTGTCCGACTGGTGGACCGGCAACCGGATGCGGGACAACCGTCGCCGCCCAGATCAACATCTCCGCTACGGCGAGCACTACCGCCGTCAGGAACATCGGCGTGGTAACCCCGATCGGGACTACCAACACGGAGCCGTTCACCGTCACGAATCCACCGGCCCCGACGTTGACTTCCATCAGCCCGAATTCGGCGAACCACCCGGCGGGCGGCAGCCCCGCCCTCGCGGTTCCGGTGACCCTGACCGGGACGAACTTTACGGCGACTGGAACCACCATCGGCGGTCTCGGGGGTGGAGTCAGTCTCGCAACCGGATCGCTGACCGTCGTGAACGCGATCACGATCACCGCTACGTTTAACGTTACGTCCGGCGCGGCGCTCGGCGCTCGGAACATCACGGTGACAACGCCGGGCGGAACTACTACAAGCGTGCCGTTCACGGTGACTGGCGCCACATTGGCAATAAGTGCACCCGTGCCGGCGCTTAACCCTACTCCAGCTAACGCGGTTACAGAGACTGGCACTGTAACCGTCACAAACTCAGCAACCGGTGCAACCGCAGGCGCGTTCACGTTCACGGCGGCGCCGACAGTAACACCGACCGGCACCGCTACCAGCGGCTTCACCATCACAGGCGGCACTTGTGCCAGCGGCACTGTCCTCAGCCCGGCAAACGCCAGCACCGCCCCGCCCACCCCGGCAGGCAGCTGCACAATCACGGTGCAGTACGCCTCTGGAGGATCAACCGCAAATGCGAACGCTAACGTGACTGTGACCGGAACTGGACTCACTACAGCAACGCAGACCAGCGCCACCTTCACGGCGAACTAATGAATGTACGGGCCGGACATCCCGACCGGGATGTCCGGCTTGTATCAAACAAGAGAGAAACGGAATGAACAGAACAACGATGTTTGCCAGACGGATGCTGTTGGTGACGGTTGCCAGCAGCGTCTTTGTCTCTGGGGCACTTGAAGTTTTGTCCGCTCAAGCGCCGAAGTCAGCCACGCCAGCTCAAGCCGTCGCTCCCGCCGGGCCGAGTGCTGCCGCAGGGCAGCCAGCACCGGCTTGGGAAGGCTCTCAGTTGAATCGCCTTTCACGCCGAGCGGAAATGTATTACGAGGGAGTTTGGGGCGTTGGTGAACTCCGCGTAAAGGTAGCAGAGTCGGGCGAGCTCATTCGATTTAACTATCGAGTGTTGGATCCGGCGAAAGCTGCAGCCCTCAACGATAAGAAGGCGAAGCCTGAGTTGGACGACGCGCAGGCCGGGGTCAAGCTTTCGGTCCCTCAGATGGAGAAGATCGGAGACCTGCGCCAGAGCAGCACGCCAAAGGCGGGCATGACTTACTGGATGGCCTTCGCGAACCCAACCCTAGTGGTGAAACGCGGCCACCGAGTGGATGTCGTAATCGGGTCATTCCGAGCGAACAACCTCGTGGTGGAATGAGCTTTTTCGGACGCTTCGGCTTCCTCGCGGGCTTTCAGTTCTTTCAGTTATTGACTACCTTTTCGCTCGTTCCCGAAGTTTGAGGAAGCGCAAAAACATCATTCGGCGCGCTTCGTGCTCGTAAGGATTCCGATGAGTCGAAAGGTTGTCATGACGATCACCATGTTTCTGGCGGCTGCTGGTGCATGGGCGCAAGGTCCCGCGGCCGGCCCCTCCCGTGCGGCTACACCGCCCGTCATCTCCACTGATTCGAACATCAGCGCGAGCGTAATCAGCAGGCTCGGCCGGAACAAAAATGCCGGCGCCGCCCAAGGTCAGCTCGCCCCGGGCCAGCGCCTGCAAGAGATGGAGAGCACCCGAAACGGCATGCGCGCCCTGCTCAAACAGATGCAGGCCGAGAATGCTTCGAGCGCATCCAAGTGTCCCATCGCCAGGGCCAACCTTGTGGTGTGGGAGCTTTTGCTGAGTCACCTGGACAGGGAATTTCAACTGCAGATTGCAACAGCGGCCCGGGAGGACGTCGAAGCTCGGCGCGCCGCTCTACATAACCAAGCGTTCAGTAAAGCCGAGGTAGAGGCAGCAGCAGCGGGACAAACTCCACCCGCACCGTCGACATCGGTGGCTCCTTAGCCGCGCGCAGTGAAGTGATTGTTCCCGACCACCAGAATGCCGACCACGTCAGTTCATCCCTCGAGCCGCGGATCGTGAATGGCGCGGCCGACCGCGAAGTGATAGATCACCTGCTGCGGGAGCGTCTGGGAATCACCGCGTGGCGCGGGTTTCTGTTCGTTCTCACTGAATTGCCTCGGGCTGGAGAATTGCTCTTCGGCGGATTCGGAAACCACCGGACTGGTCTCGCGCTGGTCTCGGTCCTGGCTCGCAGCGCGGCTTGACGGCGAGCCGAGCATAACAAGTGCCGTCTGTTCCGCCGCGTGGAGCGACGCGCCGACAGAGGTCTCTCCTTCTTCCAGGAAGCCGAGATAGCGGTGCACATCGTCGTCGTAGAACGCGCCTATACCTGTGGCGTTCCAGCCCAGCGCTTCCGCCCCGATGTACAGCCTCTGCCCGATAGCCCCGGCTTCGAAATATACGTACCGATAGCCCCGATTGCCGAATCGCCGTGCCGCGTTAGCCAAGTCTGCCATCATCGAAACGGCGAAGCAGGCATTCCCCGCCAGTGACTGCTCGAGGCTGAGATAAGCCGCCACGCGCTCCACGTTGGCGCGATGAAGCTGCTCCAAACTGCGGCTGTTGCTGTCCCAACGGTAGACGCCGGGTTCGCAGCCACGCACGCGGTGAACATAAAGGTACAAGGTCGCGAAATCGGCGCCCTTCCCAACCGTTGTAGTTTCGTCGCCGAAATTTCCGCGCCAGTCCGCCAGCCAATCCCGTGTCGCGAAGTCCAGGAGCTGTTCCATCTCGCTGCGCTCCATGGGCGAAGCCCGCGCATCGAAATCGAGCGCGGAGCGCCGTCGCCGCACAATGGCTCCCATACTACTATCTCGAGCGGGGTTGCGGAAAAGTTCGGGCAGGGGTGCCTGACGGTCGGCAATCGTCGCATTCGCTGCTGAGATATTCAGCGCTGGCCCCGCAGAGTCGGGCAGGATCGTCGAGCGATGAATGCCGAGCAGCCGTTCGTACGGCACTTCCTCCGCAGACAACTCATTTGGAACTCCAGTGAATGTTGGCCGCGGGGGCGGAGGGGTTTGCGGAGAAAAACTCTTTGACGCAAAGACCAAAAATGTCATCGGCGCCTCATCGCCCGCCGTCAAGCCGAGCGTGCGCGTCAAGCGGGAATCGGCGAAGTGCGTGATCGCGCCGCCGGACAGTCCCAACGCGCGCGCCGCGAGAAGCAAACTCATCATCGCGTGTCCCAAATCGTGGCAGCAGTAGCGATAAGCGCGGTCGCGGTACTTCCAAGCCTCTCGCCAGAATATCGAGGTCAGTCCCACGATCAACGAGGATTCCGCGACCCACGGGAGCCGAAGGGCCTCTGCCAGATGCGCCGTCCAGCCGCCTGGACTGCGAAGCTCGAGCGCGTGGAGATCCGCGCGGTAGTGATACAAGCCGTCGTCGACGCCCGTAAAACCGGCGAGCGCCAGATAAGTTTCCGTGGGGTGAAGATTTCCTGACGACGGGTTCACGCGCAGGCTGTAGCGATCACTGGTACGCGCGACTTTCTTCCACGCGCTGATTGCCATGGAATGCCAAAGCAAGCGGCTGAGCCAGATCGCGTCCAGCCGGATTGGATCGCGGTCCGCAGAGTCATTTTCACCGGCGATCCGAGCTCCATCGCCGAGCGCACTCATCACGCCGAATGCTCCCGTGCTCGGGAAACCAGGTTCAGGCGCAAGTACGGTTACGGGGGCGCCATCATAGGTGCGAAAAGGATCGGGCTGATTACTCCAGTCGAGATAGTGGGCATTCGCCCGAACGGAGTCATAGGTGTGCTTCGTGGCCTGGTGATAGGCAAAAAGACGCTCTGTTTCTTCGTTGATACCAGCAGATTGGGGATGGTCCAATACGCGGGAGAGAAAGCGCGTCATTCTGCTATCTGCCCATCTCGACCAAAACCCGATGCGGGGCGCCATCATCGATGAGCGGAATATTTGTTCGATCGACGACTATCTTGCCGTCTAAGCTGACTGAAGCGACGCCGCGAGAAACGCCGGATGGATTGCTCACTTGAATCTGATAGGCGGCCGAGCGATATCGAAACGTGACGGAGTAGCCGGGCCAGTTTCGGGGAATGCATGGATCGATGGAAAGCATCGCGCCACGCACGCGGAACCCAAGAATCGATTCCAACCCGGCGCGATAAAGCCAGCCTGCCGAGCCTGTGTACCAGGTCCATCCGCCTCTCCCCACGTGGGGAGGCTCGGCATAAACATCTCCCGCAACCACGTACGGTTCTACCTTGTAGCGTTGCACGCTCGCACGTGAAGAGGTATGGGTGATTGGATTCAGCATCTGGAATAATTCGCAAGCTTTGTCGCCGTCGCCGAGCGCTGCGGTGGCAATGACCGTCCAGGCGGCCGCATGGGAGTATTGGCCACCATTTTCACGGATGCCGGGCACGTAACCTTTGATGTAGCCTGGGTCATAGGGCGTGCGGTCAAAGGGCGGGGTGAAAAGGAGAATCAGTCCTTCGGGGCGGCGCACTAGTTGCCGATCTGCTGCGTTCATGGCACGCGCCGCGCGACCCGGTTCAGCAGCCCCGCTCATCACTCCCCAGGACTGTGCAATCGAGTCGATCCTGCATTCCGTATTTTCCGCGGAGCCAAGCGGCGTTCCATCATCAAAATAGGCGCGGCGATACCATTCGCCGTCCCAGCCATCCCGTTCGAGCGCCGCCTTCAGGGCGCTCACGTGCAGACGCCAGGCCTCGGCACGCTCGTGTTCACCGCGCGAATCCGCAATTTTGGCAAACTCCCAAAGAATCGTGTGCAGGAACCAGCCAAGCCAGACGCTTTCTCCCTTGCCATGCTCGCCGACGCGATTCATACCGTCATTCCAATCGCCTGTGCCCATGAGTGGCAGGCCGTGGCTGCCAACCACGAGACTTCGGTCCAGTGCGCGCGCGCAATGCTCAAACAGCGTCCCGCGAGTTTCCGACACTCGCGGTTGAAAATAGGATTCGTTCTGGCCGTCGGCTAGCGTGTCGCCCTGCAGGAAAGGCACAACTTCATCCAAGAGGGCGATCTCGCCGGTCGTTTCGATGAAATTGATGACGGCGTAGGGCAGCCAGAGCAGGTCGTCGGAGATACGGGTTCGCACGCCACGGCCCGAGGGTGGATGCCACCAGTGCTGAACGTCGCCTTCGGCAAACTGGCGTGAGGCAGCGCGCAGCAGATGCTCTCGCGTAATCTCGGGTTTGGTCGCACACAAAGCCATCCCGTCCTGAAGTTGGTCGCGGAAGCCGTACGCTCCGCTCAACTGATAGAATGCCGCGCGCGCCCAGATACGAGATGCCAGAGTCTGGTAGAGCAGCCAGCGATTTATGAGAATGTCCATCGCCGGTTCGGGCGTCGTGATCTGCACGGTGTTGAGCAGGCTGTCCCACTGTCCCGTAACCTTGGCAAGAACGGCACTCAAGTTTGCTGTGCGATAGCGGCCCAGCAATTCGCGCGCCTGCTCCTTGTTTTCCGTTTGGCCGAGGAAAAACACAATTTCCGCGCTCGCGCCGGGCGTTAACTCAATGGAAGTTTGCAACGCCGCGCAAGGATCAAGACCTGCTCCCAGCTTCCCTGAAAGGGGGCTGCCTTCTTCCAGCGCCGCGGGACGTTCCCACGTCCCATTTCGGCCAAGAAATTCTGTCCGGTCACCCGTGACCGAGTCCTGGCTGCCGCCAAGATCCGCAAACGCGATGCGCCCGCCGAATTCCCCTCCCAACACGCTGCTCGCGAAAATCGCTCCCGTCTTTGGATCGAGTTCTGTAATGAGATATGGCGCTGAGGCGCTGCGGGAACTGCCCAATACCCATTCCGCGTAGGCTGTCACGGAAAGTCGACGCGCGCGGCCTGAATCGTTTCTTAGAGTGAGACGCGAAATCTTGATGGGATCTTCAAGCGGCACGAACTGCAGCAGTTCTGCCAGAATTCCGTGAGATCCGTGGTGGAATCGGCTATACCCTTGGCCATGGCGGGCAATGTACGGCGCGACTTCATCACGAACCGGCAGCGCGGTGGCGCTCCACACCTCGCCGGTGCTTTCGTCGCGGATGTAAATGGCTTCTCCGGGAGGATCCGTGACGGGATCGTTGGACCACGGTGTGAGTTGATTTTCGTGGCTGTTGAGCGACCACGTGTGGCCTGAGCCGGATTCCGAAGCGAGGAATCCAAAAGAAGGATTCGCAATCACGTTGATCCATGGTGCGGGAGTCCGCAAGCTTTCTCCCAGGACGGTCACATATTCATGGCCCCCATCGGCAAATCCACCGAGGCCATTGAAAAAATCTAGGGGCTGCTGGGGAAGCGGCACGTCCGTGCGTTTGGCGGGACGCGACTGCCGAGGGACGGGAGGCACAACGACTTCCGATCGCTGCGATCGAGTGATTTGCTCAGACAACGTGCCGCGCCGGCTGAGGAGCACGCAACGCGCGACGGTCTGAAGCAGCGCCCGCTCCTGCGCGGAAATGAGGTCGGCCCGCAGGAGGAAAATACTGCCACGCACGTTGTCCGTGTCTGGAGACAGCCGCAATCGGCTGCCGCGCACGAGTCCTTCCAAAGAGTTCTGCAACTCCTGGGCGTAGGATGAGGACTTTTCATTGATGACGACCAGATCGCAGGATAGCTGCTTCGTGCGCCAGTATTCGTGCGCGCGCAACATTTGACGCACGATTTCGAGATCTTCCGCCTCATCGATACGCACCAAAACGATGGGCAAATCCCCGGAGATTCCGTGCGCCCAGAGCGCGGAGCGGTCGAGTGTGCTGCGAATGAGTACGTCGGAAGACGGCCGCGTCGACGCATCAGAATACAGCACGGAATTTGCGAGCCTCTGGAATAGATGGGCTTCGTCGAGACTAATTCCCAAGTGATGCAGTTGTACTTGGGCCTGAGTCCACGCTAACGCCAGCGTGCGCTCCACGGTTGTGGGGCCGCGATATTTATCCGCTAGTTCAACCACCTGCTCTCGGGTCGAGGCGACGATGCTGGAAAAAATAACGCGCGCCGTAGTCCCCGCAGGGATGCGGACTGTACGCCTCAAGCTGATCACTGGGTCGAGTACGGAGCCGACCGTATTGGAAAGTGGTCGCCCGTCGATGATCGAAACGGGGTTGCGCACAGTGTGTCCGCGCCCGATAAATCGCGAGCGGTCTGTCTCGAATTGCAAGTCACCGACCATTTCGCCTTCCACCGCCACCACGTGTGCCGCCCAGACAACAGCCTCTTTGTCGGACTGCCTGCGGCGCGTCGCAAGCAGCGCGCCTACTTCGGAAACAAATTCGGTCTGAATGAATAAGTTGGAAAACGCCGGATGGGCTGCATCGGCCGCCCGCGATGCCAGGCAAACCTCGGCGTAGGAAGTGAGCTGAATTTCTCGCGTGCGCATTCCGGAGTTCGTGATCGAGACCCGCCGGATTTCCGCGTCATCCTCCGGCGATACGACCACTTCAAGTGTGGTCGTCAGCGCTCGGTCGTGCCGGATGAATTCGGCGCGGTCTTCGTAGAAAGTTGCCTCGTAGGCATCGGGTTCGGTGCCGCTCGGCTGGTAGCCCGCGGACCAGACGTCGCTTGTCTGCGCGTCGCGAAGAAAGACATAACTTCCCCAAGAATCGAGAGTGGGGTCCTCGCGCCATCTGGTAACGGCAATATCCCCCCAGCGGCTATATCCGGAGCCGGCCGCGCTCAGCATGACAGCGTATCTACCGTTGGAAAGCAGATGCGTCCTCGGGATGGCGCCGTGGGGAGTGGTAAACCTGCGCACCACCGGGGGAATGAGTTCACGAACCTGGTGGGCTGCGGCAGTAACCTCTTCCGCCCGAGGCCGCGCGACGAGCACGTCGCGCGGGGTGCGTTCCTGCAAGAGCAGTTCGGTGGCCTGCACCATGGGCTCGGCATGAAAACGGCTGAGTATCTCGCCGCCATTCGTCAGGTTCGCGATGGCCACAAGCACCATTCCCTGATGGTGCGCAAAGTAGGTGCGTGCGATGGCGACGGTCGCCCCTTCGGGCAAACGCGAGCTTGTGTAGTCGAGCGCCTCATAAAATCCGTACGCGCCGTTTCCCCCTGCTTCATCTAAGCCACGAAAGTTTTGCAGGGCCGCGGCTGGATCAATCATGGCCGCAAGAGCGGTAGCATACGGCGCGATGACAATATCCTCGCTCAGGCCTCGCTTGAGCCCCAACCCAGGTACGCCAAAGCTGGAATATTGATAGTTGAGGTTGACGTCGCGCGCATTATAGGCGGA
>Ga0210394_10007590_pt1 | contig 11380 bp, 11 predicted proteins | sample IncBWC12MmetaG_FD_160121 | JGI IMG/M metagenome (GOLD analysis project Ga0210394, IMG submission 160121) | Forest soil microbial communities from Barre Woods Harvard Forest LTER site, Petersham, Massachusetts, United States - Inc-BW-C-12-M | ecosystem: Environmental > Terrestrial > Soil >... | reverse complement strand
GCCTGGGCGTCAGGCGTTGTTCGTAGAGTCATCCTTAGATGGACCCACACAATCGCAGCGATCACGGCCGCTGTGGTGCTCGTGACGCAATCGAAATCCATGTCCGGACAAGGCGGGAAGACCTCTGCGCTGGCGCTGGGCGGTTGGGGGTTGCTGGCTGCATGGCCTTACGGACTTTCCTACTGGGTCGCCGCGAATTTGAACACGCGTAGTGTCATTTCGATGCTGGTGCAAACAATGTTGTTGTGCCTAGTCACCACCCTGATATGCAGCGCCTATTGCGGACAATTATTCAATGCGACACTGAGTGGAGGGGAAGTCCCTGTTTTTACGGTGATGCAGGCGTTTCTGCTTCTCGCAGCTTCCGGGCTCGGGGAAAATGCGGCCCGGGAGGTGGAGACCACCGATCTGCCGACAGCGCCAGCCCAGTGGCGCATCGTATGGGTACATGCGATCTTAGGGCTCATCGCCGCCGGATCGTGGTTGTTGCGATCAAACGTCTGGCACCTAGATTACCTGAGAAACGACGGCTTTAATCTCGCAAGCTATGTACTGCTGGCGACGCTCCCGTACGAGACCAGTGCGGTACTGTCGTGGCGACTCGTCCTTACAAAGCAGTGGAGACCGTGGGCTTACGTTGGGATTTTAATCCTTGGTACCTCGTTGGCGGTAGGCAACAACAGTGGGATTTGGATGACGCAACTCGGCGCGACAGGTGTCTGGCTCGTATTAATGGTTCAATTCATCGGATTCATTCTAGCCGCGGAATGGGCGGGTGAAGGAACGGACGAGTAGATCTAGATGCCAACGATAAGTTGCCGCCGTAGCGTCGATTACTATTGTCGGTGTCTATCGCAAGCGCATGCTGGTGATGGGGTAGCATCCTAGGTGTGGCATCGACTTAGCCGGGTAACAATTTTAGTGATGCAACGCGGTTAGCTGGCGTTGGAGTCTCTGTGTAGACTGAACTCCCGCCCTAGCGCGGTACCCAACACGCTACTCGGATTTGGAGGGCGAAGTGAAAGCAGTTCGATTGTACGAATACGGTGGCCCTGAAAACCTGAAGTATGAGGACAATGTCCCCGAGCCAGGGTTGAACGACGACTCTGTGCTCGTGGAAACCTCGGCGACCAGCGTGAACCCCATTGATTGGAAAGTACGATCGGGCGCGCGGCAAAAGGATACTCCACTAAAGCTACCGGCCATTCTCGGCAGAGACGTGAGCGGAGTGGTCCGCGCGGTAGGGCGCAACATTCGCAGCTTCAAGCCAGGTGATCGCGTGTTGGCCTTGGCCACGCAGACCTATGCTGAGCTGGTAGCGATTGAAGGCTCCATTCTCACCCACCTACCTGACGGGTTGAACCTGGTCGATTCCGCAGCCATCCCGCTGGTAGCGTTGACGGGTGATCAACTCGTGCGGCTGGCGGCTCGGGCGCACCGTGGCCAGGCGCTTCTTGTGACCGGGGCGTTGGGAAGCGTCGGGCGGGCGGCCGTGCACACTGCCAAGAAACTTGGCGTCAACGTGATTGCCGGCGTCCGCGCTCGGCAGCTGGCGGAAGCGCGGACGCTGGGAGTCTCCGATACTGTAGCCATTGACGACGATTCCGCGATTGCGGAGCTTGCGATGGTGGACGGCGTCGCCGATACGGTTGGAGGCGAAACGGCCGCGAAACTATTTGGCAGAGTGAAGAATGGTGGAAACTTCGGCTATGCCTCGGTGTTCCCAGACGAGATATCCAAACTGAATCCGACGGTCACTGTTACCCGGGTATACGGTCGTCCCGATGCCTCGAAAGTCCGCGAGTTTGCCGATGACGTCCGAGACGGTAAATTCGTACTGCCAATCAGTCGCCGGATGCCCCTTCGCAATGCGGGCGAGGCGCAAGCATTGGCGCAAAGAGGTGGCTTTGGAAAGATCGTACTTGTGTGCCCGTAGGATGGGTCCTGAACCTCTGCGAAAGCGCGAATCGCCCTGGCCGCACTGACGGGAAACAAGAAACTCAACCGCTGCACCCAATGCCGTGTCAGTCTCAACGAAGCCGTCAAGGCAGCTGCACCGGACTGATTTTGACCACCGACCGGCAACGAGCGCAAACTAGAAGAAAAGTCGGGAAACGCACACGGACGTCAAACCTAAAAGTACCTTCAGATGGAAGGTCGCGCTCACTGCGATCGTCATGTTGGCGTTTGGCATCCTCTTGATGTATCGCAGCGATTCCTTGCCCCAGCCATGGCCGACGTTATGGTCATTGAAGGGTTAACGTCCTGGACGCGTCTAAAGAATGAATCACCCATTGCAATGCACCTGCGGCACCCTCAAAGGCTACGTCAGCCATCCAAAACGCGTGAACCGGGTCGTGTGTTACTGCAAAGACTGCCAAGCATTCGCGCACTTTTTGGGACGAGCCGATGAGATTCTCGACGCCAAGGGTGGAACCGATGTGATTCAAACGGTGCCGGCCAACGTAACCTTCACCGAAGGTCAACAAGTGCTCGCTTGCATGCGCCTATCTCCGAAAGGTCTTCTCCGCTGGTACGCTGGGTGCTGCAATACCCCCATTGGCAATACATTGGCGGATTTTCGAATCTCCTTCGTTGGCCTGATACATACCTGTTTGGAAAACCCCAATAAGTCTCTGGACGAATCATTTGGGCCCGTGCGGATGTGGAGCTTTACAAAGAGCGCCAAAGAACCCACGAAATCGCGCCGCGCCGCCATGGCCGCAGGCATTCTTCGCTTCTTAGCCATGTTGATCCGCGCCCGCATCAGCGGCGATTACAAGCGCACACCTCTATTCTTGCCGCACAACGGTGCTCCAGTGGTGGCTCCGAAAGTACTGAGTCAAGGCGAACGCGCCGCCTTGATGAATATTCTTTAGTCCACCGTAGTCTTGCGCGCAGCTGCGCAATGGCGGAGACAGGATGTGAATGACTGGCGATCTCCCACCGATCCCCCGGAGCATTCCAGTGCTAGCGCCTGGCGCGCTGTCGTTGCTGGCATCGGCGTGGTGCTGGCGGGTGGTGCCCTATTGTGGTGGCGGCATTCCTCCCCACCCTCGTCGCCGCCGTCGGCAGCGACAAGCAAGACCAGCGACTCTATTGTCGCTGCGGCACCTGAGCCGCACGCCTCTCGCGACCCTATCACGCCCGATTCGGCGAAAGGTTTATGGGCGCGTCCTGCGCCAGCGGTCGCAGCGCGAAATATTCGACGTTGCGGAATCGGCGGGACCCTCGCACCGCTGGGTGCCAGCACAGGCATCATTGAGCGTTTTTCGAATGGAGACTTCGCTGGCGTTTTCTCCCAGCTCAAGGCGCAGGCGCAGGCCGGGGACGCCTCAGCCGCCAACCAATTGGATTACATAGCGCACCTCACCTGTTTATTCGCCGGTATCAACGGTCCGCAAAGCGCGTTTCAGGCATCTCAGCTAGTTGACAGCAACTCCTTGCCGTCTGCGGATAGCGACTGGTTTCGCGCCGTGCTCGAGGATCGCAATGCGTTCAAGCAACAGCTGGTGAACAGCTGCGAGCAATACCTGGACAAGGGCGAAATCGATACCTGGGTGACTGCGGCCGCGGCACGCGGCGATCCGGCGAGCGAGTATTCTCTGTGGATGTTTGGGGGCACGAATATCAGGAGACTCAGCGACGTACATCTGCGCGCCGCGGCTCTCGGCGGCTATCCCTGGGCTCAATTCTCCCTCGGCAGCAGGACCGTCGGAGAGACTCCCTGGATCATTACCGGCGGCGAAGCGTCTGATCATCCGGGAGACCTGCTGAGGGCGGCCGCGCAGACCATTCCCGCTGCTGAAGGCCAACTCGCCAGGTGCGAATTTACCGGCTGCGAGTACATTGCTCAGGATATCCCCGCCGCCGTTGCGGACGCCCGCTCGGCGGCCCAGCATGGCAGTGTTGATGCGATGCTCGCAATCGGGCCGCAGCTTCAGGCTAGCCAAATCGATCCCGATGAAGTCCGCGCTTGGCAGCTGGTTAATGCAGGCATGCAGCTACAGGGGTACGAGGGCACCAACATCGACGTTCCGATGATCAGATCCGCGTCTGCCGTCCTCAATTCCCCGACCGTCACGCCAAAGGCGCGCGCCCTCGCCGACCAGTACTGGCGCCAGTTTGGCGGGCAGATACTCTCTGGCCTCGGCTGCACGGGATGACCAGAGCGTACGGTCGCCGACCGGCCAGCGCGGACGCTTAACCGCCTCCGCCGTCCCTGAGCGGACAAATCAGTGCGGCCGGCTTTCCGCGCCGTCCAGGCGATATTTGTGAGCCTCGGATGGATTGACTATGTAGCCATTGGGCGTCCGGACCAGGTCACGGTGCAGGGGGATTGCTCCAGTCGGCATGATCGGAAGGGATAAAGTGCCCGGCCATCGGAGCATGATCTCGCGCATAGCGCTTTCCCGGAATCTGCTCGTCAGCGTTGGGTCTTTTCCTTTAGAGAACATTATCCAAACCTGGCCCAAATGGTCGTGTTTGTCCATGGCGGAAGCAACTACTTCATCATCTTTTGAACCTCGCCAAACTGCAACGTAAATAGTCATTTCGGCTCCAGGAATAGCCTTCGCCATTTTCTCAAGTTCATTGCTGCTAGCGGCATCAACGTGCATCCCTTCCGCTTCAGCCGCAGCGCGCAAGACCGATATGAATTGGCTGCGGTCTGCTTCCGACGGAAGTGGGACTTCGAAAGCGGCCACAGTCCTGGCGCTCTCGGGTTGGGCTGCGCCGCATCCGGTGACTACCACGCAAATCGCGAGAGTTACAACCCAACGCATATGCAAAGGATACTACAGGCAAACAGACCGATCGCCCCGCGGCCAACGTGTGCTGGCGCCCATCGCGGCTACCAGTATCCGAACCAGTAAGTAATACCGACGCGGAATATGTTCGCGCTGAAACCGGCGTGAGCATTGTCGAAAGATATGCCCGAGAATGCAGCGCACGCGGAGACGGTACCGCTGCAATTCGTAGTGGAGTTGGATCCCTTGCCAAGATTGGCGTGAAGATACTCAGCTGTTATTGACCAAGCTCCGTTCAAGCCGAGTTCGAAACCACCCCCGGCCACCCATCCGGTGGTTGCAAAGTCCTTGCCTCCGCCAAACGAAGCCGTGGGTCGCGTCGCTGCCGTCGGAGTATAAACGAGACTGCTGCTGTGCGACCCTATCGCAAGGATGGTACCCGCCTTCACGTAGGGCATCCACGTATCCCCGGCGTAACCGATTCGGGGGCCGATGACAGCAAAGCCGCTCGGGCTTTGCTTGCCCGAAAAATCGTAGGTGCCGGCAGGCGGTACGGCACCGATATTTTTCAATGATTGATTGAGAGTTTTCGCGCTCCAGTAATCAAGATCAGCGCCAATGCCAAACACCAACCGCTTGGATTGGAAGTTTTCGCCGATCTGGACGCCACCGACCAGCGCGCCGCTCTTGGAACAATTTCCGAAGTTGAATGTAGATGCAATGGGGGGGTCGATCACCACACCATTCAGTGCCGCACTGTTGCACGTCGAACTCGACGCGTCACCCACATTGCCGCCGATGTACATGCCATCCCAGGGAATATCGGTCCGCGCCCACGTCACACCAGCGATGAATGGCAACCCCACCAAGAGGGCGAGACGGTGGGTAAGTGTCATCATTGTGTAGCTTCCTTGGCGCACTAGGATTGTTAGCACTCGCTCCCGACAGGCCAAATGTTACCGCATACCGCCGGCAGTGCCATCTCCCGTCGCCAAAACGATTGTCGATGTTTTCTGGCGCAAGTCCAACCGGCAAGTCAAAAGAAGGGTAAATTTTTGTCAATCTTCGATCTTTGATATTCGATACCACTTGGCTTGGAGTCTCCATCGAGAGTGCGGCCGACGCTCGATAAGCGGGTCTACGCATTTCTAGATCGCCCTGATCACCGCTTTGATAAAAGTCGATTTACCTTGGGTATACGCCTTTCGATCGTCGGGATATTGGGCTGCCAGCAACCTCTTTAATTGGGCATACTCGTCTCGTAAAGCAGCATCCGCACGAAGTGCATCACGGAAAGCTATATGGCGGTGGAGCTCAGGCGCGCCTTCAGTCAGTACATAGAGGTGGTGTCGCGCCGCACCCGACGGGCATCGAAATGCCTCGCGTCCACTGACCCCTAGGTCGCCCTCGTGGACATATCCTAGATCGGCGAGAAGACGAATTGCCTGCGGAAGGTCGGACGATGACGCCAGTACGACATCCATATCAATAATTGGTTTTGCGGCGAGGCCCGGTACGGCGGTACTTCCCACGTGTTCCATCCGCAGCACAATCTTCTGTAAAGAACCCACTATTCTGGCGGAAAGGTCGATGAACTGCTTGGCCCATGTCGTGTTGTAATCGCAAATCGCCAATGGATCAGCATCACGACCCATACATCACCCTGATGACACGCCTACGGATCCTTCGTCATAACGGCGAGGGCGATCCCATCGTAGCCTTTGGTGCCCACTGTTTGAATCGCAGTGGCACTGAGGCGCTGGTCTGTCGACAGCAGTTCGAGGAAGCGGCGGACACCCTGCACGTCTGCATCGCGGCTCGCGGTATCGACCACCGCTCCGTTACGAACGACATTGTCGGCAACGATCATCGTTCCGCGGCGCGACAGCTTGATGCACCACTCCAGGTACTCGGGATACGTTCGCTTATCGGCGTCGAGGAAAATGAAATCGAATGGGCCGAGCCCCTCTGCCGCGAGCTGCGGCAGGGTTTCCAGCGCTCGGCCGAGACGCACTTCCACATTCTCGGCGAACCCCGCACGATCGATATTTTGGCGGGCCACTTTGGCGTGGGTAGGGACGGCTTCCAGCGTGATCAGCCGTCCGTCTGCCGGAAGTGCCCGCGCGAGCCAGATTGTGCTGTAGCCTCCCAGGGTTCCGATCTCCAGAATTCTGCGCGCACCCAGTGCGCGCGCGAGAAGCATCAGCAACTTACCCTGGTTTGAGGCGACCTGAATTTGCGGTAGACCCGCAGCGTCGCTTGCCTTCAGCGCGGCCTCCAAATTCGGATCGGCGCGCACCAGGAGGTCGGTAAAATACTCGTCCACTCGAGTCCATTGTTCCTGAATCATGGCTCCCCACCTTTAGGTATGGACGGCACACCTGCCTCGTTGTTGCTGCGCCGACTAAAGGCTCCTACCGTCGACCTTTTTCACCGTGAGGGCGTCCACGTCGACGCCATCCACACATCGGACATTGATGGCCGCCATTTTTTCGCCGGTTTTCGGGTGCGTGCCCATCGCGAATGATTGAATGCCGCAAATCGAGCAGAACTGGTGCTGGATCATGTGTTTGTTGAATTCGAACTTTGTCAGGTCGGCGTCGCCAGACAGAAGTTTGAATTGAGTTGCCGGCGCGAACGCCAGCAGCGAGCCCAGCCGTCCACACCGCGAGCAGTTACATGCCAGGACCTCACCGATGTCCATTTGAACTTCGTAGCTCACTTTGCCGCACTGACAGCCGCCGGAATATGTTTGCGTCATAGCTTGCGATCTCCCGTATCGATGCGCGTTCCTGGCGGAGTTTACCCCAGTGCGAGAAGAAGCCGATATCGCTGAGACTGGCGCGTGCGCCTGCATACCTACCGCAAGGCGCTGACGGTGAGCAGCCGGCCGGCGAGTGCCCGCGTTCATGTGCTTGGCGGATTCGGGCTGAATAAGAACATGACGCAAACGACAGGGCACCTTATGATCGGGGCAAACCAGAGGTCCTCATCCGAGGCGCCAAAGCGAGTACAACGACAATGCCTGCGAGATTTGAAAATCTGCTGCCCTGCGCAGCGACGATCTGTGCGTTGGGGTTGGCGATCTCGTCTGCCCAAGCCGCCAGTCCGCGGGACTCGGTGCGCGTCTGGCGCAAAGCGCACGAGAAGGCGATTGTCGCCGATTTCGTTACCTTACTTTCGATGCCCAACGTCGCGACCAACGTCTCCGACGTCGAGAAGAACGCGGCCTACATCGAGGGCCAATTGAAGTCGCGGGGCTTCGAGACCCGCCTTCTGACCGCCGAGCCCGGCACACCGCCTTCGGTCTTCGCCGAGATGAAGGTCCCGGGCGCGAAGCGTACGGTGATCTTCTACGCACACTATGATGGCCAGCCGATCGGCCAGAAGGGCTGGATCTCGAGCCCGTTTCAGCCGTCGATGCGCACCGCTCTTCCCGAGGCCAAGCCCGTCGACTGGCAAAATGCGACTGGCCCCCTTGATCCGGATTGGCGGCTCTTCGCCCGCTCCGCCGGCGACGACAAGGCCACGGTCCAAGCCATGGTTTCGGCCCTCGATGCGCTCAAGGCCGGACACATCAAGCCGACGGTCAACATCAAGCTGCTCTACGAGGGCGAAGAGGAGCAGGGCTCCCCGCATTTCTCGGCGCTGGTTGCCAAGAACCTCGACCTACTACATTGCGACCTCATGATCATGGGCGACGGGCCGATGCATCAGAGTGGCAAACAGATGGTCAACTTCGGCAATCGCGGTATCACGAGCCTGACCATGACCGTCTATGGACCGACCAAGCCGCTGCACGACGGCCATTACGGCAGTTGGGCGCCGAGCCCGTCGGTGATGATCGCCAACCTCATCGCGCGCCTTCGCGACGACGACGGTCATATCCTCATTCCGCACTTCTACGACGACGTTGCGCCCGTCTCGGCCGCGGACAAGGCAGCGTTTGCGGCCATGCCGCCCGTCGAGGACCAGCTGAAGCACGCGCTGGGCCTGGGCCGCAACGTCGGCCCCGCGCGCCTGGCCGAGGGCTATCTCGAACCCACTTTGAATGTGCGCGCCATCCACGTGGGCGACGAGGGCCCAGCGGCCGCCAACGCCATAGCGACCCAGGCCGACGCCTCCTTCGATTTTCGCCTCGCCCCTGGTGAGACGCCCGAGCATACGCGCGAACTGCTCGAGAACTTCCTCACCCAGCAGGACTGGTTCATCGTGCGCGACGAGCCGGACCTCCAGACCCGCCTCTCGCACTCCAAGATCGTCAAGGTCGTCTGGGACCAAGGCGGCGCAATCGCCACCAAGACCTCGCTCGATTTGCCCGCCTCCAGGGCCGTAGTCGCCTCGATCGGGCGCACGGTCGGTTATCAACCGATCGAGCTGCCGATCGTGGGCGCAAGCTCCGGCATGGCCGATATCGTGGGCCAGCTCCACGCGCCCATGGCCGGAGTCAGCATCGCCAACTACGACGACAACCAGCACGCCCAAAACGAGAACCTGCGGCTCGGAAACCTGTGGGACGGGATCGAGGTCTACGCGGGGCTGCTGACGGATCTGAGTTGGTAATCAGTTGGGGCGGAGAACAGTACCTGACTCACGACTACCGGAATATCATGGCAACCATGCAAACCACTACGACATTTGAACTCTCTGGATGTCGCATCACAAAGTCGCTCGGAGTGGTCCGAGGAATTACGGTACGAACGAGATCATTACCGTTGAGTATACTGGGCGGACTTAGGACGCTCTTTGGCGGGCGAGTTGGAATATTCTCTGAACTTTGTGAAGCTGCACGAGAAGAGTCGTTTCAATTGATGATCGCACACGCCAGAAAGCTCGGTGCAAATGCAATCGTGGGTGTTCGATACGATACAGGGCCGATGGTAGGGGCGGCCGAAGTTCTCTGCTATGGCACTGCCGTGATGGTCGAGCCCAACTAACTCGCCCGTGGGCTAATAATCGCCGCTCGCATCACAATCGCTACCAACAGGAGCTAATATGGCCACCCAATCAGTAAATCCCATTCCCGAGGGGATGCACACCGTCACGCCTCATTTGGTCTGCGCCGGTGCCGGCGCTGCCATCGACTTTTACAAAAAAGCCTTCGGGGCGACTGAAACCGCCCGGATGCCAGGCCCGGGTGGAAAACTGATACACGCGAGCGTCCGCATCGGCGACTCCACCGTGATGCTCGTCGATGAAATGCCCGAGTGGGGATCGCTCGGTCCCAAGGCCCTCAAGGGCACGCCCGTAGTCATTCACCTGTATGTCGACGACGTCGATTCATTCACGGCCCGCGCCGTCGCCGCGGGCGCAAAAGTCACCATGCCCGTGGCCGATATGTTCTGGGGCGATCGCTATGGCCAGATCGAAGATCCATTTGGCCATCGCTGGTCCGTCGCCACTCACGTTCGGGATGTCAGCCCGGCGGACATGCAACAGGCGATGCAGAAGATGGGCCAGAAAGCATGATCCCGCGGAACACTAAATGACTCGGGTCATCATCCTGCGGTCCTATCGGATACTGTCGATCAGGGCCTTCGGATCGTAAACCACGCCGGCCTTGATTACGCGTCCGGCGCGGCTCAGATTCGCCACATCGGCCAGCGGATCGGCATCGAGCAGCACCACATCGGCCAACTTGCCCGGCGCGATTGCGCCAAGATCCGTTCTGCCCATGGCTCTCGCGCCGTTCGTGGTCGCGCTGCGCAGAATCTGCGACGGTGTCAAGCCGGCATCGCGCATGAGCGCCATTTCGCGGAACACTGACGGCCCATGCAATGTGCCGATGTTGCCGGCATCCGTGCCCATCACGATAGGAATGCCGGCATCCCAGAGCACTTTGAGATTCTTTAATGCGACGGTTGGCGCACTCGGCGGAGCTGCGTCCGCCATCGACTTGGCGACGCGTTCTGGGATGAGATTCTTCGGCATGCGGTCAAGATCATGCATCGCGGCCAGAATTTGCGGGTCGGCCAGGCGTTCCTCCTCGGGCGTTGCACGCCAGCGGTTCGACAACGCGTATTGGTAGCCGTTGACTACGAACAAGGTCGGACACAGCAGCGTATGGTTCTTACGTGCGAGCCGGATGAATTCATCGTCGACCGGCGCGTCGGACACGGAGTGCACGAGATAGTCCGCGCCCGCGCGCAGCGCTGCCTTTGCCGTGTCGAGCTCGGTCGCGTGCACGGCCAGGCGTATGTGCGCGGCGTGTGCGGTGTCGGCCGTGGCCTGGACGATCGCTTCCTGGGCGGCCATGTCGTCGCCGGGCCGGTGAATGAACCAGACCTTGATGAAATCCGGTTTGCGTTCGAGCTCGCGCCGTACCAGATCGCGCGCCGCCGCCGGCGAGTCGATCTTGATGATCGGCGGGTCATCCAGCTCCAGTTGCGGCCGCGCGACCATCGAAATCAGCGGACCGGTCGTTGCGACGCGCGGCGCGGCGTCGCTCCTCGCGGCCGCGGCGCGGACATCAAAATTCCAGAACGGTCCGCCGACGTCGATCACGCCGGTTACGCCGCTGGCAAGCCAGACCTTGAATGTCGCCGCGAGCCGCGCCTTGTTGCGCGCGGTTTCGCGCGCGTACGGCATCACCGCGTTAAAGTCGGCGACGTCCGGGCGCGTATACAAATTTC
>Ga0210394_10007589_pt1 | contig 11381 bp, 9 predicted proteins | sample IncBWC12MmetaG_FD_160121 | JGI IMG/M metagenome (GOLD analysis project Ga0210394, IMG submission 160121) | Forest soil microbial communities from Barre Woods Harvard Forest LTER site, Petersham, Massachusetts, United States - Inc-BW-C-12-M | ecosystem: Environmental > Terrestrial > Soil >... | reverse complement strand
GATGCCGGCAACCTGACGCTGCAGATTCCAGTTCTGAATCGCGAGTAAACGATGTTCAGTCTGACCAGCAACGCGGGCCAAGCCTTCGATATCGCCCACCTCATTCAGATCGCACTGACGCCTATTTTCTTGATCTCCGCGATCGGCGTGATCCTCAATGTATTGACCAACCGCCTTTCGCGCATCGTGGATCGGGCGCGCATCATGGAAGATCAACTGTGCCGCGCCGATTACCGGCCGCTCGACGGCCGCGACCTGCACCAGGCGCTCGGCGTGCTGGCGCGGCGCGCCCGCTACATCAACGCGGCGATTGCATTCATCACGGTCTCTGCGCTGTTCATTGCGCTGGTCGTGGTGATGTTGTTCGTCAATGCGTTTCTGCGCTGGGAGCTGTCGGCATTCATCGCGTGCCTGTTCATATTGTCGATGCTGTCGCTGGCGGCGGCATTGTCGACTTTCCTGATCGAAGTGCGCATAGCGACCAGGGCTTTGCGCATCGGCATCGAAGCGGCGTCGCATCAGGGCGAGTGAGCGGTCCCATCAACGCGCATGAGGCGCTTCGCGCACCGCGATCGGCACATTGCACAGATCGATGCGTCCGGCCGGGACCTTGAAGAACTCCTCGGGTCGATTGCGGCGCGATTCGATCAGCGCGTCGAATGTTGCGCTTTCCGTGCGTATGACCTGCAGATTGGATCGCTCCGGCGCCGGCACGTCGGCGGCTACGCGGATGGACTTGATGGGCAGCGGAGTTTCGGATTTTGCATAAAATCCCATCTCCAAGCTGCCGCGCGGCAGTCCCGACAGCAATTCCACGCCTTTGACGGCCCGGCCCACCAGCGCCACATTGCGGTCCAGATGCCTGGGCGCATGGCCGATGACCACATACATCTCGGCACCGCTGCCGCTGTCAGCGGCCAAATCGCGCCCTACGCCCACCATGCCGTAACAATGCGCCAGCCACGCTCGGTGTAAAGGCATCGAGCGCGCGACAGGAAATCCGTCTGAAAAGCCGACTTCCGGCGCGTACACATCGCCGTCCGGCAGGGCTGTAAATGTCATGTGTTGCGGGATGGGAAAATCGAATTCCGGCGCGACTTTGCCGATGCCGGCCGGCAACGGATGTCGATTCTCGGGATCGCCCCACTGCGCAACGTAATTGTCTTGTTCGCGGATCACCGCAAGGCCGTTGAAATAGCCGGCCCGCGCCAGAGTTTTGATGTTATTCACATGCAGCGGCGCGAAGGCGGGGGCCAGCTCGATGACCACGCGTCCAGCGGGCAGCTCGACGTACAGGGTGTTGTTGATGTCGAGCGGGCGCCAATCCGCCGGGCTTGATGCGGCCAAGACCTCTGCCATGCTCGGGTGCTTGGCGGCCGGCGCGGGTTGCGATAAAAAAACCAGCGCACACGGGATTAAATACTTAAAATCGCAACCCATGCATCGATTATTGCACAAGTCGGCAATCAGCCGCCTGGGAGGCGAAATGCACCGGACTGTCATCTGTTGCCTCGCACTGCTGGTCGCCGCTGTTCACATTCCGGCGGCTCTTGGTCAGCGTCAGTCGCCCGTCGGGCCGGGCACCGTGGGTGGCATCACGGGCAGCGGTGGCAGAACCCCGCAGCAAGATGAAATACCCAGCACGCCGATCGAGGTTAAGCCCGACAAAGCGGCGGCCAAAGCGTATGGGCAAGCTACGAAATCCATGGCTAAGGCCAGCGAACTGGAGGATGTGCTCGCCAAAACCACGGATCCCGATAAGAAGGCCCGGGCCAGGGAGAAACTCGAGGACCAATACGGCAGGGCCCTCGAGCAATATACGGAAGTATTGCGCAATAAGAACGACATGTATGAGGCCTGGAGCCAGGTCGGATTCATACATCTGCGGTTTGGCGCCTTCCGCGAATCCATCGACGACTGCAATCATGCGCTCGCGCTCAAGCCCGACCTCCCGGACGCAATTGAGCATCGCGGCGAAGCTTACTTGGGAGTCGATCGCCTCGATGAGGCGAAGGCTGCGTACATGGATCTATTCTTCCACGCGCGCCCCCTGGCGGACCGCTTGATGGCGGCCATGCAGGCATGGCTGCAGGGGCACCGCGCCGCGGCCAATGGCGTGCGTGTTGCGGATATAGACGCCTTCGACAAATGGCTGCAGGAGCGCGACGGCATCGCCAAGACGACGGCGTCGCTGCCGAATTAGCGCGACGCCTTCAGCGCATCCACCGTCTCGCGCAGCTGCTCGACCAGCTGCTCCAGCGCACTCACGCGTTGGCTCAAGGAAAGCGCGCCGGGTGCGGCTTCGCCCAGATCGGAAGGGTCCGGCTCCGGCGCCGATTCGAGAGCTCCTGAAAATAAATGCGCGTAGCGCGACTCGCGGGCGCCTGCGGCTCTCGGCAAGCGCGCGATGAAAGGTCCGTCCTCGCGCGACATCAGGTTTTTCAAGGTTGCTTCGACCTCCTCGGCATCGGCAAACTCGCACAAGCGATTGGTGCGCGATCTCAGCTCGCCGGGGGTCTGCGGCCCGCGCAACAGCAAAACACAAATCACGCCGAGCTCTTGTTTCGAAAACTTCAGCGAGCCGAATTCCGTATTGCAAAATCGATGTTTGTACTTCGTGACCCGCCCGCCGTAGCCCGCGGATCTGTCGCTCACCATGTGTTTCTTCATCAATGCGTCCACCGTTTGCTGGACCTCGGCTTCGCGCAGCTCGAGCACCGGCTCGCGGTTGGTTTTCTGATTACAGGCGTTGGTGAGGGCATTCAGCGACAAGGGATACTGATCGGGAGTGGTGATTTCCTTCTCGATCAGGCAGCCGACGACGCGCGCTTCGTGCGGGGAAAATTCGATGTTCATAAAGCTTCCAACTCTGCTCCAATTATTTTAGGGTAACGCTCTTGATTCCATCCAAAGACCGGAGTGCAAAAATGAAAACCAAAGCCGCTGTTGCCGTCGCCGCTCGCAAACCTCTGGAAATCACCACGGTGGACTTGGATGGTCCGAAAGCAGGCGAGGTGTTGGTTGAAATCAAAGCCAGCGGGGTCTGTCACACGGACGAGTTTACCCGCTCGGGGGAGGATCCGGAGGGCTTATTTCCGGCGATTCTCGGCCACGAAGGCGCCGGCATCGTCGTCGATACCGGTCCCGGTGTTACCTCGGTGCGCAAAGGCGATCACGTCATTCCCCTGTACACGCCGGAGTGCCGGCAGTGCAAATCGTGCATTTCGCGCAAGACCAATCTCTGCACGGCTATCCGCGCCACGCAGGGCAAGGGCCTCATGCCGGATGGGACCAGCCGCTTTTCCATCGGCAAGGGATTGGTGCACCACTACATGGGCTGCTCGACATTCTCGAATTTCACGGTGCTGCCGGAAATCGCCGTCGCGAAAATCCGTGAAGACGCGCCGTTCGACAAGGTGTGCTATATCGGTTGCGGCGTCACTACGGGTATCGGCGCGGTGATCAATACCGCCAAGGTGGAGGCGGGCGCCAACGTGGTCGTGTTCGGTCTGGGCGGCATCGGCCTCAACGTGATCCAGGGCGCGCGCTTGGTGGGCGCCAACAAAATAATCGGCGTGGATTTGAATCCCGGCCGCAAGGCGCTCGCTGAAAAATTCGGCTTGACGCATTTCGTGAATCCCAAGGAACTCGGCGGCGATCTGGTCGCCCACCTGGTGGCGCTCACTGACGGCGGCGCCGACTACAGCTTCGAATGCGTCGGCAATGTGGACCTCATGCGCCAGGCATTGGAGTGCTGCCATCGCGGCTGGGGCGTTTCGGTGATCATCGGCGTCGCCGGCGCCGGCAAGGAGATCTCAACCCGGCCGTTCCAGCTGGTCACCGGCCGTGTCTGGAAGGGCACCGCTTTCGGCGGTGCGCGCGGCCGCACCGATGTGCCCAAGATCGTGGATTGGTACATGGACGGCAAAATCAACATCGACGATCTCATCACCCACAAAATGCCGCTCAAGGACATCAACACCGCGTTCGACTTGATGCATGCGGGTAAATCGATACGCAGCGTGGTGGTTTATTCGTGAGTGCGTTGAGCGTCATTTCGCAGCATGCCTGTTACGGCGGTGAACAGGGCTTCTACCGGCATGAGTCGCTGGAGGCCCGCGGACCCATGAAGTTTTCCGTGTACCTGCCGCCGCAGGCCAAGTCGGGCAAAGTGCCGGTGCTGTATTTTTTATCGGGACTCACCTGCACCGAGGAGACATTTTGCATAAAGTCCCACGCGCAGAAATACGCCGCGGAATTGGGCATGATGCTGGTCTCTCCGGACACCAGCCCGCGTGAACCACGTATTCCCGGCGATGCCGATCACTGGGACTTCGGCTATTCCGCGGGATTTTACCTGGATGCCACCCAAACGCCCTGGTCGCAAAACTACCGCATGTACAGTTATGTTTCGCGCGAGCTGCCGCAGATCGTGGCCGCCCATTTTCCTGCAAATCCGAGCGCAACCGGAATTTTCGGCCATTCGATGGGTGGCCACGGCGCGCTTACCTTGGCGTTGCGCAATCCCGGGCAGTATAAGTCGGTTTCGGCATTTTCGCCCATTGCGGCGCCCATGCAATCCCCCTGGGGCAGGAAGGCATTTGCCAACTACCTGGGTCCCGATACGGAAGTCTGGCGCGAGCACGACGCCACGGAATTGGTGGCGCGCCGCGCCTTTCCGGGCCCGATTCTCATCGACCAGGGAACCGCCGATCAATATCTCGCCGAACAGTTGCTGCCGGAAAAGTTCGCGGCCGCCGCGGCGAAGTCCGGCCAGCGCTTAAGCCTGCGCATGCAGCCCGGCTATGATCACGGTTACTACTTCATCCAGACCTTCATGGCCGATCATTTGCGCCATCACGCCGAGCAGCTGCGCAACGCCGGATTGACCGCGGCGCATTAGCGAGTAATATTCCTGAGGTAGCGCAAGGTTCCCGCAAGGGATTCAAATTGGAACGCGGTGAAATACCGCGGCTGCCCCCGCAACTGTAACCGGCGAGCGAATGTCCACGATCCACTGAAGCCTCAAGCTTTGGGAAGGGGGACAGTAGCCACAACCCGGAAGCCAGGAAACCCGCCTCGCGCCGTCGTCCTGTTACCGGCCGGGGTGCGCTGATAACTGCGGGGGAAACCGTCGCGACGACAGTGTTGGAGTCGTCGTCGCGGAGCGCTCGGTTGAAAAATTATATTCAAGCTCGCCTTCGCGCGCCGGCTCTTGGCCCCATCCCAGGAGAATCTCGTGCGCAAATCATGGCTTTTTATTGCTGTTTTCGTTCCGCTGTCCGTCTCGGTTGCCGCCGCGAACGCGGCCAGCGGCGATGAGTTGCAGACTTTGGTGGTTACCGCCACCCGCATACCGACGCCGGAACTCGATGTTGCCAGCAGCATTTCCGTCGTAACGGCCGATGACATCGCTGCCAGGCAGATCCGCACATTGCCCGATTTGCTCAAAGAGATTCCCGGATTGAATGTCATTCAAACCGGCGGACCGGGCGGCCAGACCTCGGTGTTCATGCGCGGCACGAATTCCAATCACACCAAAGTGCTGGTGGACGGCATCGATCTTGGCGATCCGAGCAATCCGGGCGGCGCATTCGACCTCGGACAATTCCTGACCCAGGATATTCAAAGCGTGGAAATCCTGCGCGGCCCGCAAAGCGGCCTGTACGGCTCCGATGCCATCGGCGGCGTGATCAACATCATCACCAAAAGCGGCTCCGGTCCCGCGCAGTTCAACGCCGGTGTCGAAGCCGGATCGTTCGAGACCTTCAACCAGGCCGGTAGCGTGAGCGGCTCCCTCGATCAGTTTCACTATGCGGCCACCTTGCAGCACTTGCACTCCGGCGCAACTCCGGTCACGCCGTTGGATTTGCTGCCGCCGGGCCAGCCGCGCATCGACGACTATGACGACAACCTTACCGCATCGACGAAGCTTGGGTTTACCGTCACGGATCAATTCGATCTCGGCCTGGTCGCGCGCTACACGGATTCGCACCTGCGCCTTACCGGCGATAACTTCGCCACTTTTCCGGCGACTCCGGATGCGCAGCAAAGCGCGAACAACAGCCTTCAGTACTACACGCGAGCCACCGGCCATGGGTTGGCGCTGGACGGCGCGCTCGAGCAAACCTTGGGCGCCGCCTACAGCAGGATAAAATCCTCCGACTACAGTCCCGACAATCCCGCAGCCTACCTGTACGGCGAGCGAGTGAAGTTCGACTGGCAGGGAATCCTCAAGTTGGCCGCCAATCAACAACTGGTGCTGGGCGCGGAACACCAGCGCGATGAAATCACTCAACCCATCTCGGCAGCCACAAACACCAATTCCGGCTACGCCGAACTGCAATCGAGCTTCGACGGGCGCTTGTTCGATGCGATAAGCCTGCGCTACGACGATAATGACCGATTCGGCGGCCAAGTAACCTACCGCGTGGCGCCGGCGTATCTCATCGAAACGACGGCAACCAAGCTCAAGGCGAGCGTCGGCACCGGCTTCAAGGCGCCGACTTTGGAGCAAATGTTTCAAAACTTTCCGGAGTTCAATTTCTTTGGCAATCCGAATCTGCAGCCGGAAAGCAGCTTGGGCTACGACTTCGGGTTCGAACAGTCGCTGGCGCGGCAGACCTTGCGCTTCGGTATCACCTATTTTCACAACAACATCAAAAATTTGATTGCCGATAATACCGACTTCACCTCCTTCGCGAACGTGGGTCGCGCCGTGACGGATGGCGTTGAAAGCTTCCTCTGGTATCAACCGGTGCAAACAGTCACGTTCAGAATGGACTACACCTACCTGCAAGCCACTGACGAGATTTTGCACGAGGAATTGCTGCGCAGGCCGAAGCACAAGGGCAGCTTGAATGCCGCGTGGCAAGCGACCAGCCGATTGTCGATGAACGCGACGCTGCTGTCGGTCAGTTCATGGATCGACGGCAACAGGGATTTCTCGATTCCTAGGCTGACCGCAGCGGGCTACACGACGCTGGATCTTGCCGCCAGCTACGACCTGACCCGCCAGTGGGCCGTATTCGCGCGCGTCAGCAATTTATTCAATCGGCACTACCAGAACCCAGATGGTTTCATGCAGCCGACCTTGGGGGCTTTCGCCGGAGTCAGGGCGAAGTTTTGAGCCGGCCCTTATCGAACGAGCACCAGCGGCTCGGAGGTGATACGCCCGTCAAAATCGGTCCACACGTGCTGCGCGAAATCGTACAGCTTGCAGCGCCGAACGGTATTCCAATAGTAGCGCCAGGTGAACACCTCGGCGTTCAATCTCTCGTCGAGAGTGGCGGTGAGTTTCGCCTGGGCTTCTTTGAGACGGTAGAGAGGAATTCCCATGTTCACGTGATGCGCGCCATGCTCGAGAATGTAGTGGATCAACCCGTCGAGCGGGCGCATGAGCTTGATATGCACCGTGGTCGTGGCATACCCCGCATTGGCAGTCCACTGATCGCGCCGCTCGTACCAGGCGACCCGCGGATGCGTGTGCTGCACGTAAATGACGAAGCCCATGAGGCAATTCCACATGCAGAAGGGCACTGCGAAACCAAATATCAGCAGCGACCAAATCGATCTGCCGCTATAGAGGCCCCAGAGAACCAAGCCTCCGACCCACAGCGTGCCGAAGCCGGCGACCAAAAGGCTGTCCCAGGTATAGCTCAGGCGCCGGGTGGACACATGTTTGCGGCCCGGAAAAAACAATTTTTTCCACCACATCTCGATCATGTAGTAGACGCCTTGGCCGAATCCGCTGCGGTATATGCGCTCCAGCATGCGGCGAATCCATGGCAGCTTGGCAAACTCCGAAGGCGAGAAGGGCGTCCACACGTAGTCGCGGCCCTTCAAATTGGTGAAGCCATGGTGCGCGAGGTTGTGACCGATCTCCCACAGGCTAAACGGCGTGAGCGAGGGCAAGAAAGCAATTCGGCCGATCCATTTATTCAGCGTCTTGTTCGGAGTATAGGAGCCGTGGCAGGCATCGTGACCAATGACGAACAACCGCGCGATCCACAGGGCCGCCACCAGCGAGGCGAATATTTTCACCCACCAAGAATCCACGAAGAAGAGGCTCGCAATGGCCACGCCGAGCACCAGCCAATCCAGTAAAAACCAAATGATCGGCGTAGCGACGCCGCGCGTGGCCGCGAAGGGCTGCAGCAACTTTTGGAATTTGAAGCGCGATTTATCGACCGGCAGCGGCTTAACAGCCGGCGATTCGGGCATTGATGGCAATTCAGGCGGCAAAGGTGTAGGCACTCGAAACTCCGGCGCGCGTGAAGCAGGCAACCGAGCATTATACGCCGAGAGCGGCGTTAAGCACGGAACTGCGTCAGGCGGTCTCCGCATCTGGCCACAGTAAAACCCCTAAGTGCTCGCAGGCCTCGATTAGGGCGGTGGCGGCTTCGCGGGTGCTTGCATCCAGTCGCCGATCATGGGTGAGGAGCCAAGTCAACCTAGCACGGCGCGAGCGCGCGGACGGTTCGCTATCGAACAAAGCTGGAAATAATCCCAATGCATCGACGAATTCGCGCATGGCCGCCGTGCAAGGGGCGCTCGGCGCCGGCGTCAACAGCAATTTGAGCCAGGTTACGCATCGTTTGGCGAGCCCCGCACGCGTGATTCCCACACCCGTCCGGCGTCGCGATTCCCCATCCGCCAAAGAGTCGGCGAGATTGCGATAGCGTTCGACAGCCGACTCATCCGCGGCCAGGGCAGGGCTGGCGTCGGACAGAATCGAACGCAGCAAATCGCTTAGCAGCAAGGAAAGCGATTCAGCCAAGAATCGCTGGCACTGTTCGGTATCCGGACGCGACAGCTGGTCCCAAGCGAGAGGTCCCCCTATGCGTCTGGCGTTCGGCGACTTTGACATGACTCCCAGTGTAGCGGCTCTGCCGCTCATCGCAACTATGTCATTGCGACCGAGTTCACTGACCCGCCGAATCTTTCGAAAAACGCGCCCGCTTCGACACTGGATCGGCGATGGCGACAAAAATTAATGAAAGCGAACTTTGTCGATCCCAAGCCGCATGTCATATCATGTTGCAAGTTGCTAGCCAGACCTCAACTCGCTCCCGGCAAATGTTTCGCCTTAGGCAGAGGCTTGCGCCGTATTGTGGCCGGCAATGCGGGTATGATGACGGGACCTGGAACGAACACCTACTTGCTGGGCGAGCGGGAGGTGGCCGTAGTCGATCCGGGGCCCGATGATGCGCGGCACCTGGAGGCCATTCTGGCCGCAGCCGGCCCCACCATCCGCTGGGTGCTGGCCACTCATACGCATCGCGATCATTCGCCGCTCGTGGCTGAGCTCGCTCGGCGCACCGGTGCGACAATCATAGGATTGCCGCCGCCGCGCGATGGGCGTCAGGACGAGACTTTCATTCCTCAGCGCATTCCGGCCGACGCAGAGCGCCTCGCCCTGGGCGATAGCGAATTGATTGCCATTCATACCCCGGGGCATGCCTCGAATTGCGTCTGCTACCTGTTGGAGCGTGAGCGTGTGCTGATCACGGGCGATCATGTCCTCGAAGGCGTGTCACCGGTGATTTTGCCGCCCGACGGCGATATGTCGGCGTACATGGACTCGCTCGAGAAACTGTTTTCCTACGGATTCGAGCAAATCGCTCCGGGGCATGGAGACATAATGCAGCAGGGCAAGAAAGTCCTGGAAGCGCTGCGCGCGCATCGCATCGCGCGCGAGGTCAAGGTATTGCGCAGCCTGGAAGGCTTGACCGCCGCCGGACTGGACGCGCTGACTCCCATCGTCTACGACGACGTGCCCGTCGAGCGGCACCAGTGGGCGCGCCTGACACTGGAGGCGCACTTGATCAAGTTGGTGCGCGACGGGCGCATTACCGAGCGCAACGGAATCTGGCAGCCCAACCAGGCATGAAGGCGCGCCTTGCGATCAGCCTGCGCGCGGTGAGCGTGCGGCGCGGCGCCAAATGGGTTTTACGCGACATCACCTGGCGGCTGCGGCCGGGCGAACGCTGGGCATTGCTCGGCGACAATGGCGCCGGAAAGACGCAGCTTCTCAAACTACTGAGCGGCGACATTTGGCCGAAGCCAGCGCGTTCAGGCGGCGATGGCCGCACCTTTCGGCTCGGAGCGCGCAGCGTCGACCTGATCGAGGCGAAGGCTCGTGTTGCCTACGTCGGCGCCGAGCGGCAAGACAAATATGCGCGCTACGGTTGGAATCTACGCGTGCGCGAGATGGTTGCCACCGGCCTGCATCGAACCGATTTGCTGCTTGCGCCGGTTACCGCGAACGAGGCCAAGCGCGTAGGTCTCACCCTGCGGGCCTGCGGCCTTAAAGCACTCGCAGCCCGCGAATTTCAGTCACTGTCCTACGGCGAGAAGCGCCTTGCCCTATTGGCGCGGGCCTTGGTGCAAAACGCGGACTGGCTGCTATTGGACGAATTGTACAATGGCCTCGACCAGGGATTCCGGCGCCGCATCGATGCGATTCTCGATCGGGCGCGCAGACGCGGTCAGTCTTGGATTGCGACGGCGCATCGGGCGATGGATGTGCCGCGTGGAACGCGCGCACTGCTCGAGCTGTCCGGCGGCCGGATCCAAAGGGTAATGCGCCTGCGGCGGCCGGACATCGAGCGCTTGCGGGCCAAGGCGGGTGAAAACCTACGGAACCCGCCGCGCCGGCAGGGAAGGCAGAAACATGCACCGGCGCGCAAGGCTGCTGTGCTCGTCAGGCTATCGCACGTTGATTTATTCGTCGAGTACCGACCGGTGCTGCGTGATCTGAATTGGCAGCTGCGGCGCGGCGAGCATTGGTCGGTATTCGGCGCAAACGGCGCCGGGAAATCCAGTTTCCTCAAGCTGCTGTACGGCGACTTGGCGCCGGCCTTGGGCGGTCGAATCGCGCGCAGCGGTTATCCTGCCGGCACGCCGATCAGCGAGTGGAAGCGGCATGTGGGCTACGTCTCGCCGGAACTGCAAAGCCTGTATGCGGTGGAGGTCAGCATTTTGGATTTGGTCGCAAGCGGCCGCCACTCGAGCATCGGCCTCCATGCTGCGCCTAGCGCGGACGATCGAAAGCAGGCGCTTTACTGGCTAAAATTTTTCAAATTACTGAGCCATGCACAGCGCCGGCCCAGGGAGCTGTCCTACGGGCAATTGCGCCGCGCGCTCATCGCACGCGCAATGGCCGCGGATGCGCGCATTCTGCTGCTCGACGAGCCACTGACGGGTCTGGATCCCGGTCAACGCGCCATGATGAAGCGACTGCTCGCGCAACTGATGAAGCGCCGGCTCACGGTGGTCGCCGCCGTGCATCATGCGGAGGATCTGCCGCGCGGCATGACGCACGGCTTGCATTTACATAAGCGGCACGCTTCTCCGGCAGATCCATATTTTGCGACGTG
>Ga0210394_10007588_pt1 | contig 11382 bp, 11 predicted proteins | sample IncBWC12MmetaG_FD_160121 | JGI IMG/M metagenome (GOLD analysis project Ga0210394, IMG submission 160121) | Forest soil microbial communities from Barre Woods Harvard Forest LTER site, Petersham, Massachusetts, United States - Inc-BW-C-12-M | ecosystem: Environmental > Terrestrial > Soil >... | reverse complement strand
AACCCCATCCCCAAAATCAACCCAACCCAATCGGCGAGGGCACAACTTTGAAACCGGACATTTCATTTGCTACAAAAACCGGACATTTTAACTTGCTACCGACAACCGGAGCACTTCGTCCGCTTGGACCCGGGCCAGTGCGCTCTCTCTGAAATGTCGTCCCGAGCGGCAGCCGAGGAAACTGCCTTTCCCGACAACTGCCTTGGAAAGGAGTTTTCTGCGGGAACCTGGTCCCGCGGCGGCGCTCGGAATTCCTTCTCCTACCTCCGAGACCAAATGAACCCTCACCGCATCAAACTTAATGAGCGTTCGACATGCGGAGTTGCGCTTTCGGAACAGGTCTGCCATGGTCACAAATTGTGCCAACCCGGGCTGCAAGTCAACCTTGCGCAGCTTTGCCGAAGGCCGATTTTTCCACTTCGATATCGTATCTGTCTCGGTGTCTGCCGGGGACGCCAGCACTGGGGGTTTCGACGAGCAACCACAGAGGCAGAACATTGATTACTGGCTTTGTGGGGACTGTTCCGCTTCTCTCAGCCTCGTCCTGGAGCCTGTGCGAGGCCTGAAGTTAGTTCCTCTCGGAAATGCGAGCGCCGTTTCCAAGTCTTTAACAGCAGATTAGGAACTCCGAGAGGTCAGGACCATCTACTTCACCTGCGGAGAAGCTACCCCACCCGCGCTGGCCTGAACCAACTCTCTCACCGAGGAAGTGATCCCCAGCAGCAATTGCGCTTGCGGCTTCTCAGCCCGATCAATCAGAGCGAGCCGTTCCGCTTTCCACGAGTCCGGAGCGCGCGTTCCCCGGTCCAGATACTCCAGGGCTTCCAGCCCAGTTGCTCCCAGCTCCGAGAGATTCTGCGACAGGGGGGCGATCTCTTTTATTAAGAAGGACCGTTCCTCAAGCGGACGTAGCCTGGCCTGATTGTCCCGCCAGCGCGTCAACCAACGTCTCACCTCCCTTTCGGTGCCGCTATCAGCGCGGCCCGAAAGCAACCTATCCACCATTTCGGCAAATCGCCTTGCCGTCGCGCTTTCCGGGCGAACCGCATCCACCAGCCGGTTCAATGGCGTTAGGCTCGTGGCTGGAACTGCGGCAATCTCCTCGCGTGTGTAGTCCCTCACTGGTTCGACGGCATCGGCCAACACGCGCAGGCCAGAAATGTCATCACCCCCGGCAATGCGGCGCAGCATTGGAGCATAGCTGGAGTCATGCGTGAGCCCCAGCCACTCCAATTCGTGAGCGGTTTGATCGAGGCGTTCATACATCGACTTCACGTCAGTCACATCCTGCGGCGACCAAAGTCGTTCCGCGATGGCTGCCATACGCAGCCAGATGCGGGCGTCGATATTCTCCGGCGAAACATATTCCGACCACATGCAAGCTTCTCCTCCCAAAATGCGCTGCTTCTCGTTAGCGGTCAGACTCTCGGCGCCGCGCATGGGATCGGCCGCATAGTGTTGCGAGGCCGGCCACATCAGGTCAAGGTAGTAGCCAAGCGAGAGCAGCGCCTTATAACCCAGTTTTGCGCTGTCGGCGGGTAAAGACTCCTCGTGCCAAGACTGCAATACAATATCTGCCGGCAAACCGGGGTGAAGAATTTCATCCCATCCGATCATGATTTTTCCATGCCCGGCGATAATTTCTCCGACGCGCTTGCTAAAGTATGCTTGCAAATCCTGATTGGTCTTCAGACCGTGGGCGCGCTTGAATTCCTGAATCTTGGGATTCGCATCCCACTGCTTGCCGTTTAACTCATCACCTCCGATGTGAAAATACTTGTCCGGAAACAGCTTTGCCATCTCGCCGATGAACTCGTCGAGAAATTTGTAAGTCGGTTGCTGCGTGGGGTCCATTGCCGGGTCAAAAATTCCCCATTGTCGCTCGATCTCAAATGGTCCGGGGCCGCTGGCCAGTTGGGGATAACCAACAAACCAGGCGCCAGTGTGCCCGGGCATGTCAAACTCAGGCACGACGCGGATGCCTCGCTCCGCTGCGTAGGCGATCAGATCGCTAACCTCATCCTGCGTGTAAAACAACCCGTCCGATCCCATGCCCTGCAGCTTGGGAAAGGTCTTGCTCTCGACACGAAAGCCCTGGTCGTCCGACAGGTGCCAGTGGAATACATTCAGCTTTACTGCTGCCATGCCATCCAAATTGCGCTTCAGAACTTCGATGGGAATGAAGTGGCGGCTGACGTCAATCATCAATCCACGCCAGGGAAAACGTGGCTCATCCCGGATGACAACTGCGGGGACTGCAAATCCCGTCGCGGTCGTCTGCACTAACTGCAGGAAGGTTTGCAATCCCCGCATTGCGCCCAAGGTCGTCAGGGCATTGAGGTGCGCGCCCGAACTCGAGACTTCCAGCGTATATGACTCATTCTCTCCCAACTCCTGCACCTCTTTGCCGGCACGATCAGCATGAACTGTGAAAACTGCTTGGGATGCGTCCACTATCTTCATGCTTTGCGGAGGCATCGCCAGTTGGCGCCGGAGATTGGCCAGAAAGCGCTCCACGCTCCGCCGCAGCCGCCTATCCGAAGAACCACTAATGCCGACTGAAAACGATGCATCTATAAGGAACTGTCCACTTCCCGTCTGCACGTTTGCGGGCATCGGCATCAGGTTGAGTTGGGCCGAGGGTTCAGCTTGACACAAGTAGGTGAACAACAGCAGCAGCGGAACAATAAGACTGAAGCGCAAAGGTCCTCCTATGAATTTCAGGTTAAAACGCAGAATAGTGGAACCGAACGATGGCGGGCAAACTGGCTGGCCGAACCGATAGTTTCTTAGTTAACCACGAAGGACACAAAACGTGCACGAAGGAAACCCTCAGGACTTGAACCTCTGTGTACCGGTGTTGCCCTGAGCGAAGTCGAAGGGTGTCTTTCGTGGGCGATTAGTTTATGACACTACTTCTCAAGAACGCGATGGGCTTTCACCCCTTGCCCACAAATTCACCGCAGGCCGTTAAATTCACATCCCAGATGGACGGTTGTGATGGCAGGCATTCGATTCCAATCTCGCCGTCGCGGCGCGAACCGGCTTTGCCTACCCATACCACTCGGAATTGAGCAGTTGCTTCGCCCGCCTGCACGTGCAGGGTCTCGTCCGGCTTGATCTGGCGAAGCAATCCCTGCACCACGGCCCCCCCGACGCTGATGTTCTTGACTTTGGCCATTTGCATGAAAGGCTGGGATTTCGCGTCCACTCCCCAGACCCGTACCGGCAGAAAGGTGGCGACACGGCGAGTGCGACGGCGGTCCATGTTGTCCTCGATGCTTTCCTGAAGATGCTACCCGGATGGTATGGCGCGCCGGGACGGAATGGAACTTACTACGGTCACCTCGCTGGATTATCCGAGGTCACGGGGAATCTAGGGAATCAGGCTCGCTCTCTGCTGGCTCTGGGTGGTCGCAACCAGAACGACGGAAACTTGAACACCGTTATGCGACTGGCTGGATTTGTATGAGTGGGGCAGAGGACCGCGGTCCCGCTTGGAGCAGCATCCGCGCCGATGGGGTGCCTGTCCGTTGAAACGATTTTTCACAATCGGCGGTGGATGGCCCGCGCATGTTGCCTTCCATGTATGCCAAACCCGGGCAGCGCGTGCACGTGCCCACATGAGAGCAGGTTGAACAGACCGGAAGATGTTTCGCGCGGATGGATCGAACTTCTTTGAGCTGCGGAGAATCGCGCCAGATATCGAGAAACTTCTGCTTTCGCAGATTTCCACTGGGCAGGGGAAATTGCACGCACGGAAAGACGTCGCCGTACGGAGTAATGTAGCAGGCGGTATGCCCCGCGCTACAAGGGAGACCCTCCATGATCTCGTCATCCATGATCCGATTATTGAACACCGCGCCATCAATCGCGCCATCCCGAACCGCTGGAGGCGCGCAAAACTGTTCCACATCGCCGACCAGTTCCTGGTTGCGAAAAACCTGCTCCCGAAGCTCTGCCCCTTGAATGCGCAGATTAAGGATGGATGTGTCTCCATCCATTTTGGGTGTAATCGTAGGGTCAACGGTGTACATAACACCCAGCTCCCTCGCCAGTGCAATGACTCCGGCATTGTCGTATAGATTGGCGGACATCAGAACATTTGCAATCGTGACCTTCAAACCTTGCGACTTCAGAAATCGGATGGCCTTCACTGTCCGCTTCAACGACCCCGGCAGTTTGGTGATGGCGTCATGAATTTCCGGTCGGTGCGAGTACACGCTGATCTGCACCTGCTCCACTCCCAACTCGCGCAATCGTCTGGCCTCGCGTTCGCGAATCATCACCCCGTTGGTTTTTACTTTTACGTTGAACAGCAGGTGGCGCGCGTGTTCCACAATCTCGAAGAAGTCGCGCCGCATGAGAACTTCTCCGCCACTCAGCGTGAGAAAAAAGACGCCGGCGTCAGCAAGCTGAGTGAGGATGTCTTTGATCTCGACTGTCGTCATCTCGCCGTGATCGTCGTGATCAAGGTAACAATGAACGCAGCGCTCATTACAGCGGTAAGTGATATCCAGGTGAACGCTGATGGGAATCCCCAATTGCAGTGCCTTCTGGTTCATCTCCGCCAGAAGGCTCATGGTGTCTCCGCTTTCGGGGAGGGAAAGCCAGTGATGGGCTGCTCTGAAATCAGCAGAATGCCGTGCCGCGAGAGATCGTCCACAAACTGTTCCGCATCGTGTTTCGCTTCCTCTGGACTCACGTCGAAACGTTCACAGATTGTGTCCACGATAATTCGCGACAGCGGAGTGACGCCGTCCGCCGCCTGCCATATTGCGGTGGCAACCTCGTTTAGCGTGAAGAAGGTCGAGTCCACGGCCGACATAATCATGGTCTCGCCCCCAAGTGGGCGAGCCGCGATGGCCGAACTCCTCGCAATGTACTTCTCAGAAATAGAGTTGACCTCGATTCGTTAACGTATTATCTCCCAGACCCGCTGATCTGGAACGAATATCAGCCTACGTACGGGAACCTTTTCTATAAAGTCGCAGGCCGACTGAAAAACAAGCTGAACCAGCTCCGCATCTTCGGCAAAAAACAGAATGTTTCTAAGCAATGATCGAACTGCTTCAGTTGCGCCGACCGCTTCAATCCGGTTCTCCGGCCCTTTCTCCAAAAGAAAGAGGGTGCGCAGACGAGCGGACTGGTTCTCGCCTGCCCTGGCTAGTTCCCCGCTGAACGGTGTTCCGCAAAGACGATATTCATCACCGTCGCGCAGGACATAGGAAATCTCGTCACTCAGCAACGTCACATCCTCCGGCGCCAGCCGTGAGATAGTAGTTTTGCCCGCGCCTGACACTCCGGCGAACAAGAACGCATCCCCGCCGCGAATCACACTGGCGGCGTGGACCAGGAATCCTCCCTTCTTCGCGAGAATCAGGGAGTGCACAATCCGCAAGACGGAATCGATTGCATAAGGATTTAGCGACTGACGAATGTGCCCCCGACCGTCAGAGGGGTTCCATTGAGCGCGGAAATCGCCACGCTCAACTGAAAAGTGATCGCCTTGCATCCACACTCGCACATCCTCGTTGCTTCGCGTCGCCTCCGACGGTTCCAGCAGTTCAATGTCGAATTCGAATTGAGGATGAAGTGAGGGCTTAATAAATCCAGAATAGCGGTCCGTCAAGAGTTGACGAAAACGGGGGTTGGGACTTCGCAGTGCGATGGCCATTCCCCCGATCTCGATCGAAACCACAGCCGCTGCGGTCTGGCTAGTAACGTTCATTCTTGCCGGAAGACGCAGGACAAGAGTGGGATTGCCGCGATGGCCCGCCCTGTCTCGTTTTCGGAGAGCGTGAGTGTACGATTTTGCCGGAAAGAATGCATGCGCAATAGCACACTTCGAAATGAAGCGCAGTGACACAGCATCCACGCGAACCGCGAAACCCGGCGGCTGGGGACAATCTGGTGGCCACTAGTCCGACCAATGCCTGATACTCGGCCCAACAATTCAGCGGCTCGAACCGGAGGATCATTCTGGGGCATGGCATCGCCGCGCGTGGTCCAAGAAGAATCGCACTGCTGACCCACAGGCCGACTGATCAGCCGATGAACAAAAAAACGGCCGTCACGAACGAACAGGATGATGTCACCGGGAACCATCTCACTGCCGGGTATGCCCTCTATGGTGAGAAGGTCGCCTGGCCAAATGGAAGGAAGCATGCTGATTCCGAGTGCTTGCAGGCGAATCGCGCCACCGCAACGCAAGATTTCGGCTGCCATGCCGAGCTTGTGATCGTCGCGCGCCTCCGTCGTGGACTCCATCAAGACTCAGGGACTACGATGTCTTTCGATTGAAGCGGCATTGGAACTCGGTAGCGTTCATCTTGCCACACGATAAGGCCATGGTCTCAAATACCCGTTCGAACTGGAATGTCGGCCTTTTGTAAGGCTTCTTGCAGGTGGGACGGTCCGCGCTCCCGTTCTGCTCGTCCGCTTCTCCCTTCGTCTCAGCCATAGAGTGATTTCCGGCGTAAGAATCCTAGAGCCAGGAAAAACCATGACGACCTAACCACATGTTCTTTTGGGAAAGTGTATAACATCACGGGCGAAAAAAGGGTTTGGATTGTTGATTCTGGCAAGGGTTATCCCTGGGCTATCACCCCCCTCAGATGTGAACCCACCGATCTCATTCATAGAGTCTTTCGTCTCTTGACGGGGCGATTATGATTATTAGTCCGTTTGATGACCGCGCTGGGTAGCTCAGAAACTGACAAAAACATGAGGAGGACATTGATGAAAAAGCTCACGCAGGCTCTCTTGCTCGTCTCGGTCGCCATGCTTGCCACTGTCGCCAGCGCCCGTCCCAACTACCAGGAATGCACCAGCGCGATCAGTGGCAACTTCAACGGTACCGCCATCGCAGAAGGGGACTATGTCTGGTTCACCAGCGTTTTCACAGTGAAGGGAATGGGATCGAACCCGGTAACGGTTTTTGTGTCTCACGCCTCGATCACGTTCACCGCCAACAATCAGAACTACACGATCGAGGTTCCCAACTCTGTCGTGCATTTCTCGTCCGCTACCACCTTGGCCACCACGAATTTCGGTGCGCTCATGCCACACTTCCTGGGAACCGGTTGGAAGACCGGTCTGCCGTCCAGCGGCCTGGCAGGAAATGACCTGGCGGCAGCAGTAACCTTTGCAGTGCCCTCCGGGGGACTGCCGGGAGGTATTCAGAACGTCGTCTGGACGGCGGAGTTTTCCAGTTTTGCCACCGGACTTACCGTGAACTGGCAGTGGGCAGCGGCAGCGTACACGACATTCGATACCGACTACAACGCGCTGGGTGTGAAGCCGGTGGACGACAACAAGGCGAGCAAGTATCAGAACTCCGACCACGCAGGCACACCGGAAAACTTTAAGGATTTTGTTACGGGAGGTGCTACTGGTGGCGGCGGTTCGAACTTCACAGGCTCATATAGTGGGACGGGAAGTTGTGCCCTTACTTCGGATGGCTCGTACTCGTTTACCATGAGCAAGCCACACTAGCGATGTGTAGCGGCTGTGGCCCTCGCAGCATTCCCGATCTCGCCTCACCTTGCCTTGCGCGCAGTCTGACGGTGCACGCCCCGCGACCGCGCCGGATCGGAACGGTAGCCGCCTTGTTCGTGCGGTCGAGGGCATGCACCCAGCCGGGTACTTCTATCACCACAATGCATGGATGACTGAAGAAGCCTTTAGATACCGGTAGCTAGCACGGCATTTCCTGCGGCCGCGGAACTCCGGTCTGGGTTACTAACGTGATACGGCAAAGACGGACACACTCAAGAATCCCATTAACTTCCTTTAATCTTAGAGCATTAGTTATAGTACGCCCATTTCGGAGAGAGCTGTGAACTGTGATCATAAGGGTTTTTTCAAGCCGATAATCGCAGTAGGCGTGTTCGGGCTGGCGTGTTTCACCGCGCCGGCGTTCGGGCAGGGCTTCGCCGGGCCGGATGGTTCGGTTCCCGTGCCGATCGATTGGAGCTCAAAGCATGTCGTCTTCACCGGCGACTACACGCCGGAACAGCAGGTCCAGACGTGGAATGAACCGCGGGCCTATGCCCAGTGGCTTCTGCATGGGAATGCGCCGAAAGATTCAGGCATACTGCGCAAGCTGCCAACGCCAAGACCGCGAAGGCCGGTAAAAGGGCGCATCAAAAAGGACTGGGCCATTTCGCTGGGCGCTGGCGGCGTCGCACAAGGTATGTCGCCCGCCAAGTTCTCCTTCAACGTGAACTCGACGCCGAGCTGCACCTCCGATTTCGCAGTATTCCCCATCAACGCGTCAACCGGAAACACGCGCGGCAATGTGGTGGGCACCTTCACCGGCCAACCGACATCTGGCCAGACCACTGCAATTACCATAACCCCGACAGGTGGAACCGCAGTCACTCTAACACTAACCGCATCGACCACCACGAACACAGGGCTGAACTTCGAAGTATCCAACACGGTGGCCACCAATGCGGCCGATCTGGCGGCGGCGATCAATCGGAATCTCAGCAGTACCGCCCTCGACCGCATCGTGGCGGTTGCAGCGGGAGCTACGGTTACGGTTTACCCGCTAACGCCGGGAAACCGCGTGACGCTTACAACTGCCAACAGCCTGACCAATTTCAGCTGGGGCGCCGTTACTGCCGGGACAAACGGCTCCCAGGCCAACATCGTCGCCTTCAATCAGCTCTACAGCGGATCCGGCACGTCGCTGTGTAATCTCTCGAATCCCGAATTCATATTTTCCTACGCCTCCGGCGTCGGACCGGTCGCCACCTCGCCCGGCCTCTCGCTCAGTGGCACTGAAATCTCCTACGTAGAGAATGACCCGAACATTGGAGCCATCCTGCACGTGCTGACCTTCGGCAGCGGCAGCACCGAGTACGGAGGCAGCGCCAACTGCGCCAACAACAACAACGGTGGGGCCACATTGCCGACCTGCGCCACCAACCCGGTGATCCCCGGAAGTACTTCGGGAAGCACGGCGACGGACTTCATGCTCCCTCTGGGTTTGGTTGCCGCCAACGCTGCCACCGGGGTAGCGGGAGCGGCGGATAGCTTCTCGTCGCCCTTCAATGACTTTGCGAACGACACCACCTACGTTGGGGATAACGACGGCCTGCTGTATGCGATTACCCCGACGTTCAAAGCGACGCCGGCGTATGCGGGAGGGAACTTTCCAGTTCAGGTAAGCCCCAGCCCTGCGGTACTGACCCCAACGGGGGTGACGGCGACCACAACTGTAGTGACTGTTACCGTAAACAATTCGCTTAGTATCGGAGAGTTGGTCGCCATCGCGGGCGTAGCCGCCAACGCCGGCAACAACTGCACCGCGGCTGACGTTGCTGCCATAAATGGAACACAAACCGTTATTGCTACGGGGTTAAGCGCAACGAAATTTGAATTCAACGCTACCATACCCACCGCGACTACCGGTACCGGCTGCACTGTCGCGGGCGCTACCGTCACCCCCGGGTCCAACTATCTCTCGGCCCCGGTGGTCGATGTGGGTAACACCGGCAATATTTTTGTCGGTGATAGCAGCTCTAACTTGTACGCATTGACGCCGACCGGAGCTACTGCGGCCACGGCGCTTGCTCTCGGCGTAAACGGGGCCACGAACCAGGGCGCCATCAACGGCGGCATTCGGGACGCCGCCATCGTTGACTCGACGAACGGGGTGGGTTATGTCGTGACCGCATGCAACCCCAACACCACTGGCGAGGGTGACACTGGAATAACCGGCAACACCGGCCTTGTCCAGTTCAAATTCACCAGCAACACCCTGACCGCAGTTGTGTTCGCGGGTCTAGACACCGGCGCAAATCAAAGTTGTACGACCGCCGGCTATCCAAACTACGCCCCCACGCCCGACGAACGCTACTATGCCTTGGGCATTAGTAGTGCCACTGCGGCGAACAACGGAGAGATAATCGGCGCCACCTCCGGCACCGGCGGCCAACAGCTCAAAGAATTGCAGTTCGTTAGCTCTACCATGCAGGTAACACCACCCAACAACGACAAGCCTCAATTGGGCACCAACGCTTCGCCCGTTTCGCCGCTCACCGAGTTCTACAACAGCCAGATGTTCATCGTGACCGGGGTTACGGCATCCACAACCGTAGTTACTGTCACCGCGGCCAACACGCTCGCCGCCAATGACATGGTCACCCTCTCGGGCGTAGCTGCCAACCCCGCAAACAATTGCACCGCCGCCGACATCGCAATCATCAACGGCGGAATACAGACCGTTGCCTCGGCGACTGCAACGAATTTCACCTTCAACGCCACCATACCGACCGCGACTACCGGTGCCGGGTGCACTGTGACGGGCGCAACTGCTACAGGTGGTCCGGACTACCTGTTCGTAGGAGTGAATCAAAATCCAAGCGCAGTGTATACCCTCCTTTTGCCTAGCTCACTTCTTGTTGCCTCAGGTAACCCGCCTACCATTGTGGCGACGAACACCACCGATGCAGTGGGCGGAACAAGCGCCATAATCGTGGACAACGATTCCACCGCCGGGCAGGCGTCGAGCATCTATTTCGGCACGTTGGCGACGTCAACCACCGTTTGCGGAACCACTGCCGCCTACTGCGCGGTCAAGCTAACGCAGGCCGCATTGCAGTAGTTGCCGACCCGGCATCCACTTCCTCCGTCAAGCTGAGACAGCTCAATTTGCAATAAGGTCGTGAGGCTCGCTGTCGATGGGGCACTCGCTCCAGCGCGATAATAAGGGCCGGGAGCGCGTCCGGCCTTGACCAATACCCGAATCGCGCGGCAAGTAAAGACCACCGGAATCTGCGGATGGCGCCCGTATCGTTTCAACAATTTCTTCGCAAGACTGGCCACGCGACTCATTCCTACTACGGGTGGCGTGTCTCACCGATTTGTGCCAAAATGACACAAGTTGTCATCCTGCCGACAAAATCTGACAGGAGTACCCACCGATTCCAAGTTTGGCCGGGACAGCCTGGTTACCTAAGTCTTCTGCTTGCTTGCAAATGCAGTAGGTAAGCGATTCACGCCCGCCCCTTTGGTAACTTTGGCTTCTGGTCGGTAAAATGCGAACATACTCGGCAATCGGGTCTATTGAGACCACACTTGATAACGGAGAAGAGGGGAAAACGAGATGCGGAAACAGAAGGGTTTTTCACTGATTGAGTTGCTGATCGTGGTCGCGATTATTCTGATCATCGCTGCCATCGCCATTCCGAACCTGTTGCGCGCGCGCATTGCCGCCAACGAGTCGTCTGCGGTCAGCTCGATTCGCACCATAAACACATCGCAGGTCGAATACCAGTCCACCTACCCGACCGTGGGATATGCCGGAACCATCCCGGCGCTGGGGCCGGGTGCAGTAGGCACGGTCTGCGCGGCTGCTGGTCCGACCTC
>Ga0210394_10007587_pt1 | contig 11382 bp, 8 predicted proteins | sample IncBWC12MmetaG_FD_160121 | JGI IMG/M metagenome (GOLD analysis project Ga0210394, IMG submission 160121) | Forest soil microbial communities from Barre Woods Harvard Forest LTER site, Petersham, Massachusetts, United States - Inc-BW-C-12-M | ecosystem: Environmental > Terrestrial > Soil >... | reverse complement strand
GAAGCGCCTGGCACGCACTCTTCTGCTGCTTGCGCGCTATGGCGCCCCGGGCAAGCCTGAAGCGATACTTCCTAAAGTATCCCAAGAGACGCTGGCGGAGATGCTTGGCACAACCCGGTCGCGGGTAAACTTCTTTATGAACAAATTCAGGAAACTGGGCTTCATTCAATACAATAACAACCGCGAGATCCACATCGATCATTCGCTTCTCAGTGTTGTCCTGCACGACTGAGTCGACGTTTCAGCGACACGAATTCCATATCACGGCTGGTCGTTGGACTTACGTTATATTCTTTTTCGGAAGCGTGGAAAAGAACAAATAAGCAGGGTGTGCCTCGCCAAATTGCATGCGCGCCGAAAATAGCGCAATTCCCTGTCGCGACAGCTGTCCTGTCCAGGCTATCCTTTACCCTCGAGCGCCAAAAATTTCTCCCGAAGGAACCCGCGCAGTATACGTGTTTAATAGCAAGGAGAAATACCGGCGTTTTCGCAATCCGCTAAACTGCTTCGGATTAGGCAGCCCGATCGTATCGGTGGTGCAGCCCTCCCAGTCGTACGTGAGAAACGACGTGACCTGAGGCTATGGTGCCAACGCACCACGGTTTCAGGCGTGACCACAATAAGGGATTGTTGCCATCCGCGCCAGAATCGGCGGATAGAGACCCAGAAGAGCTTGTCGAGCAGGTCCAGTCTTGGCCGCGGATGCCAACGTTTCAGGACGGCCAATTGTTGATGTAGCGCCAGATTCTCGAGTAAGAGGCTCCGACGCGCGCAAGAGGCGAACCAGCGTTTCGAAGCACAGGCGGATGAATCGAAACATGGCTAGAAGTTGTAACAGAATAGTGGTGGCAGGGCTGCTAAGTCATTGATTTCAAAGTCGGCCAGACTTTTGGCGAGAAGGCAGTGAATGGCTCCGTCATCGTGGTCTCAGCAATCCGGAAGGGGCCGCTAGCAAGGGACGACAACAGGCATCGGGAGATTGCCGCTGCATATACTGTTAGTTTTGACAGGTAGCTCCAAGGCACCCCCTACTAGAGAATCCAGACAAGCATATTGTGGGGTGAGGTTACCGGTGCCTTTGGCCAGCCTCTTGTGTCGCAACAGCCCGGAGTTCGAGGCACCATGGAACCATACGCGAAACGGGCCCAATATCGACCGCGCTCGTGGCTGTGGCCTGCGTTCTGTCGTTTGGCATGGTTGAGGCCGAAGAGAATGGCTTCTTTTTCCGTATTTTTCCTTGCTGTGGCGCCGATGGCGTTGCCAAGCGCCGGCCAACGTGTTTCGTCCGAAATCCAGGGAACTGTAAGAGACCCAAGTGAGGCGGTTGTGGCGAAGGCTAGCGTGACTGCCACGAATCTAGACACGGGACTGTTGCGATCAACGGTGACCGACGACAACGGCAGTTATCACGTGGATGGTTTGGCTGCTGGCAACTATGAACTTAAGATCGAGCATTCCGGTTTCAAGAGCAAGAAGCTCAACGGGATCACGCTGCAGGTGAACCAGTCGGTAGTGTTGGATGCGAGTCTTGAAGTGGGTTCCGTGAATGAGGAGGTGACGGTGACGGCATTGCCGTCATTGCTTGAGACGACGACGGCCCAAATTAGCAGTGTGGTGACGAAGACTGGCCTGACCGAGCTTCCGCTTAACGGCCGAGACCTATTCCAGCTAACACAGTTGCAAACGGGTGTGGCGCCCTCGACGAACGGCGGACTGAGTCTGTGGAGCGAAGGTAACATGAGCAAGGCCTCGGTGCAGGGCGCTCGACCAACGATGAACAACGTCACCCTGGATGGCGGCGACATTAATGATCCGGGCTATAACGTTCCCGCTGGGGGGCCTGGGGGTGCGCAACTGGGAGTTGAGGCGGTCTTGGAATTCCGGGTGTTGCTGAATTCCTACAGCGCGGAGTACGGCCGCAATGCCGGGGGCAACGTTCAGTACGTAACCAAGTTTGGGACCAACAGCCTGCGTGGTTCATTGTATGAGTTCGTTCGCAACTCGGCGTTGGACGCCTCCAATTTTTTCGATAAGCCTGGTGAAAAACCGAGCCTTGAACGCAACCAGTTTGGCGTGGCGGCGGGAGGACCGATCGCCGGGGACCATACCTTCTTCTTTATCAACTATGAAGGACTGCGCGAAAACCAGGGAATCACGACGAACATATCGGTTCCGGACGATAATGCGAGGCAGGGGTTTCTGCCAACGGCCAACGGGGGCAGCCTAGTAAATGTTGGGGTGAATCCTACCAGCGCCCCGTTTATAGGCCTATTCCCGCGCGCGAACGGGCCGGAGATTACCAACGCAGGCGCACCAACCGGGCTGGCGTTGTTTACAGGCTCTGATGAGCAAACCGTCAGAGAAGACTATGCGGTATTGCGGATCGATCAAATCATCGGGAACAAAGACCAAATCTTCGGTAGATATGTGTTTGACGATGGCGTGGGCATCTTCCCTTTTCAAAGCACAGCCATCCCGGGTTTCCCTGGCAAGCGACCCATCCGCAACCAGTATTTTATGCTCAGCTGGCAGAGGGGAATCAGAAACAACCTGCTCAACGAGGCCAAGTTTAGCTTTAACCGCACGCGGTATCTCGCGGAAGTCGACAACTCTTACCCTGTTTCTATTTCACTTGTGCCGGGGCGGGCACTGGGACTGATTTCGATTGGGGGGCTGCCTGCACTGGGCAACAACCTGGTCTACCCGTTGGGTTGCGCGTCGAATGTTTTCGAGGGGATCGATAACTTGAGTTGGCAACGCGCACAGCATAGCCTGAAATTTGGGGCTGACGTGAAGCGGATGCAGATCAACGGTCCCTTTGATTTCGGCACTAATGGAGAGTATTCGTTTACCGGGGCAGGTGCGAGCGTAAGCGACAATCCCCCGCTAGAGTCGTTCCTTCGCGGAACTCCCACCTTCTATATTGGAACCGATCCCACACTGAGCAATTCTGATCGCGGTTTCCGCCAGACTTACGCAGGCACGTATGTTCAGGATGACTGGCGTGCCACCTCGAGTCTCACCTTGAATCTCGGGCTGCGCTGGGAATACTCGAGCATGCCGACGGAAGCGCACCAGCGCATCTCGAATATCCACAATGTAATGACCGATGCGGCCCCAACGGTTGGCCCGCTGTGGTCGCGCGTTCCCCAGGACCTGTTCTCACCGCGTTTCGGATTTGCCTGGAGCCCGTTGCAAGACTCGAAGACCGTGGTGCGAGGCGGGTTCGGCATCATGCGCGACCAAATCTGGTCGAACCTGTACTTTGACGTGAGGTTTTACCAGCCATTTTTCGGGGCATTGATATCGATATCTCCGAACTTCCTTGCACCGCCGACGAGTGTCGCGGCCTTAGGCGGAGAAACCTTGCCGGTTGGTGTGTTCGGCATTACGTTCGATCCGAAGTTTCCCTACTACGAGCAGTGGAGCCTGAGCGTGCAGCGTCAGCTCGGGCGCGCCGTCGTGCTCCAGATAGCGTATGTGGGTTCCCATGGGTTGCATCTGCCGCGGTCCGGCGAGGCTAACCCGTTTGAACCTGTCCTGGGTCATAACTTAAACCCAAACTTCGGTTCCGTCCCCTTGATTGCCACAGACGGGACTTCAAGTTACAACTCCCTGCAACTCAGCATAGAGAGGCAGTTCAGCAGTGGCTTGTCATTCCAGGGCTCGTATACTTATTCGCACTCGATTGACACTGCCAGCGGTCCCTTTCCCAGCGATTGGGTCTCGGAGCCAGGCGTGTCGCAAAATTTCTACGACTCCAAGGCGGATCGCGCTAGCTCGGCCTTCGATCGACGCAACGTATTCGTCGGCAATCTGCTTTATGACCTCCCGTTCGGACCGGGCCGCCACTGGGGCAACAACGAGCGGGGCATCGCCGCCAAAGCGACGGGAGGATGGCGCGTCAGCTTGATTGCCTCATTGATGTCTGGAGTGCCGTTTACGCCGGTCTTGGGCTTCAACAACTCGTTGACAGCGGCATCGTTTCCGGCAGATCGTCCGGATCTTAAACCCGGAATGAACCCTTGCAAGGCGGTCACGGGCAACATCAACGAATGGTTTGATCCAACTATCTTCACCTTGCCCAATACACCGGACGCCGCCGGCAACATCTTTGGCGACGCGGGGCGGAATAGCCTGTGTGGTCCATCCCTGAAGAACCTCGACTTTTCACTAATCAAGGTCGCACGAGTTACAGAGCGGGTGAACCTAGAATTCCGATCTGAATTCTTTAACATTTTCAACCACCCCAATTTCAACGTCCCAGACAACACTCAGGGACCTAACGGCACAGGCGGTAACGGGGACGCAATCTTTGTCGGAAGAGCTGCCGGTTGCAGTCCGGCAGTTGACGCGCTGGGATGCGGTATCCTGGCTGGCAATGCAGGGCGCATCTTCAGCACAGTCACAAGTGCCCGACAGATCCAGTTTGGGTTGAAACTGCTTTTCTAAGCAGTGGAGGCAGCATAGACACAGCAGTGGAGGGACGATCTTCGTGAGTACGCCTCTAAATAAGGCCAAGCTCGTTGCCGCGGATGGAGTGCAGCCGGACGTTGGCGAGATGGCCCGACTAATTGAATCAGCTGACTGGTCGCAGTCTCCTCTCGGTCCTTTAGCAGAATGGCCGCAGAGTCTGAAGATGGCGCTGAACATTTGCTTGCGCTCGCGCTTTCAGCTGGCGATTTTCTGGGGTCGGGAACTCGCTTTCCTTTATAACGACGCGGAGCGCGAAGTAATTGGCTCGCTGCATCCCCAAGCGCTCGGCAAACCAGCACGTGAAGTACTCGTGGACATGTGGGAGACGGTTGGGCCGATGTTGCAGCGGGTGATGGAATCGGGCAAGGCCACGTGGTCGGTCGATCAGCCGCTAATGATTGATCGCTTCGGCTTGTTAGAAGAAGCATTTTTCACCTGGTCTTACAGCCCTATTCCAGAGGAGGCCGGGAGCATTGGCGGTGTGCTGTTGGTGACGGAGGAAACGACGCAGAGAGTATTGGCCGAGCGACGGTTGCGAACTTTAAGAGAAATGGCGGCGGAAACCGCCGGTGCGCAGAACGTCGAGGAGGCTTGCGCGACAGCGACGAGGATCCTAGAGCAAGCCCGGGCGGACATTCCAGTCGCAGCGATGTATCTGCTCGACGCAACTGGTGCGGTGGCGTTTTGCTCTTCTACTAGAAACTGCGCGATCGCAGCAAGCCAGCAATTCCGGTTGCAGGAGGTCGCCCGGATCGGTGAAGTCATGGAGATCCGCGATTTGGCGCGGTTCTTCGACACCGGATTCGGGGAGCAGCTACCGAAATCCGCACTCGTCCTCCCCATCTTCGAGTCTGGCCCAGAAAGGATCGCTGGCTTCCTTGTTGCCGGAGTAAGCGATCACCGGCGAATGGACAGCGCTTATAGCAATTTCCTCGATTTGGTTGCAGCGCAAATCGGAACTGCCATCGCTTCCGCTCGTGCGCGCGAACAGGAGCGCATCCGTCTCGAAGCGATCGCCGAGCTTGACCGTGCCAAGGCGGCGTTCTTCACCAATATTAGCCACGAATTCCGGACTCCGCTGACGCTGATCCTCGGCGTCGTGGATGACATGCTCGCACAATCGGGCCAAGAGCCACGCCAGGCAAGGCGCGAAGAATTGTCGGTCGTCCGTCGCAATGGTACGCGCCTGCTGCGACTCGTCAACACGCTGATGGCGTTTTCCGGACTCGAGGCAGGTCGCATACGAGCGGTGTACCGCCCGACAGACCTGACAGCCTTGACCGCAGAATTGGCCAGCGGGTTCCGGTCGATCATGGAGAAGGCGGGGCTGACGTTTCGCGTGGAGTTACAAGGTCTGCCGGAACCCGTCTATGTGGACCCCGACATGTGGGAAAAGATCGTCCTCAATCTTCTTTCCAATGCTTTTAAGTTTACCCTGCAAGGCGAAGTCTGCGTGACGTTGAACTGCGTAGAGAACATGTGTGAATTGGTAGTGAAGGACACGGGAGTCGGAATTCACAAAGATGAACTTCCGCGTATTTTTGAGCGGTTTCATCGCGTGGAAGGCTCACGAGGACGCACCCATGAAGGAACCGGTATCGGCTTGGCCTTGGTGCAGGAATTGGTGAAACTCCATGGAGGGTCGATCCGTGCGGAAAGCCTTCCCGGCAAGGGTACGGCGTTTGTCGTTTCGGTTCCTTTCGGCACGCATCATCTACCCTCCGATCATGTTCGCGAAGACCGGGCCCAGGTGCCCGTGGGTCTGGCGGCGAATGTGTACGCTGAGGAGGCGTGGCACTGGCTGCCGGGCGGGGCGAGTGCGGGTGACTCCTTGCCGGCCGAGGCCTACGCTGAATCGGCAGCTGACGATCGTCCGTTTATTCTGGTGGCGGACGACAATACCGACATGCGTAATTGCTTCCGGTCGTTGCTCAGCGACCGCTACAGCGTGGAAACGGTTGCGGACGGTGAAGCAGCGCTGGCTGTGATCCAGAGAAGGAGACCAGATCTCGTGCTGGCGGATGTCATGATGCCAAGGTTGGATGGGTTTGGCCTACTGCGAACACTTCGGGCAAATCCGGAGACGCGAGCGATTCCCGTAATCATGGTCTCCGCGCGCGCAGGCGAAGACGAAAGAATCGAGGGAATGGAGCACGGAGCCGACGACTACCTGGTAAAGCCGTTCCGTTTCCGCGAGCTGCGGGCGCGTGTGCAGGCGCACTTGGAACTAGCGCGCATCCGGCGGGAAACAGCCGAGCGTGACCGGAAGTTGAGAGCAGAGGCGGACTCGCAACGAGCACTGCTGGAAGCCGTACTGAAAGAGATGCCCGCCGGCTTGGTCATCGCCAAGGCTCCTTCTGGCGAGGTCATGCTGGCCAACCATCAGGCGAAAGAGATATTGCAACGGTCCATCGGCGAGCTTCGTAGCGTTGGAGAGTATGCGGGATACCAGTTATTCCGGTTAAGTGGGCAGCCGTATGGCTTGGAAGAACAACCCCTAGCCCGCTCCGTTTTGCATGGCGAGGTCGTGATAGGTGAAGAATTAAAGTACCTGCGCCCAGACGGCACGTTTCGCGTTTTGCTCGCAAACTCGGCTCCCGTACGGAACGAAACAGGAGCGATTGTGGCAAGCGTCGTTGCCTTTCAGGACATCACGGATTTGCGGGTTGCACAAGAGGAGTTGCTGCGTGAAAGGAATGCCGTCATCCATGACTTGGCGGGCAGATTGATTACAGCACAAGAAGAGGAACGCAAGCGGATCGCGCGAGAGCTGCACGACGATATATGTCAAAAGCTGGCGATGCTGTCGATCGAGCTGGAGCAGACAAATGGCGATTCGGAAGGTTTGCCTACGGTTACGAAAAAGCGCTTGGAAGAGCTGCGGCAACATTGTTCGAGGATTGGGAGTGACGTGCAAGCGCTTTCGCACGAGCTGCACTCGTCGAAGCTGGAGTACTGCGGTGTGGTGTCCGCCGTCAGAGACCTTTGCCGGGAGCTCGCCAAGCAGCATGGAGCAAGCATAGAGTTCAAAGACGAGAACGTGCCGAATCCTTTGCCCAGGGACATTTCGCTATGCCTATTCCGAGTGGCGCAAGAGGCGCTGCACAACGCGCTGAAGTACAGCGGGGTAAAGCGATTTGCCGTGGAGCTGGGCGGTGCGGGCGAAGGAGTGCAGTTGGTGGTGCGCGACGCCGGGGCGGGTTTTGACCTAGAAGAGGCGAGGCTAAATGGCGGCCTGGGGCTGTTGAGCATGCAGGAACGATTAAAACTGGTGCATGGGCGGTTGGACGTGGAATCGCGGCCTGGCGCGGGGACGAGGATCGTCGCCGTGGTGCCCGTTCCTGCAGGAAATGGCGAGTCACCAGCGACCGGGCAGTATCGGGCCAAAGGCGCCGCGGTGGGAGAGGCGTGAAAAATAATCTGAGCCTAGTAACCCAGCTTCCTCCGCTGTTACCGAAACAAAGAGGATCGAGCGGCGCGGACGCGGCTCCATCTTGCTGGAAGCCCGCGCGATTCGCACAGAGATCGTTTGTGCCACGCCGAACAGTTCCTGAGTCGCCGGCAACCCGGCCTCAAGTCCTGGTTAACGCGGTTACTGTCCAAGTGGATTTGAGCCGATCCTCAATGTACAGTAACGCCGTTACCGGAGAAGTGGATCGGCCCTAAAACCACATGTCCGGTAATCCGACTACTCAGGCACTGGAACGCAGAAGATTACGAAAAGGATCCTTCCTGCTCTCATCTAGCGTGATTGGAGTATTCGCCAGTGCCATCGGGAAATCGGATTTCCCAGACCTCGTACCCGGTAAAGTTGAGCACGCGGACTTTGATGGTGTCAGAGAACTCGAAGAGAAGGTCGCCGCTCTCGCTGTCCCACGTCGCATCCGTCACCGTTCTGTTTTGCAGTAATGCTTGTAGTTGAGCAATTGCGTTGATTGGCGCTGGTAAACCGTGCTGTTGCTCATAGTCAAAGCTGCTAACGCTTGCCCTCCCGTCTTTTGTGACGCGCCAGTAATTCGCTCTAAGCTTGGAGCCATCCGCAAAATCCAAATAAACGGAGGCCTGTCCGGGTTCAGGGTAGTGGTCAGAAGGGGAGACGCTAACAGAGCGGCCCTTCAATTTGGTCAATGACTCTTCGAGATTCCGCAGCATCACAACGGTGAGATTACATTGCAAAGGGTGCCGTTGCCAGTCCAGTTTCTACAAACGAGCCTAGGTAAACGCCGTAACCGTCCATATGGATTTCAAGTTTTCAAGTTTCCGATTACGCTCCTCCAGGAACTTGTTGAATAAATCCTTTCAAATCAACAAATCTGTCTAGACAAGTTCCTGGCACTAGCGACGCGTCGAAGACGCAGTCGGGGCTTATCGGGAGTTGACTCGGAAGGGCCCGCCAATGAAGTGTTTTGCCCTCGTTATGCGCCCTTTCCTTTCCGAGCGACAGGTTCATTCTTGCCTTGCATTGATTTCATGAGGGCGGCAGACGATGCTCCTTCCAGCGACAGTCCGTAGCCAACTTCTCGCACGACGCGCTCCTTCAACGGTTGAATAAAGTGGATGCGTGTGTTGCGGCGCGTCACTTCCGGAGCCTTCAGGTACAGCTCGGCCAATTCCCGCGCCCTGCTCAATGCCTTGCCGTTTGGCACAACTTCGGCAACCACTCCCCATTCGTGTGCGGTACGCGCCGGGAGCGGCTGTGGGTTCAGCAGGAACGCTTCCGCTCGTCCCGCTCCGGCGCGATAACTCCAGGTCGTAAAGATTCCGTCGCCGGGCGCAACCCCCGCGGAGAAGTGGGCCACGTCCTGGAAGGTCGCACCATCCGCTGCCACAATTACACTGGCAAGTAGCGCGTAGTCTGAATGCACATGGGCACGCCCCTCGATAGCCGCGATGACCGGCACTCGTATGTTGGCTATATTTTCCAAAACCTGAACGCCTTCGTCGTGAACCTGACTCCAGACGCCGGGATCGGTGACATCGCCGAAAGAGGACCAATCGACATCAGTAATGAACTCCCCACCTGCGCCCGTGAGGATTGCGATCTTGTTCGCTCGATCTTGCGCAATCCGGTAGAAGGCATCGACAAATTCCGTGTGAGCTGGGGCGCTCATAGTGAACGGCCCGCCGTTGCTGTGGAATTCAGCAACCAGCACACCTTTGTCATCTCGTGTCAGCTTTAGGTTGTGATAAGCAGTGAAATAGCTGCTTTGAAGTTGCATCGTGTTCTCCTCTCCAAGGGTGATGTGGTGCTCTCAACAGTCAATGAGAATCACCAGACCGCTTTCCTTTGGATGCTCAGCGCGTCCCTCGGGTGTAGTATTTTTTACGCTAATCCTGATTAATGCAGCCGTAACCGGAGAAGTGAAATCGATCAAAAACCACATGTCCGGTAACGCGACTAATCAGGCCTTACCGGAGTCAGCGGTGAAACTCAGCGTTTTCTCGCACCAGCGCAGCATCCTCTCGCGCCACTGAGGCTCTTCGGCGAAGAAGCCGCGCAGGAGTGGAGCGTCGCGGAGGATTGCTTCTCTCCAGCGTGCTGCCTCCTTACGTTCATGCGTGCGAATTAATCTAGATGCTTTCGCGTATCTTTTCCAGCCTTTGGCGTCAGCGCGATAGCGAAGCTGAAACATGATGGTTCGCTTATGCAGAGCGCGAACGTAAGGTGTGTCAAATATCTCCGCGGGGTAAATATTCGGGTACTTAGGAGTGGCATCCTTTCCGCGGGATTGGGACTCTTCCCGTTTCGCCTGTTTGCGCTTGATCACTTCTCCCAGAGGTCTATCAGGCATTTTCTTGAATGCTTTGTGCTTGCTCCTGACGAGTGAGGTCTTGCTCAAAACATCTGCTTCGATAACGTCGGACTCTTCTGCACTTTCCCTCAAATGGCTCAAAATTTTCCCCACGGAGCGCCGTTCTTCCATGTGGCTGCGCTGTTTACCGCGGCGGATGCCCTTGCGGCTGGCCTGTGGGTTTTCCCCGTACGTGTTTCGTCTATCTCTCTTAAGACTCAGGGCCTTTTTTTCTGTTGCCGATTTGACTTTACTCACTAAAACCTCGTTGCATCGCCGAAATAAAAGCTAAGCCTATATCCAACAAAGTGTATATCAAGACTCCACCCAGATTGAGAAATGGCCTGCTAAGTCCTGGCAGCCGTTACCGGAGAAGTTCATACTAGGCCTCGGGTTCGCTCTCTAAAAGTAGATTCCCGACTCCAGACCAGCCCAGAGCAGGATCACAGCGGACAAGACGAGCAGCCTGGCTTTGCCTGTCAGCGCAATGGCTAGCAACCCCGCAAGCAGGTTCGAGCCTAGAAGGGTTGCAATCAAATCGAGTGAATCAACGTGAGGAAAGTGATTGATAGGCAGCGGGCCCGCAGATACTACGGACATCGAAATATGGCTGAGCCAAACCAATGAAGGCAGAACCATCGAACTCAACGCTAATCCATTCCGCCAAGCTGGCAATTTCGCCCTCGACGTTAAAAGCCAGTCTCTAAACCCGAGGGTAAGGAATAGTGGCACAGCGATTAGTCCGCCAAGACTGGCACAGGTCCGCACTGCGATTTCGACGAAACCCGGAACCAGGACAGTTTGGACGTAAGTCATCGCCGCAATCGTTGCGATCGCAACGATGAAAACGAGAATCGAAAGCGTCCGGAGCCTCGACTTTTGGCTTAGGTCCCGTTGAAGATCGTTCGGCATGGGTTCGTCCGCAGCCTATAGCGCATTGGACTTAGTGGCAAGGTCCTGGTAAACGCGGTATCGGAAACTTGACGTACTAGTGGCCTGTACCAACTGATTGTGTACTGAGATGGCGCGATGGATCGGCATATTTCCACTTCACGGTACGTGGCGATTTGTTGTACTGCCGGATGTAGCGCAAGAGCTTTTTCTTCAGATCAGG
>Ga0210394_10007586_pt1 | contig 11383 bp, 8 predicted proteins | sample IncBWC12MmetaG_FD_160121 | JGI IMG/M metagenome (GOLD analysis project Ga0210394, IMG submission 160121) | Forest soil microbial communities from Barre Woods Harvard Forest LTER site, Petersham, Massachusetts, United States - Inc-BW-C-12-M | ecosystem: Environmental > Terrestrial > Soil >... | reverse complement strand
AAAAGCCTTCAAAGCCGACGTCGCGGTCGCGATAATATTCAAATCGCACGACATCGAAATTGCTCTGGCCGCGGGCGACCGGCAGATCGGCGCCCCACCAATCCTTGACACGGTTGTATTCGATGAAACGGCCCGGCTCGAAGCGGCCGACTTGATAGGCCCCGGAGCCGAGCGGGATGTCGAGGGTGGATTCATCGAACGGTCGCGTCGCATAATAGGCGCGTGAAAATATCGGCAGGCTAGCGACGAATAGCGGCACGTCGCGCCCGCGCTTAGGCGCAAAGCGGATGATGACGCTGGCGTCATCGTCCGCAGTAGCGCCGGAAAAGTCGCGCAGCGACTGGCTGATGAGCGGATGACCCTTTTCTTTGAGTATAGTAAGCGAAAATGCCACGTCATGTGCGGTGAGCGGCGAACCGTCGTCGAATTTCGCCTCGGGCCGGATGAAGAATTGATAGGTCAGGCCGTCGACCGAGCGACGGACTTTTGCCGCGACTAGCCCGTACATGGCGTCCGGCTCGTCGCCGGAGCGGACCATGAGCGTGGCGAAAGTCAGCTCCATGCCCTGAGCGGCGTCGCCCTTGAGGATGAAGCTGTTGAGCGAATTGAAGGTGAGGAAATTCTGGTTGTAGACCTGATCCGGTCCGATTTGCGAGAAAATGCCGTCCTTTGGGGCATTCGGATTGACGTAGCTAAAATGCTGGAAGTCCGGCGGATAGGCGAGATCGCCGAAAGCCGACAGGCCATGCGATTCGATCGCGTCGTCGGCGCGGGCGCCCGAGAATCCGGCACGGATCGCAGCCACGCCCGACAGCGCGCCGGCGGTTAGCTTTAGAACTCGCCGACGTGTCGGCCGGTGCATAACCGAGCCGCTAACCTGTTTTTGCGGCTTTTTGAGCGTCCCACCACCACAAGGCCGGGAATGCGGCGAGGCCGTATTTCGGTACGGGATCCGGGTGGCCGAACCGATCCCAGCGTGCGGTGCGCACTTTGAAATAGGCCCATTGCGGCACGACGTAATAGTTCCACAACAGCACGCGGTCGAGCGCCCTGGCGGCGGCCTCGAGATCGGCGCGGTTCTTGGCGAAAACGACCTTGTCGATCATCGCATCGACCGCCGGATTTTTGATGCCTATCAGATTGTCGGAGCCGGGCTGGTCGGCCGACTCCGAGCCCCAGTAGCCGCGTTGCTCGTTGCCTGGCGAAAGTGATTCCGGCCAGGACGACGTGATAATATCGAAATCCCAGCCTCGCAGCCGGTTCTCATACTGCGCCTCATCGACCGTGCGCACCGAAACGGTCATGCCGAGGCGTTCGAGTGACGGTTTATAGAATAGGAATACGCGCTCGAAGCTCGGACCCGCGGCGAGCAGTTCGACCGTGTAGGGTTCGCTGGTTGTGGTGTTGACGAGCTGCTGGTCGCGCACCTCGTAACCTGCTTCCTTGAGAAGCCGCAGCGCTTCGCGCAGATTATTGCGCACCGCCCCGGGGTTGCCGTTGACCGGATTCGCATAGGATTTTTTGAAAAGCTCGGCAGGCACCTTGCCGCGCACGGTTTCGAGCAGTTCGAGCTCTCGGCCGGTCGGCACGCCGGTGGCGGCGAGCTCGGTGCCGTCAAAATAACTGTCGATGCGCTTGTATTGTCCGAAGAAAATCTCTTTGTTCATTTCTTCAAAATCAAACGCATAATTGAAGGCGAGCCGCACGCGCGGATCCTGGAATTTCGCGCGCCGAATGTTGAAGGCAAAAGCCTGCATGACGCCGAGATTTCTGATGGGAAATTCCTCGAGCAGAACGCGTTTGTCGGTGACCGCCGGGAAGTCGTAGGCGGTGGCCCAGTTCTTGGCCGCGTTCTCGACGCGCCAGTCGACCGTATCCGCCTTGAACGCCTCCAGTGCCACGGTCGTGTCGCGGAAATATTCGAAGTGCAGCTCGTCGAAATTGTCGCGGCCGATATTCACGTTGACGGTGCTGCCCCAACTGTCCTTTACGCGCTCGTAGACAATGTTGCGCCCGGCCGAGAAGTCCTTGATGCGGTAGGGGCCCGAGCCGAGCGGCGGCTCGAGCGTGGTTGCGCCAATGTCGCGTTTCTTGCCGTTACTGTCGGTGCCTTCCCACCAGTGCTTCGGCACGATGGTCAGCTCGCCCACGATTTGCGGCAGCTCGTGGTTGCCGGGACCATCGAAGGTGAAGGTGACTTCGCGATCGCCGGTCTGTTCCGCCTTGGCAACGTGGCGGTAATAGGCGGCTGATTGCGGACTGTTTTTCTTGTAGGATTCGAAGGAGAAGATCACGTCGTCCGGCGTCACCGGCGTGCCGTCGTGCCATTTCGCTTGCGGCCGCAGCCGATAGCTGACCGAGGAAAAATCGTCCGGATAGCTGAGCGCCTCGGCGATCAATCCGTATTCGCTCGATACTTCGTCGAGCGACGACACTGCGAGCGTGTCGTAGATGAGATTGATGCCGGCGGCGAGCGAGCCCTTGACGCCGGCCACTACCGCGTTGAAGTTGTCGAACGTGCCGTAAGCGACCTGCCGCGCGGCGCCGGTCTTCGGCGCCGTGGCGTTGACGTAATCGAATTGCTTGAAATCGGGCGGATATTTGAGGTCGCCGTATAGCGATGTGCCGTGCCGCCACGTTTTAGCCTGAGGCTGCGCTGGCGGATGTGACTGCGTCTGCGCCTGTGCCGCACTGATCCAGTCGGGGAACGGAAGACGTCGCGCGGCGGTCGCAAGCAACGCAGATATCAACAGGGATCGGCGGTTCACCTGATCCTCCCTAAAGTTTGTGAACGGTTCTTACTGCCGGTTATTATCTGCCTTTTCGCTTGCGGCGCCAGCGGTCCGGTGTGCGCCGCGACGAAATAGACCTCACATCCCTGTGCGACAGGGCGACGACAGCGCTTTGCGGGCAAAAAGCGCCGCTAGTGCCGCGCCGGCGCGGTGCCGCCGGGAGGGTTCGCCGGAGCGGGAACTGGCGAGGTTGTGGGGGCAGCCGCCGAAGGTGTTGGAGCGGGAGCAGCCGCCGGGGCATTCGCAGCCGGAGTAGCGGCGCCCTGGGCCGTCGGCAGCGGCAGCGGATTGGCGGACAGTGTATTGAGGTAAGCGATGACGTCGGCGCGCTGTTTCCCGTTCGAAAGGCCGGCGAACGTCATGGCCGTACCAGGAGCATCGGCGCTAGGTTTAGTCAGCCATTTGTTCAGGGCGTCGAACGTCCAGTTGCCCCCCAGCTTTTTTATAGCTGCCGAAAAGTTGAAGCCGGGCGCCGATGCGACCGGGCGCCCGACGACACCGTAAAGGTCGGGGCCGACCTTGGGGCCTTGGCCTTCCTGGAAGTTATGGCAGGCTTGGCATTGCTTGGCGACCTGCGCGCCGCGCTCAGGCGACGCGCTCGCGAGCAGCGTCTCGATCGGCGCTTCCGCCGGCGCCGCCGGCGCGGCTCCGCCCTGCGGCGCTTCCGCCTTCACCTCGATTATGTAACCCGGCTTCGCCGGCGGCTCTGGCGTGAAAATCGCGCCGGACGCGATATGCATGGCGACAAGAACAAGGCACGTTCCCAGCAAGGCGCCGAGAATCTTATTGATTTCGAACGAGTTCATCGCGGCAAGGCTCCGCAGCGGAAGAGATGTGGGCAGTGCACAATTAGCCGGTTTGCCGCGTCTCTTGCAACCCGTATAAGCACAAACCACCGCGATGGCTGATGTCCTCATCCTTATTCCCGCTCGCATGGCCGCGACCAGGCTCCCGGGCAAGCCGCTCGCCGATATCGCAGGCGTGCCGATGATCGTGCATGTCCTGCGCCGCGCGCAGGCGGCCGCTATCGGCCCCGTGGTCGTCGCTACCGACTCGGCCGAAGTCGCAGCGGTTGTGGATAAGGCCGGCGCGCGCGCGGTGATGACGCGGTCCGATCACGCTTCCGGCTCCGACCGGATTTTTGAAGCGCTCGGCAAAGCCGATTCGGAGCACCGCGCCAAAATCATCGTCAATCTGCAAGGCGATTTGCCGACGATCGGGCCCGACGTCATCGCGGCGGCGCTCGCACCGCTCGCCGACGACGCGGTTGACATCGCGACGCTGGCCGCCGAGATCAAAGTGGCGGCGGAGCGCGTCAATCCAAATGTGGTCAAGGTGGTAGGCACGCCGATCGCGCCGGCGCGGCTGCGGGCGCTTTATTTCACCCGCGCCACCGCTCCCGCGGGCGAGGGGCCGCTTTATCATCACATTGGGCTCTACGCGTTCCGGCGCGTGGCCTTGGAGCGGTTCGTCAAGCTGCCGCCGTCGCCGCTGGAGCGGCGCGAAAAACTCGAACAGTTGCGGGCGCTCGAGGCCGGCATGCGAATCGACGTTGAGATCGTCGATACGCTGCCGCTCGGGGTCGATACGCCCGAGGATTTGGAAAAAGCTCGCGCCATGCTAACGGGACATTGAGGATCAAAGATTGCAGGACCACAGGTTGCATGGCTAAGCGCAAAAAGAGCAAACGCGGAAAGATCGCGTATCAGGGCGAGCCCGGCGCGAACTCGCACATCGCGTGCAAAGAAGCCTACCGGGACTACGAGCCGTTGCCCTGTCCCACCTTCGAGGACGCCTTCGCTGCGGTCCGCACCGGACGGGCCGCGCTCGCCATGATCCCGATCGACAATTCGGTGGCCGGCCGGGTGGCCGATATCCATCACCTGATGCCGGCGTCGCGGCTGCACATCGTGGCGGAGTGGTTCTTGCCGGTGCAGCACCAACTCATGGCGCCCAAAGGCGCGACGCTGAAAACCATCAAGACGGTCGAGAGCCATGTCCACGCGCTCGGGCAGTGCCGCAACATCATCCGGGCGCTTCGGCTGAAGGCCGTGGTCGGCGCCGACACGGCAGGAGCCGCGAGAGAAGTCGCCGAAGCCGCAGATATCTCCCGCGCGGCGCTGGCGACCAATCTCGCCGCCAAAATCTATCGCCTGCGCATCTTGAAAAAGGACGTCGCCGACGCCCAGCACAACACGACGCGGTTCGTCGTTCTCGCGCGCGAGCCGAAATGGGCGAGCCGCAAGGATAAGCGCTTGATCACGACCTTCGTGTTCCAGGTGCGCAACATCCCGGCCGCGCTTTACAAAGCGTTGGGCGGTTTCGCCACCAATGGCGTCAACATGACCAAACTGGAAAGCTATATGGTCGATGGCAGCTTTACCGCGACCCAATTTTACGCCGACGTTGATGGTCATCCCAAACACCGCGCGCTCGAGCTTGCGCTTGAGGAGCTGGAATTCGTCTCGGTAGCGAAATCGCTGCGGATTCTCGGCGTTTATCGGGCGCACTGGTTTCGCGAGACATTTAAATAGCGCATGATCTAAATAGAGCATGATCCGGAAACGGCCTGCCGGGGACCGGATTTGGGGAATAGAGGTCGGTCCAAAGCGTTCATGCTTATAAGAATTAGGGAATGGGGCCGATGAGCAGCGATGAACAACCAAAAGTCCGGCGTGTGCTGCAATTGCGATTCACGCTGCCGACGGCGGATTCGACTCAGCTCGCTGCCATGATCAAAGCCGCGGCGCCGTTCTACCAGATGTTCGGCAAGGCCGAGGTCCGTTTGCTGCAAAACGTCGACGATCCGGCGAAATTCATCCAGCTTATCGAATACGAAGCGGACGAGGGCTGGGAGCTCAATCGGCAACGCATCGCCAGCGACGCGCGGATGCAAGCCTATTTGCAAACCTGGCGCACGATGTTTCCCGGCGCGCTGGAGTTCGATGTGTTTCAGCAAGTGTGACGACGGAAGACGGACAACGGATAGATTCTTTCTTTTTAGACCGTCCTCTGTCATCCGCTCCTCAGATTGTCTGATTATATTCGCCGACTTCCTTGTGCGTGCGCAGCAACGCATCGAGCGACTTGAACATGTCGCGCATGCGCGCTTCCGACACCGGGCTTTCGACCACGACGACCAGTTCCGGCTTGTTGGAGGACGCGCGCACCAGGCCCCAGGTGCCGTCCTCGACGGTGACGCGCACGCCGTTGACGGTGACGAGATCGCGGATCGGCTGGTCGGCGACTTTTGCGCCCTTCTTCTTCTCGGCCTCGAAGTGCTTCACCACGGCATCGACTACGCCATATTTCTCCTCGTCGGCGCAATGCGGCGACATGGTCGGCGAGCCCCAAGTTTTCGGCAGTGCGTTCTTGAGGTCCGCCATGCTGCTGCCGGGATTGCGATCGAGCATATCGCAGACGGCGAAGGCGAAGATCAATCCGTCGTCATAGCCGCGTCCGAACGGCTTGTTGAAGAAGAAGTGGCCGGACTTTTCAAAGCCGGCGATGGCGCCGATCTCGTTGACGCGGCGCTTCATGTAGGAATGCCCGGTCTTCCAGTAATCGGTTTTGGCGCCGTTCTTGATCAGCACCGGATCGGTCATGAACAGCCCGGTCGACTTCACGTCGGCGACGAACAGCGCATTCTTATGATTGGCCGAAATGTCGCGCGCGAGCATGACGCCGACCTTGTCGGCGAAAATTTCCTCGCCTTCATTGTCGACCACGCCGCAGCGGTCGCCGTCGCCGTCGAAGCCCAGGCCGACGTCGGCCTTGCTCTTGAGCACGGCGTCGCGCATGGCGTGCAGCATCTTCATGTCTTCGGTGTTCGGATTATAGTTCGGAAACGTATGATCGAGCTCGCAGTCGAGCGGCACCACCTCGCAGCCGATTTTTTCCAGGACCTGCGGCGCGAAGGCGCCGGCGGTGCCGTTGCCGCAGGCGCACACGACCTTGAGTCGCCGCTTGAGCTTCGGCCGCTTGGTGAGATCGGCGATATAGCGCGCCGGGAAGTTTTCGACGAAATCGTAAGCGCCGCCGGCTTGCGGTTTGAAATGGCCGTCGAGCACGATGTCTTTCAGCCGCGCCATCTCGTCGGGACCGAAGGTGAGCGGGCGGTTCGCGCCCATCTTCACGCCGGTCCAGCCGTTGTCGTTGTGCGAGGCGGTGACCATGGCGACGCACGGCACGTCGAGATCGAACTGCGCGAAATAAGCCATCGGCGTCACCGCAAGCCCGATGTCGTAGACCTTGCAGCCCGCCGCGATCAGGCCGTTTGTCAGCGCCATTTTGATTGACGCCGAATAGGAGCGGAAATCGTGGCCGGTGACGACGTGCGGCTTGACGCCAAGCTGATGGATGAGCGTGCCGAGTCCAAGCCCCAGCGCCTGAACGCCCATCAGATTGATCTCGGCTCCGAACAGCCAGCGCGCGTCATATTCGCGAAAGCCGGTCGCTTTCACCATCGGCTCGGATTCGTAAGCGTAAGTATTAGGCTTGAGCGAAGGTTTTGGCTTGGGAAACATCGAAAAACCGGTCCGAATCGAAAAGCCCGACAGCAATAGCCTAAACGACGCGCAACCGGAATGGTTGCGCTGTCGACACCGGCGTTCTCAGGAAACGTGGCTATTGTTCGAGAACGAGTTTGCCGTCGGAATATTCAAACCGCCGCAGCCGCGACAGGAACGATAGCCCGAGCAGATTGTCGGAGAGCGCGCCGTCCGGCAATACCAAGGCGGCGACGTCGTGCACCACGAGATCGTCGATCTCGACCCTATCGAGCTCGACCGGCGCGGCGCGCACGGTGCCGTTTGCAGTCCGCACCATGGCGACATACTCGCTCTCCGCCGGATGGATGCCGAGCATCGCCGCATCGCGAGCCGTCAATGCAATCACCGAGGCGCCGGTATCGACCATGAAATCCATGTGCCGGCCGTCGACGTTGCCCGCGACTTCGAAATGTCCGTTACGGCCGGGCGAGATGACGACCGAGCGTGAATCCGAAGCGCTGGATGCGGCCGGCGTCTCCGGGCGCGCCGCCATCATCGTCGGCGTCGTGCCGCGGGGGTGCATTTCCGCGGCATATTTCGGAACGATGACGCTGGCGGCAAGCGCGAAGGCGGCAAAAGTGACGATGGTGCGCATGGCTGCGGTCTAAATTCTTTGGTTAGAGCATGATCTTATCCGAAAACCGGGTTCCATCCTCGGATCAAGTCCGAGGACGGGCTTTTTCGGGATCGTGCTCTGTTCGCCGTCATCTCAACACGCCACGGCGAACAAGGAGCTAAGGCGATGCGGTACCGCGCCGGATTTGCCGCTCAACGGTAAGCGAAGTGCTAAGGCGTTCGCGACAATTGAAATTATGCCTTCCGCGGCTTGGCGCGCCGCGTGGCCGGTGCCGCAATCGGATCGTCGGGCCATGGATGTTTCGGATAGCGGCCGCGCATTTCGGCGCGCACGGCGGCATAGCTGCCGTTCCAGAATCCCGGCAGGTCGCGGGTCGTCTGCACCGGGCGGTGCGCCGGCGAGAGAAGTTCTATGAGCAGTGGTATCTTGCCGCCGGCAATCGCCGGATGGCGGTCAAGCCCGAACAGCTCCTGCACCCGGATCGCGATTTTCGGGCCGCCTTCGGCCTCGTAATCGATCGGCACGCGCGAGCCGGTCGGCGCCGCGAAATGGGTCGGCGCCTCGGCATCGAGCCGGCGCCTGAGCGGCCATGGCAGGAGATTGTGCAAGGCCGCCTCGAACCCATCCGCCGTTAATTCGCCGAGCGCGATTTTGTCTGTGAGTCTCGCTGCAAGCCAGTCGCGCGCGGTCTTCGCCAGCGCCGCGTCGGAGAGGTCGGGCCACTCGTCGCCTTCGCTGGCGCGCAAAAATATGACGCGGTCGCGCCATTGCTTGAGCGCCTTGGTCCACGGCAGCCGGCCGATGCCGATGCTTGCGATATTGTCGGCGAGGAGTTTCGCGGTCTCGTCGCTCGGCTCGACCGGCATGGGAGCGTCCGCGAGCACGATGGCGCCGAGCCGGCGGCTGTTGCGCCCGCGCAAGCTCATGCTCGCGGGGTCGAATGTAATTTCTTCGCGTGCGGCAATGCGCTCGGCAAATCGCGCCTCGATCTCGGAAAGCGAGATCGGCGCGGCGGACAGGATGCGGCCCTGCGCTGCGCTGCCGGCAAGTTCGGCCACCGCCAGGAACGGTTCGCGGGCGAGCGGAGAGGCGCGATCGATCTGGGCGCCGCGGCCGTTCACGAGCAGAAATGACCCTGACGCACCACTACGACCGCTATCACGATTTTTGGCGACGCGCTCCGGGTAGGCGAGGGTGAGGATAGCGCCAATACTCATTTTTCCATCATCACTTGCGGGCGAATGCATTCGTTTTGCTTCAGGCGAGGAATCCGAGCTTGCGATTTCTCCCCAACGCGCCGCCATGGCGCGCGCATCGCGCCCACGCGGCGAGCGATCGCGACGGAGCGCGGCAACGCGCTCACGCAAATCGACATCATCACCGCCAAGTCCACGCTCGCCGATGATGGCGGCGATCTCGGCGGCGAGCAGAGCTTCGCCCGTGTCCGCGGCATCGACCACCATGCGGGCGAGCCGCGGCGGCAGCGGCAGCCGCCGCAGGTGCCGCCCTTCGTCGGTGATGCGGCCGTCGCCGTCGATGGCGCCGAGTTCGGCGAGGAGCGCGCTTGCCTCGGCAAAAGCGGGCCGCGGCGGCGGATCGAGAAACGCAAGCTGCTCCGGACCGCTGCCCCAAGCCGAGAGGTCAAGCGCGAAAGACGAAAGGTCCGCGGCCAGAATTTCCGGCCGGGCGAAGGGTTCCAGCGCGGCAGTCTGCGGCTCGTCCCAAAGCCGGTAGCAGACGCCGGGCTCGGTGCGCCCGGCGCGGCCGCGGCGCTGATCGGCCGCCGCGCGCGACACGCGGGTGGTTTCAAGCCGGGTCACGCCGACATCGGGTTCGTAGCGCGGCACCCGCGCCAGCCCCGCATCGACGACGATGCGCACGCCCTCGATGGTGATCGAAGTTTCCGCGATCGAGGTTGCAAGTACGATTTTACGCCGGCCCGGACGAGCCGCTGCGATGGCGCGATCCTGCTCCTCGCCGGCGAGCGCGCCATACAGCGCCACGACGTCGGTCGACGCCTCGGTACGGTTTTCCAGGAGCGTCACGGTACGGCGGATTTCGGCGGCGCCGGGCAAGAACGCGAGCAGGGAGCCTTGGTGGGCGCGCATCGCACGCATGATGACATCGGCGATTTGCGGTTCGATTGGGCGGGCATCGCGGCCGACATAACGCGTCTCGACCGTAAACGCGCGCCCCTCGCTTTCGATCGTCGGCGCATCACCCAGAAGGCCCGCGACGCGCGCGGCGTCGATGGTCGCCGACATGACGAGGAGTCTTAAATCCTCGCGCAGGCCCTGTTGCACGTCGCGCGCCAGCGCCAGACCAAGATCGGCGTCGAGCGATCGCTCGTGGAATTCGTCGAACAGCACCGCGGCCACGCCGTCGAGCATCGGATCGTCGAGAATGAGCCTGGTGAAGATTCCCTCGGTGATCAGCTCGATGCGGGTTCGGTTTGAGACTTTGGAGCCAAAGCGCACCCGCAAGCCCACTGTTTCGCCGACGCGCTCGCCGAGCGTTGCCGCCATGCGCTCGGCGGCGGCGCGCGCGGCGAGCCGGCGCGGCTCGAGTACCAGGATGCGGCGGTTTTTGACCCATTCCTCCCCGGCGAGGACGAGCGGCACTCGGGTCGTCTTGCCGGCCCCGGGCGGCGCGACCAGAACGGCCGCGTTATTTGCGCGCAGCGCTGCGGTCAGGTCGGGCAGTGCGGCATCGATCGGCAGCGGGGCAAAATCCACAGTCTCATCCAATGGCTGGCGGCGACCACTCAAGCGGTGCTAAGCCGAGCGAAGCCCCTATATATTGGCCAACATGCCCGCAGCACAAAAAGCCCCGCCAAAAGCGCAAAAACCGCCGGTAGCCGCCAAGCCGTTGCAGCAAGGCGATCACGTCTTTCTCGTCGACGGCTCCGGCTACATTTTCCGCGCCTATCACGCGTTGCCGCCGATCAACCGCAAGTCCGACGGCCTGCAGCTCAACGCCGTGTTCGGCTTCTGCAACATGCTGTGGAAGCTTTTGCGCGACATGAAGGCGGAGGACAAGCCGACCCATCTCGCGGTCGTGTTCGACCTTTCCGAGCACACGTTCCGCACCGACATGTATCCCGACTATAAGGCGCACCGTCCGGACCCACCCGACGACCTGCGCCCGCAATTTCCGCTGATCCGCGACGCGGTCCACGCTTTCGACCTGCCGTGCCTGGAACAGAAGGGCTTCGAGGCCGACGACCTGATCGCGACCTATGTCCGCCAGGCCTGCGAGGCGGGCGCCACCGCCACCATCGTTTCCTCGGACAAGGACCTGATGCAGCTCGTCAACGACGACGTCGTCATGTTCGATACCATGAAGGACAAGAAGATCGGCCGCGCCGAGGTGATCGAGAAATTCGGCGTGCCGCCGGAAAAGGTCATCGAGGTGCAGGCGCTGATCGGCGATTCGACCGACAACGTGCCGGGCGTGCCAGGCAG
>Ga0210394_10007585_pt1 | contig 11385 bp, 7 predicted proteins | sample IncBWC12MmetaG_FD_160121 | JGI IMG/M metagenome (GOLD analysis project Ga0210394, IMG submission 160121) | Forest soil microbial communities from Barre Woods Harvard Forest LTER site, Petersham, Massachusetts, United States - Inc-BW-C-12-M | ecosystem: Environmental > Terrestrial > Soil >... | reverse complement strand
TTTGGCATATTCCACTGCCAAAGATGTTCTCCCTTCCAATAGCAAAAGCTGAAATGCGAGTAGCAGTCCGATATCGCGAGATTGTTCCCGCTCCATGCCCCCACAACGTTTCGCCCTGCCATCCGAAGTGCCCGGTCTAGCGGCGCGGCGGATCGCAGCAGATATTCTTGACGGCGTGCTGCACAAGCACCGAACGCTCGACGAGCAACTCGATGGCGCCGCCGCGCATCCCGGACTGAAAAATCTCTCCGATCGCGACCGCGCCTTGATGCGTCGCCTGGTGGCGACGATTTTGCGGCGACTGGGTACGCTGGGCCATGTGCTGTCACGGCTGCTCGATCGTGGCATCCCGACCGACGCCCCGCGCGCACAAAGCGCGCTCTTGATCGGCGCCGCGCAGATCCTGTGGATGGATGTGCCCGACCACGCCGCGGTCGATCTGTCGGTGCGGCTGGTGCAGTCGGACCGGCGGGCCGCGAAATATGCCGGCCTGGTCAATGCGGTGCTGCGCCGATGCGCGCGCGAAGGACACCCGCTGATCGACGAGGTCAAGTCGCAGACGCTCGATGTGCCGCCGTGGCTGCTGGCGCGCTGGGTCGCCCATTACGGTGAGGTCGTTGCGCGCGACATCGCGGTTGCGATCGGCCACGAACCATCGCTCGACCTGACCGTGAAGTCCGACGCCGAGCAGTGGGCGACACGCCTGCATGGCGAATTGCTGCCGACCGGGTCGGTGCGCACCCTGTTGCAGGGGTCGGTGACGATGCTGCCGGGCTTCACCGAGGGCCATTGGTGGGTACAGGACGCCGCCGCCGCGTTGCCGGCGCGCCTGTTCGGCGACGTCGGCGGCAAGACCATTGTTGATCTCTGCGCCGCGCCCGGTGGCAAGACCGCGCAGCTCGCACAGGCCGGCGCGCGCGTCACCGCGATCGACCGTTCGCCCAGCCGCATGGCGCGGCTGCGCGATAATCTGGCGCGCCTGACGCTGGAAGCGCAAACGGTAGTGGCTGACGCCGCCGACTGGCTCGGCCAGAACAGCAACGCAGATTTCGACGGCGTATTGATCGACGCGCCGTGCACGTCGACCGGCACCATCCGGCGCCATCCCGACGTCAGCTGGCTCCGGCAGGAACCCGATATCGCCGCCCTGGCGGTGCAGCAGAAGCGATTGCTGCAACAGGCGGTGGCCGTGCTGAAGCCGGGCGGAATGCTGGTCTATTGCACCTGCTCGCTGGAACCGGAAGAAGGCGAACAGGCCATATCGGCGCTTCTTGCCACCGAACCCGCGATGCGGCGCGTCCCGATCGGGGCCGGCGAGGTGGCCGGCCTCACCCAAATCTTGACTGCGGAAGGCGATTTGCGGACCCTGCCCTGCCACCTGCCGCACGATGATCCCCGGCTGGGCGGCCTCGATGGCTTTTACGCCGCGCGACTGGTTAAATCCTGATTTTGCAGTGCATTTCGACACGACGCGGTGATTCGCGCCGTTTCAAGGTGGTGTCATGGCCACGTTTCCGGATTAAAAGGATTCGCGAAAGAATCCTCCCAATCAAGGTAAGGCGTGTCGGTCGCTCACCGCAGACGAATCTCGACGCTGATCATGGGCCGTTTCGCGCGGAGCGCGATGGCGCGTGCCAGCGGCGGCTCGGTGGCGCTGTCACGGCTGTGGCCCAGCCGTACCGACCGCCTCATCATCGCCCCGCATGATCTGCGCACCGCAGATGCCACCCGCGCGGCCGAAATCTACGCCGGCCGCTTCGTTTTCGCCGGCAAGATCGTGACCTGCCACGGACGCTCGATCTTCGATCTCGAGCCGCCGTCGGAAGATTGGGAAGTGGCGCTTCTCGGCTTTGGATGGCTGCGGCATTTGCGCGCGGCCGATACGGCGCTGACCCGCGCCAATGCGCGCTCGCTGGTCGACGACTGGATTTCAAATCCGGGACACAAGCGGCCGGTCGGCCGCCGCGCCGACGTGCTGGCGCGCCGCGTGATCTCGCTGCTGTCGCAGGCGCCACTGGTGCTCGGCGACTCCGACGGCAAATTCTACCGGCGCTATCTGCGCGGACTGACCCGCGAAATCCGCTATCTGCGCTACACCATGCTCGATATTCCCGACGGGGTATCGCGGCTGCAGGTGCTGATCGCGCTTTGCTATGCCTCGCTCTGCCTCGCCAACCAGACGCGGCACATCCGCACCGCCGCGCGCAAGCTCTCCGATGAATTGCAGCGGCAGATTCTGCCCGACGGCGGACACATCTCGCGCAATCCCGGCGCGTTGATCGAGCTGTTGATCGACCTGCTGCCACTGCGGCAAACCTTCGCCGCCCGCAACATTGCGCCGCCCCCGGCGCTGCTGAATGCGATCGACCGCATGATGCCGATGCTGCGCTTCTTCCGCCACGGCGATGGCAGCTTCGCGCTGTTCAATGGCATGAGCAGCGCGCCTTCCGACTTGCTGGCGACCTTACTCGCCTATGACGACGCCCACGGCGCGCCGATGGCACACATGCCGCACAGCGGCTTCCAACGGCTCGACGCCGGCGCCACCACGATCATCGTGGACGCCGGCCCACCACCGCCGCCGAACCTCAGTCATGACGCCCATGCCGGCTGCCTCTCGTTTGAATTATCGTCGGGCCCCAGCCGGATCGTGATCAATTGCGGGATGCCCGCCACCGGCCGCGACAACTGGCGCAGCTTCGCGCGCGGCACGGCGGCGCACTCGACGCTGACCTATCACGAGACCTCGTCCTGCCAGTTCGTCGAACTCTCGGCGGTGAAACGGCTGCTACAGGGTGCGCCCATCGTTGGCGGCCCGGCCGATGTGGAGAGCTACCGCGAGGTGGTCGCCAATGGCGAGTTGCTGACCTCCTCGCATGACGGCTATCTCCATCGGTTCGGCGTGGTGCATCGCCGGGTGCTGATGCTGGCCGACGATGGTGCAAGGCTCGACGGCGAGGATACCTTGTCGCCGGCACCGGGCGGCCGGATCAAGGGCTCTGCGACCGATTATGCGGTGCGGTTTCATTTGCATCCGTCGGTAAAGGCAAGCCGCCTCAGCGACGCGCGCGGCGTCATGCTGGTGCTGCCCAACCGCGATGTCTGGACCTTCGAAGCGCTCGACGACAAGGTCGAACTCGAAGACAGCGTATTCCTGGCTGGCAACGACGGGCCGCGCCGCACCGCCCAGATCGTGATCCGTCAGGATTCGCGGCAAGTGTCCTCGGTCCGCTGGAGTTTTGTCCGTTCGACCGCGTCGGCTTCGGCCACGACAGCCAAACGTAACGCGCGCCGCGAGCCGGAATTGCCGTTGTGATATGTGTAGCCAATTTATCGCCTGTTGCCGGCGCCGGTTTTGTAGCCGCCAAAACCGTGCTACCCGGCGGGCCTGCCATCTAGGACCGTGATATGACCGATCATCCGCGCCGCGTAACCCGCGCTCTGTTGTCCGTTTCCGATAAATCCGGACTGATCGAATTCGCCCGTGCCTTGGCCGGCCACGGTGTCGATCTCGTCTCCACCGGCGGCACCGCCAAGGCGATTGCCACTGCGGGATTGAAAGTCACCGATGTTTCGGAGCTGACCGGCTTTCCGGAAATGATGGATGGGCGGGTCAAGACCCTGCATCCCAAAGTGCATGGCGGGCTGCTGGCGATCCGCGACAACGCCGAACACGCGCAGGCGATGAAGAGCCACGGCATTGCGCCGATCGATCTGTTGGTGGTCAATCTCTATCCGTTCGAGGCGACCGTCGACAAGGGCGCGGATTTCGAAGAGTGCATTGAGAATATCGACATCGGCGGCCCCGCAATGATCCGCGCCGCGGCCAAGAACCACGACGACGTCGCCGTTGTCGTCGAAGCCGGGGATTATCAAGCCGTGCTCGACGAACTCGCGGCTCATCGGGGCGCCACCACGATGACGCTGCGGCGACGTCTGGCCGCCAAGGCCTATGCCCGCACCGCCGCCTATGACGCCGCGATCTCGAACTGGTTCGCCGGAGAACTCAAGACCGAGGCGCCGGATTTTCGCGCCTTTGGCGGACGGCTGATTCAGGCGTTGCGCTACGGCGAGAACCCGCATCAGACGGCGGCGTTCTATCGCACGCCCGATAAGCGCCCGGGCGTCGCCACAGCGCGGCAGCTTCAGGGCAAGGAGCTGTCATACAACAACATCAACGACACCGACGCGGCGTACGAATGCCTTGCCGAATTCGACGCGGGCCGCACCGCTGCCTGCGTCATCGTCAAGCATGCCAATCCCTGCGGTGTGGCCGAGGGTGCCGATCTCATCAGCGCCTATCGCAAGGCGCTGGCCTGCGACTCGACTTCGGCCTATGGCGGCATTGTCGCACTTAACCGGACGCTGGATGCGGATGCGGCGCGCGCGATCACCGAAATCTTCACCGAAGTGATCATCGCGCCGGACGCCACCGAAGAAGCCATCGCCATTGTGGCGGCAAGGCGGAATTTGCGGCTGTTGCTGGCGGGCGGCCTGCCCGATCCGCGCGCCGTCGGGCTGACGGCGAAAACCGTGGCCGGCGGCTTGCTGGTGCAGAGCCGCGACAATGCCGTGGTCGATGACATGACGCTGAAGGTCGTGACCAAACGCGCGCCGACCGACGCCGAATTGCGCGACCTCGCATTCGCGTTCCGGGTCGCCAAGCATGTCAAATCCAACACCATCGTCTACGCCAAGGATCTCGCAACCGTCGGCGTCGGCGCCGGACAGATGAGCCGGGTGGATTCCGCGCGCATCGCCGCGCGCAAGGCCCAGGATGCGGCGACCGAATTGAAGCTCGCGGTCCCCATGACCAAAGGCTCGGTGGTTGCATCAGATGCGTTCTTCCCCTTCGCCGATGGATTGCTGGTCACCATCGAGGCCGGCGCTACCGCGGTGATTCAACCCGGCGGTTCAGTGCGCGACGATGAGGTGATCAAGGCCGCGGACGAACACGGCATCGCCATGGTGTTCACAGGCATCAGGCATTTCAGGCATTAATTCGTCCACGTCATTCTGCGATGAACCCGGAATCTAGAGATGATCTGCGCGCGTTTCTCCGGTGCGCAATTGCGCATCTGAGGTTCGCGCTAGCGCACGCCCCGGAATGACGACCGGAATGACGGGGGAAATCAATCCCGCACCCTTCCGAGCAGCGCCAGTCCCGCCACAAAAAACAACACCAGCATCGCCATGCCGGCCTTCTGGCTCTCGGTCACCGCGGTGACGACACCGATCAGCAGTGGCCCGACGAAGGACGTGACTTTTCCGGTCAACGCGAACAGCCCGAAAAATTGCGCGATGCGATCTTTCGGCGCCATTCGGATCAATAGCGTGCGCGACGCCGCCTGCAGTGGGGCCCCGGCCGCGCCGATCAGACATCCCAGCACCAGATAGGCGCGCTCCGCGGCACTGGAAAACAGCCCGCCGCCGGGCCGCGGGGCTGCGACCCTGATGAAAAAAATCGAATCCCTGTCCACCAGCAAGATGGCGATGATCGCCGACAGCAGCAAAATCATGCTGCCGGCGATCACTCGCTTCGGTCCCAGCCTGTCATCGAGTTTGCCGCCCAGCCACGCTCCAAACGTGCCGGCGATCGCCAAAATGATCCCAAACGTGCCGATCTGAAGCGTATTCCAGCCGAACGTGCCCGCAGCATAGATGCCGCCGAAAGCGAACAGCGACACCAGGCCGTCGGTGTAGATCATGTTGGCCAACAAAAACGCCGCCAACGATTTCTGCTGCGGCAATTCGCGCAGCGTTTCCTTCAGCTCGACCAATCCCTCGCGCAAGGCTTCGCGCACCGGGCGCCTGGCGGGATAATCCGGCGTCAGCAGGAACATCGGCAACACGAAGATGATGAACCAGATGCCGGTCAGGGGACCGGTGATGCGATCGCCCTGATGGGTGACGGGATCGAGACCGAACAACGGCGTGAACCCGAACAGCGTGCGGCCGGTCTCGGGACTGGCGGCCAGAAAGCCGAGCACCAGGATGAGGCTGAGAATGCCGCCGATATAACCGGTCGCCCATCCGGTCCCTGATAACCGCCCGATCTTGTCCGGCGGCACCAGCGTCGGCATCATCGCATTGTTGAAGACGGTGGCGAATTCGACGCCTACGGTCGCAATGGCGTAGGCGAGGAGCAACGGCGGAATGACGCTGAGGTCGCCAGGCCTCCCGATCCACATCAGGCAGGATCCGATCACCAGCAGTGTGCCGAACCCGGCGATCCACGGCTTGCGGCGGCCGCTGGCATCGGCAATGGCGCCCAGCACCGGCGACATCAGTGCGATCGCCAACCCTGCGGCCGCGGTGGCGAAGCCCCATAGAGATTGTCCGCTGGCGGGATCGGACGCCACATGGGTCGCGAAATAGGGCGCGAAGACGAAGGTGGTGATCAGGGTGAAATAGGGCTGCGCGGCCCAATCGAAGAAAATCCAGCTGATAACGGCGGAGCGCGGCGGATAGATCTGTTGCATATCAGTGATGCGTAGGCCCGGAGCGACCATCGCCATGCTCGAATGTCCCGACAGAAGGAGGCGTTTTGCCCTGGGTAGTGGAACCCGTATAGCATTGCGGACGGCAATGGCCTTACATTTTTCGGATGTTGAACCAACTGCAATCCCCGGCGGATTTTCGATGACATTGATGACAACAGGAATACGCAGGACATTCATAGCCATCCTGCTCGCCGTCGCATGCGCGGTACCTGCGGACGCGCAGGAAGGGCGCCCGAATTTTTATGCGCCTCCCGCCACCGATACGATTCATCCCGTTGTCGCCGAACACGGCATGGTGGTGGCGCAGGAGAAAATCGCGGCACGAATCGGCGGCGAGGTGCTTAGCCGCGGCGGCAATGCGGTCGACGCAGCGGTGGCGACCGGGTTTGCTTTGGCCGTGACCTATCCGCGCGCGGGAAACATCGGCGGCGGCGGGTTTATGGTGATCCACTCAAGGGAGCGCGGCGAGGATATCACCATCGATTATCGCGAGACCGCGCCGGCCGCCACCACCGCCGCAATCTTTCTCGGGCCCGACGGCAAACCCGATATCGCCAAGTCGCGCGACTCCGCACTCGGCACCGGCGTTCCCGGCACCGTCGCGGGATTGACGCTGGCGCTGGAAAAATATGGCTCGGGCAAATTTACGCTCGCGGAATTGCTGAAGCCGGCAATCGCGCTTGCCCGCGACGGGTTTGTCGTCACTGATGATGTCGCAGACGCCATGCCCGAAGAACGGGAGCGGATGGCCCGCTGGCCATCGGCGATCAAAATATTTTCCGGCAAGGACGGCGCCCCCTTGCGCGACGGCGACCTTCTGGTTCAGGCCGATCTGGCGACGACGTTGTCGGCGATTGCAGAACAGGGACCGCGCGGGTTTTACCAGGGACCGGTCGCGGCAAGACTGGTGAAGGCGATTGGCGACGCCGGCGGCATCATGACGCTGGACGATCTGAAATCCTATTCTGCCGCGATCCACGCGCCGTTGCGCGGCAGCTATCGCGGTTTTGACATTGTCTCGATGCCGCTGCCGTCGTCCGGCGGCATCGTGCTCCTGGAAATCCTCAATATCCTGGAAGGTTTTCCGATGGGCGAGATGAAGCAGGGCTCTGCGCCCTCGCTGCATGTCATGATCGAGGCGATGAAGCGCGGCTATGCCGATCGCGCCCGTTATCTCGGCGATCCCACTTTCGTCAGCGTGCCGGTTGCGGCCCTGACCTCGAAGGATTACGCGGCCAGGCAACGCGCCAGCATCGATCTCGACCGCGCCACGCCATGGACCGACGCACTGTCGGCGACGGCGCCACGCGAAGGCAGCAACACCACGCATTTTTCGGTGGTGGATAGCTTTGGGAACGCGGTCAGCAACACCTATACGCTGAATTTCAACTATGGCCTTGGGCTGGTCGCTGAAGGCACCGGCGTGCTGCTCAATAACGAGCTCGACGATTTCACCGCAGCCCCCGGCGCGTCCAACGCCTTTGGCCTCGTCGGATTCGAGGCCAACCTGCCCGGCCCCGGCAAGCGGCCATTGTCCTCGATGTCGCCGACCATCGTGCTGAAGGACGGCAAACCGGTTCTGGTCACCGGCTCGCCCGGCGGCAGCCGCATCATCTCCGCGGTCATGCAGGTGATCGTCAATGTGCTCGATTACAACATGGATGTCGCGGCCGCGGTGGCCGCCCCGCGTCTGCACCACCAATGGCTGCCGGATGAAGTGAGGGTCGAGCACGGCTTTGCCGAGGACACGCTGGCGGCGCTGCGCGCCAAGGGCCATCGCGTGATCGAACCATTGGGGCGGACGTCGGCCAATTCGATCGCGGTGACCGATAAAGGATTGCTGGGCGCACCCGATCCGCGCAGCCGTGGCGCGGGAGCGGCGGGACAGTAGGCCCATCAAGACCGTCGGTTGCCGATTGGCCTCAGGCCGCGATCAGCGTAGAATTTGTGCTGCCCCACGCAGATCGGCCACCGTGGGAACAACGCAAAGGCCGGTCAGGGATTTTCGGGGAAAACGTCCATCATGAGCAGCACCGTTGAGCCATCGGGAGCGATTGAAGTCGCGGCCATCGAGGACACCAGCCTTCTCGCATTCTATCGCGACATGAACCTGCCGGAGCGGCGGACGTTCTGGGCGTGCGCGGCCGGCTGGGCGCTCGACGGCATGGATTTCATGATCTATCCGCTGGTGATCGGCACCATCATAGCGTTGTGGAAGGTCGATCCGGGGACCGCGGGACTAGCGGGCACGGTGACACTGCTGTCCTCCGCCATCGGCGGCTGGCTCGGCGGCTATCTGGCGGACCGCCTTGGCCGGGTTAGAACCCTGCAACTGACGATCCTTTGGTTCTCGGTTTTTTCACTGGTCTGTGCCGTAGTGCAGAATTTCGATCAGCTATTGATCGCGCGCGCGATACTCGGTCTCGGTTTCGGCGGCGAATGGGCCGCGGGCGCCGTGCTGATGGGCGAAGCGATACGCCCGCAATATCGCGGCCGCGCGGTCGGTTCGGTGCAATCGGGCTGGGCGGTCGGATGGGGCCTCGCCGTATTATCGCAGGCCATCCTGTTCTCGTATCTGCCGCCTGAGATCGCCTGGCGCTGGATGTTCGCGATCGGCGCGCTGCCGGCCCTGCTGGTGTTCTTCCTGCGTCGCTATGTAGAGGAGCCGGCGATCGCCGCCGCCACCCGCGCCAGGCAGGTGGCGTCCGGTGACCAGCCCTCGCTGTGGGAAATTTTCGCGGGCCCCACGCTCCGGACGACGATACTGGCGTCGCTGATGGCAACGGGCTGCCAGGGCGGCTATTACGCCATCACCTTCTGGGTGCCGCGCTTTCTCACCACCGAGCGCAAGCTCTCGATTGTCAGTTCCACCGGCTATCTCTCGGCACTGATCACCGGCTCGTTTGTCGGCTATCTCGTGGGCGCCTGGCTTGCCGACCGCATCGGCCGGCGTAACCTGTTCCTGATCTTCTCGATCGGCGCGATCGCCGTGATCCTGCTCTACACCCAATTGCCGCTGACCAACGAGGTGCTGTGGCTGCTCGGCTTCCCGCTCGGCTTTTTCGCGTCCGGTTATTTCTCCGGCGTCGGCGCGTTCCTCACTGAACTCTATCCGACCCGGCTGCGCGGATCTGGCCAGGGATTCTGCTACAATTTCGGCCGTGGCATCGGCGCGTTGTTTCCGTTCCTGGTCGGCGCGCTCTCGACCGAGACATCGCTCGGCAATGCCATCGCGATTTTCGCGGTGGCGGCTTACGGCGTGTTCTTCATCGCCGCCTTTGCGCTGCCCGAAACGCGCGGCCGCGTTTTGCATGCGGATGCGTAGATAAGCGTTGCCGCGAAAGAAGGTGCGTGACCAACGAACCAACTAACCGGAGACCTCCGATGACATCCCTCAAAGGCAAGACACTGTTCGTCTCCGGCGGCAGCCGTGGCATCGGGCTCGCGATCGCGCTACGCGCCGCGCGCGACGGCGCCAATGTCGCCATTGCCGCGAAAACGGCCGAGCCGCATCCAAAACTCAAGGGCACCATCTATACCGCGGCCGACGAGATCCGCGCCGCCGGCGGCAAGGCGTTGCCCGTACTTTGCGATATCAGAGACGAAGCGCAGGTGATCGCGGCGATCGACAAGACCGTCGCGGAATTCGGCGGCATCGATATCTGCGTCAATAATGCCAGCGCCATCAGCCTGACCAATTCGCAGGCCACCGACATGAAGCGGTTCGACCTGATGATGGGCATCAATACCCGTGGCACCTTCATGGTGTCGAAATACTGCATCCCGAATCTGAAGAAGGCCGATAACCCGCACATTTTGATGCTGTCGCCGCCGCTCGACATCAAGGCGAAATGGTTCGCGCACTCGACCGCCTACACGCTGGCGAAGTTCGGCATGAGCCTGTGCGTACTCGGTCTGTCAGCCGAACTGAAAGCTGCCGGCGTCGCCGTCAACGCGCTGTGGCCGCGCACCACCATCGCCACCGCGGCAGTCGGCAATCTCTTGGGGGGCGACGCCATGATGCGCGCCAGCCGCACCCCCGAGATCATGGCCGATGCGGCCTACGTCATCTTCACAAAGCCGTCGCGCGAATTTACCGGACAGTTCTGCATCGACGACAAGCTGCTCTACGCCAGTGGCGTGCACGATTTTGAACCTTACCGCGTCGATCGGTCGGTGCCGTTGATGTCGGATTTCTTTGTCCCCGACGACGACGTGCCGCCGCCCGGCGTCACCGTGATGGCGCTGCCTTCCATGGGCGATGCTCAGAAATCGCGCTAAATCAAAGCGTTTTCGAGCGAAGTGGGCACCGCTTCGTGTAAAGAAAGCGCGTCAAAGCAAAAACTAGAGCCTCGGTTCTGATTTCATCGGAACCGAGTGGCTCTACGCGCGACGATCCTCTCACCGCCCGACGGAATACGGTCCACCCTTCTCCAGCGCGCGTTGATAGGCCGGGCGGGCGTGAATGCGCTCCAGAAACGCCATCGCCTTGGGGTGCCCCTGATCGAGCCCGCCGCGGGCAGCGGCAGCTTCCAGTGGAAAACTCATCTGGATGTCGGCGGCAGTGAATGCGTTGCCGGCGAACCATTCGCTCTTTCCCAGTTCACCTTCCCAGAACGCCATGTGTTGCTTGAGCATCGGATTGACCAGCGCGGTCAGCGCCTGATTGGCGACCTTGCGCACGACCGGGCGCAGCAGCGCCGGCGCGCGCTTCGGCATTAGCGTGAACAGGAGTTTCAGCAGCAGCGGCGGCATCGCGGAGCCTTCCGCGTAATGCAGCCAATAGGTGTAGCGCAGCCGTTCCGGCGTTTTGGGCCGCGGGATCAAATGTCCGTCGCCATAGACCTCGGTGATGTATTCGGTGATCGCGCCTGATTCCGCG
>Ga0210394_10007584_pt1 | contig 11389 bp, 15 predicted proteins | sample IncBWC12MmetaG_FD_160121 | JGI IMG/M metagenome (GOLD analysis project Ga0210394, IMG submission 160121) | Forest soil microbial communities from Barre Woods Harvard Forest LTER site, Petersham, Massachusetts, United States - Inc-BW-C-12-M | ecosystem: Environmental > Terrestrial > Soil >... | reverse complement strand
CCGGGAACTGTCACTCGCTCGACCGTTGTAGAGAAATTTGCCACAGCAAAATTGCGGGTGCTGTTCTGAATTGAACACCCCGGGTCATCTTTGTATTTCACAATCTCCGTCGGGCCGAAGGAGGGTCTTATGGGGAAAGCAGCAAAGAACGAGTTCAATCCCAAAGTGTAGTGGGTAAAAACAGTGTTCACTTCGCAAATTTATTCCCCGCTGTCGGCACCCCTCCGGATTTCGGGCGTGTCGTGCAAGACCACGTTCAACAAGGAATTATGGACTTCCAAGTGTCCGTTGTAGTCGATGAACCCTAGCTTGCGGAATTTGTTCATGAAAATGCTCACGCGCGACCTGGTGGTGCCGACCATTTCGGCGAGCGTTTCCTGGCTGATTTTCGCGATGACCGGCTCTGGCTTTGCCTCCTTGCCGAAATTCGCCATCAGGAGAAGCAGCCTCGCAAGACGCTTCTCGCTCGAATTGAAAAGCTGATCGACCAAATCCTCCTCGACTCGAGCGTTCCGCGCCAACAGATACGACATGAACGCCTCGGAAAACTTTGGCTCGTCATGGAGCACGCGCATGATGGCTGCTTTGTCGAGCCGCATGATGACGCTTTCGGTCATCGTCGCGACTGTCGCCAGGCGCCGTGGCTGGCCGGTCAGACAGCCCTCGCCAAAGAAATCCCCCTTCGCATGGATTGCGACGACCGCTTCCTTCCCCTGCTCGGAAACAACGCTGACCTTGACCTGGCCTTCCTGAATGTAAAAGACAGAATCCGCCGGATCCCCCTGCAAGAAGACCTTTTTATTCTTTCGATACGTCGATATGGTCCTACCCCCATCCACGGTGGCGAGAAACGTTGCGACATTGAAGGGCGGCTTGCTCTTCGTTTTCACGAGATTTCTCCCCGTCCATCGCACGCGAACTCAGCGTCTTGAAAACCCGGTGCGGCCGCGGCGTTTTCTCTCAGCTCATCGGTGCCGCCGGCTGAGGAAAGCCCAATGTTCGGATTACGAGTTTGCTGAAGGTGGTGTCGGTAATGTATATTACCGAAAGGGCTCGAAAGTCATTTTTTAGGTATATGTCTTGGGAAGGTGAAAAACGAGGCGCGCCCGGACCAATTGGTAGCATTCACAAGAAGCCTCCGTGAGACCCTGCCGATCGAGAATCGTGACCTGCTGTCGGCCGCGTTTAATCAAACCGGCACGTTCCAGCTCCTTGGCGGCGTTCGTGATGGTTGGTCTTTGGACACCCAGCATTTCGGCGAGCAGGTTCTGAGTGATCGGCAGCGCGTCGCCATCAGCGCGGTCACGCATCATCAGCAACCAACGCGCCAGTCGCTCCTTGAGGCTGTGCGCACCGTTGCAGGCTACTGACACCATGACCTGTTCGAGAAAAGCCTGAACATAAGCGAACATGAGACCTCGGAAAGACGGCATTGATTGCATGGCTCGCGTAAACGCCACGCGCGGCATCCTTGCGGCGCTTCCCGGGATTTGAACCAGCAGCTGCACCGAGGAACTCTTGGCACCGAAGACGGCCTGCATACCCGTGCAGCCCTCCCTTCCGATCGTTGCCATCTCAATGACATGGCCGTCCGCGTAAACCGCAAGTACCGAGACGACCCCGCTATCGGGGAAGAAGACATGGTCGAGCGAACTGTCAGCGTCCATGAGAACTTGCTCGCGTTGGCAGCGAATGTGTTCAAGCTCCGGCATAAGTCGCTTGAGATTGCTCGGTGGTAGGGCGAGCAAAAGCCGATTGCCGGGCCATTTTGATGAAACGTTCATACGCTTAAACCGCGTCTGGTTAGCGTTGGTTCCAGGAGGCTGGGTCGGACGCGAGTGAGGCGGAGGCCCGTGACGCCGAACAGCGTCACGCTGCGCTGTCTAAAGTCAAGAATGTCGCGGTGCTCAAGGCGTTCGCACCACCTCCCTCCGCTGATCCGCGCGTTCGTGCAACCTTTGACCGGTATATCGAGGGCCTGCGCAAGGCCGGGATGCCGGAAGAATGAACGCGTGGCGATTTTTCACTTGACGTAACGAGGCGATGCCAGACTTCCGGCTTGGGGTCAAACTCGGACCTCGGCGCGCATCAGCGCAATGTCTGCTCTGCCCCGGTGAACGGACATCGCGCACCACGGAGGCTATGTCTAAAAAGTGCCAGAAGCGGGCCTTCTGTTCCAGTGTGTTGGTGCCGGCGCCATGGTCGCATGAACATGCGCGGCGAGAGAAAAGCGCTTCGGCTTCCCGGGCGAATGGGCGCAATCGTCGCTGGCCGAGATCAGATTTTCCCAAATGCTGACAACCGGACATGGCTGAACGATTGGAGAAACATCCGCAGGTTTTCCAATCCATCAAGCACCACGCACCTCGAGCTTTTTAGGTGATCTCGGCCGTCGACCGTAATGAACGGAGGGTCGCTTTAGCGATCAGTCTCGGCAACGCCACACCATGCTTCAGATGCTGCCTCGGGCTTGGTAGCCAGCACCGTGTTGTACGGGTTGCCGAAGACAAATACCTTCGAAGTGCGCCAAATGATCCGTTCCAATTCCACGAATGTGCGCATTTTTAGTCGATACTTCCACAACACCAGGTGTTGAATGAAGTTCCACGTGAGGCCCCAGGCCCAGAATGGCAGTCGTCGATAACGGATCGGGTTGAAGCCTAGTCGACGCATCTTGAAGACGAGAAGATTGGCGCCGACAAAATTGTAGCGCCAGTTGTCGAAGAAGACGGTGACGCTCAGGTAATCCTCTTTACGCCGACAATGATCCAACGACCCCGGTGAGCGGATTAACAGGCTTCCTCCCGGCTTGAGCATCCGCCAGCAGCGCGCCAGCCAAGCGTCCAGCTTTTTGGTGTAGCCGATCGATTCGAGCGCATAGATGGCGTCAAAACTTTCACTCGGGAGATCGAGGCTGTCGAAGTCGGTGACGATCACCTGTCCACGCCCACCCAGTTTTGCAAATTTCCGCCGGCAGATGTCCGCTTGCACGGATGAATTGGTCACGCACACAATTTCGATATCTCGCCGGCTGGCGAGGTAGTAGGCCGCCGCGCCAGATCCGCACCCAAGATCCAACAGCCGCATCCCGTCCTTCAGCTTCAGAAGAACGTATTCGGCTTCGTAGGGACGCGAAAATGCGACGCGGGGGAAAACGCATGTGCTGTAGTTCGCTTGCTCGTCGCGATACCTGCCGAACACGTCATCATATGTACGCTTCTCGTCGTCGTGCTTGAGAAAGTCGCTCGGCTGCGGCGTCCACTCGATCAGCTGGCGCTGCTCGAATTGATTCAACTCGTGGCCGATCTTGCTCGCGTCCTTCGGTTGAGTCACCAAGAGAAAAAGTACGTAGTGAAAAACGTTGTATGCCACGAACAACGCGATGACGATCACTACGACCAACTGAAACGTCAGAACAATGTCCAAGGTTGCTCCTGTGACCGCTGAAACGCTCTGAAAGCGATTGAGATTCTCACATCGATGAGGAGTCACGGCAGAGCAGAACCGTGCGTTATTATGCGATTTTATGCTCTTTTTGGGGAGCCCAATAAAGGGGCTCCTTGAGAAGGCTCCAGCAGTTCCGCCGGACGAGCTTCGGTTTCACCCAATGCGCGCCGCGTCGCGGCAGCCCGTCCTCGGCAAAGGGGGAAACCGGCGTCTCCAGCCGTACGAGCTTCTCGCCCAGACGCCGCAACAGGTCTTGCTCGAACCCTGTCCCGACCTTGCCGGCATACACGAGCTTCCGCGGTAGAAACCTAGCAGCAATGCCCCGAACCCGCTCCGACTCCCTCGTGGGTCGGTGTAACCGCCGACGACGAACTCCTGCTCTTGCTTGCACTTGAATGTGAGCCAATCGCGCGTTCGCCTGGATACGTACACGCTGTCCCCATTTTTTGCGATGACACCCTCCCATCCCTTCTGGCACGCCCTTCGGTAGTAGGCCTCGCCTTCAGTCTTGCGGTGCTCCGTGAACCGCAAGGAGCCCCGGAAGTCGAAGGCATCACGAAGTACTTCCTTTCGGTACCGGAGCGGAACCTGCCGGATGTCGTAGCGGTCCAGGTAGAGTAAGTCGAAAAGATAGAGCCGCACCGGCACGTTGCGAATCAGATCAGCCGACGGATGCTCCACCTGCATGCGCGTTTGCAGGTTTGCGAAGCTGGTGATCCCGTCGTCGAACGTGACAATCTCGCCATCCGCCATGAAACAAGTGGTTTCCTGCTGATAAATCGCTTCAACCACCTCGGGATATTTTGCGTTCAGCCGAATTCGATTCCGCGAAAAGAGATTCAAATCGCGACCACAGCGAAAAGCGAGGCAGCGCTCCCATCCCATTTCGGCTCAAACAACCATCCCTGGCGCGAAAAGACTTCATCCGTGAGCGTCGCCAACATGGGCGCAACCCATTTCGGCTGTGCTCGGTTTCGAAGCCGGGCCTTGACGTCAGCCGGCAGTCCGTCGAGCAGGTTGCGCCCGGACATGGAATTTCACCTCTCAACCGACGCGCCAAGGCAAGCCAACGCCCGCACATCAATGCGGGTCGGGCGGCCCCCGCGCTCCTGGCCTGAGCGCTCTGAAGCCGAACGTGTGGCGTGGTTGGCACCGGGCGTCACCAAGGTGGAGGACCGCATCGTGGTCGCCCTCCCAAATCCTCCGCGTGGTCGCAAAACAGCACAAGCTAATTTCGAGCAATCTTGACGGCGATCAACGCCGCCTGGGTTTCCTCCCTTTATCAATTCACATAACCACGCGGGTCGGCGGGACGCATCGCCCACAACGTCGCCGGTCTGAATCTCTCAACCCACAGGAGACAATAATGAATCAACTCATTCGCGCAGGCGCAATCACCGTTGCGATTTTCAGCAGCGTCGGCTTCGCCATAGCGCAAAACTCCCCCAGCCCAACCCCTGGCACCGCGCATGGCGATCTGACCACAAAGCAGCAACAGATGGTTAGCCAGGGGCTCGCGGCCTCGCCGTCACAGTCCGCGCCCGCCGACGCGCAACCGCAGGTCGGCAACAAGCTTCCGGAATCCATGAGCGCGCAAGCGCTTCCGCGCAACGTCACCGATCAGGTTCCCGAGGCAAAGAATCTGCTCTTCGTGAAGCTGCCGGACCGAGTCCTGTTGATCGATCCCGACAGCAAGCTGGTAACCGAGATCGTGATGGATGACAGCACCACCGGTTCAAACACCACCGGTTCGAACATGAATAGCAGTTCCAACCCGCCTTCCCGGTAGCAAAATCCCCGATCGGACGAGCGGGCCGTTGAAAATCGCGCTACGGCCGGCTCGCCGATGCCCGGAAGCCGATATGATGCGCCTTCGGACAGCGATAGAGGTTTCATGAACAGGTCCCGCTTCTCGTTCTTGCCCGCGGTCATCTTGACGGCCGTCGTTTTCTCGTTCCGGATCGATCATGCAGCGGGACAGGAAGTCGCACTTTCGCCCATGCAGGCCACGGAGCTCGCGAAAGGCTATCGTGCCGATAGCGCTCAAACTAAAGCCGGTTGTCAACGACAAAAACGAGACGATCGGAAGAATCAACGATTTCGTTTTTGGCAAGGATGGCAACATCTATGCCATCCTCGGCGTCGGCGATTTTACCGGACTTAGCGGCCAGGCCGTCGCTATTCCCTTCCGCAGTTTCAAACTGGACGATCCCTCCGGCTACATTGTACTGCCGGGGGCCAGTCGCGCAGCGCTGGAGAAATTGCCGGTTTTTATCACCAACAGATGAGCGTCTGCTCGGTATCCTCAGCTTGCATCCCTGAGGCGCTGATCGCTGCCGCAGATCAGCCAGTAGACAACGCCGAGGGCAAGGATCGCGGCCGCGAGCGCGAAGAGTTGCGGCGCATCTGTTTCCCTCAGATCGAGAATGATGGCTTTGCGACAGATGGCGAGCAGCGCGATCATTACGACCGAACGGATCTGGACAACGCTTTCGCGGCGCTCGGCTATCACCAGAAGCGATTTCTTGAATTCGAGCGCAATGATCACCGTAAAGATCATGCCAAACACGGCCTGAAAAATCGTGTAGTCGGACGGATCGAGACTTCCGGACAGAACCAGGCCGAACAGAATCTTCAAGCTAAGATTCCAGACAGCCGCAATGACGATGACGGCGATCAGCGCCGTGAGTATCATAATGACGATGTGTTCGAATCGCTGATAAAGCGAAAGCAGCCTTAGTTTTTCTGTGGTATCCTTCAACTCCTGCTTGATCGACATCGAAATCTCCCGGACAGCACACGGGCGCTCTCACTTTATTGCAAGCGTAGATGCGGGGTTCGGTCAATCCGAAATTGGACCTGCGTTGCCAAGGGGTCGCCGCGGACGCTGCACCAGGATCACCAGCGGGATCGCCAGGAAAGACACGAACATCATGAGTTTGAAATTGTCGATGAATGCGATGGCTTGCGCCTGCACGGTCACCGTTTGGGCAAGCGCCGCGCGCCGGTAGGCTTTCAAGATAGGGCGTCAGCATCGCCAGCAGCACGACGCCGACGATGAAAACCTGGCCACAATCAACTCAGGCCGCCATCGAAGTCTCGCCGAAGCGGTCCTCCAAGGCGCCTCGATTCAGAATTTTGATCGTTCGCTTGCCTGCCAGGGTGATAACGCCCCGCTGCTGCAGATCCGTAATGGAACGGCACACCGTCTCGACAGAGACGGCGAGATAATCGGCGATGTCATAGCGCGAGACCGGTAGTTCCACCTGCCCCTTCACTTCCGAAGTACGTCCATCAAGCGAAAGCAGAAAAGAGCCGACCTTCTCAAGGGCGGTGATGCCGCCCAGAATCAGGATCTGGTCCTGGGATCGGCTGAGCGACTGAAACGCGACCTCGCGCAGTTCCCGCGCGAACTGAGGGTCACGCTCCGCCAGCTGTTCCACCCGCCCGCCAGAATAGCTTGCCAGCACCGTGTCCTCGACGATCGCCTCGGTCGTCCCCTCCTTCTTGCTGTCCGAGATAAAGAAGAAATCCCGCGGCAGCATCAGATCGACGATTTGCCGCCGGCCGTTCGAACGGATTGTGCATCGCCGGACTGCGCCGGCGATAACGTAGTACGAGTGGCCGGCGGGCCCCGAGGCATTGGGAATTTCCTGGCCGCGATCGTAGTGCACGATCGCGGCAAAAGCATCAAGGCGTTTCAGCGCATGGGGCTGCGCCGCAAGTATCCTCCGATAGTAGTCTGCTGCGTGGCTTCTCGTTTTCATGACCGTACCCTTTTTTCTCGAGAATCCTTTTGCGTGGTGAGGAATACACCGTTCCTCGGGGGTTAACCGCCACGCATCCCTAGCGATCAAGCCAGTTAGCGAATCTGCGTTACGTAAAAATACGTAACTCGGTCGCGGCCAAAGTCGGTCGCGGCCAAAGCCGGACAACCGGGGACCAAGAAATTGATTGCAATCAACGACGAAGGTGCATGGGGCTCCTAAGCACGAGCATTCCAGGTCGAGCTACCAATCTCGCGCGACGCCGAAACAAACGTCATCTATCCTGGCTTCTGGAACCGTTGCGCCGGACTTCAACCCGTCATCAAAACCTCACGCTCGCGGATCTGAGAGGGAAAGCCGGTAATCCTGGCGTTCTATCCCGCCGACAGCCCGGTTTGTGGCGATCAGGTGGCGCTCTACAACGAGATCCTCCCGGAGTTCCGCAAGCACGATGCGGAACCGTTGGGTATTTCGGCCGACGGGGTCTGGTGCCATGCGGCCTTTGCCCGCGACCGCCACTTGCATTTTCGCTGCGCGCCGATTTCGAACCCAAGGGCGAGGTGGCAAGGAAATACCGCGCCTATCGTGCAAGCGAGGGCTTCTACGAACGTGCGCTGCTTGTCCCCGACCGGCAGGGCACGGATTGCATGGAGCTATTGCTCGCCGATCGCGGTCAATCCCGGCGCAGATGGAATTCTTGACGCCCTCGAAAGGGCTTCAGATCAGGCAAGAGCTCATGGCCAAGTTGTTCATCGGCGGCATACGCAGCGGCGTGAATGGCACACCTACCTTGGCGAGCGGCATAACGGTGCCTATGACTACGCCTCCCTGGTGTCGGGAATCCGGATGCGTTCCGCTGCAGATACGATCCCATGACGTACGAAGGAGCGCTCCGATCAATGTGACGATTCGATAAAGGTCCTTCGAATTGACAATGGTCAGTGCCGTCTCGATGTCCGGGAATTATCCCCATAGCCGTGCTCAAAACCTCAGGAGAAAACCATGGTTGCCTTCACGGGATCCCTAACACCCTCAAGACCCCGCCTCGCTCTTGCGGGACGAGGGCGGATCATTTGGCCTGCGCTCGCGATTGCCCTTGCGACCGGCACGGTCCTTGCGACCGGCTCCGCTTTGCCGCAAGCCGGGGTACAACTCGTCAAGGTGGATCTTTCGGTCGTCGCGAAAGGCTATCGGATGAGCAAGCTGATCGGCAGCAGCGTCATCAACGACAAGAACGAGAAGATCGGCACCGTCGACGACGTGATCGCAGACAAGGACAAGAAACAGCTGAGCTTTGCAGTGCTGCAGGTAGGCGGCTTCCTCGGTTTGGGCGGACGTCTTGTGGCGGTGCCGTATGACAGCCTCGTCATCGACGACAACGGGCAGAAGATCACGCTGCCCGGCGCGTCGAAGGATGAACTGAAGAAGTTGTCCGAATTCAACTATCCGGCATAATGGAAACCGCTGCCTGAAAGACCTCGATGCATGGAATGTCAGACGATATCCTGGACCAGGTCCGCAGCCGCGAGGTGACGGGTGTCTTTCATTCGCGGAAGGCGCTCATCGCTGCCGCTGAGAATTTGCTTGTTGCAGGGATCGACCGCGCTGACATCGATGTCAGTGCCCCGCTCGATGAGCTGCAACGGCGGCTGAACTACCAGTCCATTCCCGCCGCAGACCTTGCCGATCTCCCCTCCGCGCCCCGGCAACCTTTAATCGGCGAAGACGATGTGCTCATCGCGGATGCCGTCGTCGGCAGCGTCGCCGGTTGCATCGCCGGGGTCGCCATGGCGTTTTATCTCGTCATAAGGGGCCTGGGGCCCCTCACCGTCGGCATCTTCTCGGTTCTGATCGGGGTCGTCGTAGGCGCGGTGGCGGTATTGCTGTCGCGTCGGCGGTTGCGGCGAGAGCGGATTCGGGGACTGGAGAACCTTTCGGAAGCGAATGGTTTGGTGATCTGGGTGCGAGTCCGATCGGCGGAGAAGGAGGCCGAAGCTCAGGAAATTCTGCTGCGGCACGGCGCTCAAGCCGTCCATGTTCACGAAATCGAGCTGGCGAAGACGCCGGAGGATCTTCCGCTCCATTCGTTGCGAGCCGATCCCTGGCTGGGTGACGAGCGACTCGGGCAGCCATAGCGCAGCGGCCATAGCGCAGCGGCCATGGCGCTGCTGATGATCTGGAGTTGGCCGGTCCTGGTGCCCCCTCGTTTACCGGAACGGTCCGGGCGCGTTCGCAAGCGGCGCGACGACGACGCTGCTCCGCTTCAACCCATAAACTTGAACCGGAAATTGACGGTCGTCATGGCTGTGCCGGGCATCTCTCATAAATTGCCGGCGATCGGCGACGTCACAGCCGATCCCAAATCCCCCTAGTACAGACCAGGAGCTAACCATGAAATCCGACAGTGAAATAGAACGCGATGTCCGCGACGAATTGAAATGGGATCCTGATCTTGACGCCGAGGACATTGCCGTCTCCGTCAAAAATGGTGTTGTTACGCTGGCCGGCTTCACCCGCAGTTACTCCGACAGGCTTGAAGCCGAGGCCGCCGCGAAGCGGGTCGCGGGAGTGCTCGCGATCGCCAACGATCTCGAGGTCCGGCTGCCGGCGATCGATCAGCGTCCCGATCCGGATATTGCGCGTGATGCGGTTGCGGCCCTGAAGGCGGAATTGCCGATTTCTTACGACAAGATCAAGCTCACCGTCAAAGATGGCTGGGTAACCCTAGAAGGCGCGGTGGAGTGGCAATATCAAAAGACTACCGCTGAGAATGCCGTGCGAAAGGTGAAAGGCGTGAAGGGGGTGACCAACGTCATCACGGTGAAGCCAAAGGTGGAACCTTCAGAACTTAAACGCAAGATCCAGGAAGCATTCAAGCGAAACGCCGAGGTGGACGCCAATCGGATCACCGTCGAAGCGAACGGTAGCGAGGTGATACTGAAAGGTACCGTTCGCTCGTGGATCGAGCGCGAGGAAGCAGAGCGCGTCGCCTGGTCGGCGCCCGGCATCACCAAGGTCGAAGACCGGATCGTGGTCAGTCCGTAGCCGCGGCCGCCGTCTTACCTGGCACCACCCACAAGCAAATCCCTCAAGCAAAAAGGAGAATCCCAAGAGGTTAAGATCACTGGTTCCATCTCTAGAGTCCAACACATTGATACCGCCGGGCTTCCGGTTGTTCGGTCTGCATCGGGAGATCGACCGGCTGTTCAGCGAATTCGCGCGGGGACTAGGTTCCAACGCCGGAAATATCATGCCCAACATTGAAATTTCCGAAACCGACAAGGCGATCGAGGTCAGCGCCGAGATGCCGGCACTCGAGCGCAAGGATGTCGAGATATCGATCGACGACGACACCCTCACCATCCGCGGCGAAAAGAAGGTCGAGGAAAGCCAGGGCGACAAGAACGTTCAGCACAGCGAGCGGACCTATGGCGTCTTCCTGCGCGTGCTGCAGGTGCCTCCCGGCGTCGATCCGTCAAGCGTACAGGCGACCCTGTCGAACGGAGTTCTCAAGATCGCAATTCCCAAGCCGGCGAAATCCGAGCCGAAGAAGATCGAGGTCAAGGAAACCGAGGCCAAGGAGGGCCAGGCCCAGCAAGCCGCTTGAATCCTCCAGTCGGTCGCGGGACGCGCTAGCGATTTCTTCTCCCAACTCGCTTTGCGCGTCCCGCACATTACTAAAGATAGCCGGACGTGGCGCCTGATAACGGGGCGATCGGCGTCCCTCAATGCATCGAGAGCGCGTTACACGCATAAACAAGGAGCCCGACCATGGCGAAGGCAATTGGTATCGATCTCGGAACCACCAACTCTTGCGTTGCCGTGATGGAAGGAAGCAAGGCCAGGGTCATTGAAAACGCCGAAGGCGCCCGCACCACGCCCTCGATGGTCGCCTTCACCGATGATGGTGAAGTCCTGGTCGGCCAGCCGGCCAAACGCCAGAGCATTACCAATCCGGAAAACACGGTGTATGCCATCAAACGGCTGATCGGTCGACGCTATGACGATCCGATCACGCGGAAAGACAAGGAGATGGTGCCCTACCATATCGTGGCCGGCGATAACGGTGACGCATGGATCGAGGTCAGAGGCAAGAAATACAGCCCGAGCCAGATCAGCGCCTTCATTCTCACCAAAATGAAGGAAACGGCGGAAGCCAGTCTCGGTAGCGCCAT
>Ga0210394_10007583_pt1 | contig 11392 bp, 8 predicted proteins | sample IncBWC12MmetaG_FD_160121 | JGI IMG/M metagenome (GOLD analysis project Ga0210394, IMG submission 160121) | Forest soil microbial communities from Barre Woods Harvard Forest LTER site, Petersham, Massachusetts, United States - Inc-BW-C-12-M | ecosystem: Environmental > Terrestrial > Soil >... | reverse complement strand
TGACTGATCAATCGGGGCCATTCTGTGCCGCTTCCCGGACCGGCAGCCGCCGGCTCCGGGGGTGGCGGCGCGGTGTCAATCGATGCGTACGTTCCTGCAGATGCGCCGCTCGAGCCCGGCGAGGGCGTCGTAGAGCAGGATCGCCATCAGGCCGGTCACCAGCCCCCCCTGCAGGATGAAGGCGTCGTTGTTGGACAGGAGTCCTGCGATGATGACTTCGCCGAGTCCCTTGGCGGCCACCGTGGAGCCGATGGTCGCCGTGCCCACGTTGATGACCAGGGACAGCCGGATCCCTTCCAGGATCAGCGGCAGCGCCAGCGGCAGCTCCACGGACAGCAGGCGCTGGCGGGCGCTCATCCCCATGCCGCTCGCGGCCTCCAGGACCTGCGGCGGACAGGTCTGCAGCCCCACGATCGTATTCTCGAAGATGGGCAGCAGTCCGTAGGCAAAGAGCGCGATCAGCGTCGGCTTCTCACCGAACCCGACCAGCGGCACGGTGACTGCGAGCACCGCTACCGGCGGGAAGGTCTGACCGATGTTGACGAGCGTGCGCGACAGCGGCAGGAATTGCGCACCGCTCGGGCGCGTCACCAGAATGCCCAGTCCGACGGCCACGATGGTGCTCGCGGCGGCGGCGCAGCACACCGTGCCGAGATGCGCGAGCGCGAGAGTGAGCAGATTGCCCTGATCGTAGATCGGCGGCGCGCCATAGTGCGTGAGCGGCGCGAACAGCGGCGCGAAGCTCTGTGGCATCAACAGGAACGCCAGCAGCAGGGCGAGCGCCGCGAATCGCAGGATGGTGGCCAGGCCCGGCATCAGCTCGGTCGCCCGCGCGCGAGGATGGCGGTGATCGTGAGGTGTCCGCGCGGCGTGCCGTCCGCGTCCATCACCGCGGCAGACTCGGCGCCGCACCACAGGAGCTCCGAGAGTACCTCGCGCAACGAGGCGGAGGACGCCACCGCCGGCCCGTTCGAGGCGCCCGGCAGCGCCGCCTCGCCCGCCGTCGTGAGCGACAGCAGTCTCATGGCTCGGTCCGAAGCGCCGGTCATGCGCGACACGAAGGGGTCGGCGGGGCGCGTGAGCAGCACCGCGGGGCGATCGTACTGCAGCAGCCGGCCGTGGCTCATGACCGCGACGTGATGACCCAGACGGAAGGCTTCATCCATGTCATGGGTCACGAGCACGATGGTCGTGCCGAAGCGTCGCTGAATGTCGAGCAGGTCATCCTGCGCCTTCGCGCGGATGATGGGATCGAGTGCGCCGAACGGTTCGTCCATCAGCAACACCGCAGGCTCTGCGGCGAGCGCCCGCGCTACACCGACGCGCTGCTGCTGCCCGCCCGAGAGCTGATGTGGGAAGGCTCCCGCGTAGGCGTCCGGATCGAGCTGGAACACCCGCAGCAGCTCCTCGACACGGGCGCGGATGCGAGCCGCATCCCACCCCAGAAGTCGCGGCACGGTCGCGATGTTCTCCGCGACGGTACGGTGCGGGAACAGGCCGTGCCCCTGGATCACATAGCCGATCCGGCGCCGCAGCAGGTGCGCGGGCTCGCCGGTCGTGTCGTTACCGTCGATCAGCACCCGGCCGCGGGTCGGCTCGACGAGGCGATTGATCATGCGCAGCAGGGTCGATTTTCCCGAGCCGGAGGTGCCCACGATCACCGTGATCGAGTTGCGCTCGATGCGCATCGACACGTCATCGACGACCGCCGTCGCGCCGTACTGCTTGGTGAGGTTCTCGAGGCTGATCATTGCCGCGCCCGATCCATGAGCTCCACCAGCGCATCGAGCACCACGGCGGCGGAGAAGGCCAGTGCCACGATCGGAATCGCCCCGAGCAGCACCAGGTCGATGGCCGTCTGCCCGATGCCCTGGAACACGAACGTCCCGAGTCCGCCCCCGCCGATCAGTGCGGCGACGGTCACCATGCCGATGTTCTGCACCAGCACGATACGGATGCCGGTGAGAATGACCGGCAGCGCCAGCACCAGCTCGATGCCCGTGAGGATCTGCCAGCTCGTCATGCCCATACCGCGCGCGGCTTCGACCGCAGCCTGCGGCACTCGCTTCAGGCCCGCGACCGTATTCGCGGCGATCGGCAGCAGCGAATACAGAAACAGCGCGACCGCCGCCGGTGCCGCACCGATGCCACGGATCCCGAGCGCCGCGGCCAGCGGCACGGCCGCTGCGAGGGCCCCGAGTGGCGCCATGAGAATGCCGAACAGCGCGATCGCGGGAATCGTCTGGATCACGTTGAGCGTGCCCAGCACCCCCGCCCGCAGCCGCGGGACGCGGTGGCACAGGATCCCGATCGGCAGCGCCACCAGGACGGCGGCACCGAGCGATCCCAGCGCGAGCCACAGGTGCTGGCGCGCCTCGCGCGCAAAGCGATCGGCGTTGACCGCGTACTCGCGCATCACCGAGAGGTGGTCGAACGTGCCGTGCGCCAGCGCGAGGCCGGCAACGGCGATGAACCCCACGAGAAACAGCACGCGCCGGAGCGGCCCAGGGCGCAGGCGCGTGATGGCATCGGTTGCCAACAGGCCGAGGCACAGCAGCAGGACCCAGACAGCGGCGCCGGGGGCGACGCGTACCACCTTGTTGCCGGGAGGTGTGAGCGCATCGCCGGCGGCGGCCACGGCGAGCGCCACGACGGCGACGCCCAGCAGGGCTGCGCCGAGGCGGATGCGGGCGTTGGACACACCGAGGGCGATGATGGCGGCGAGGATCAGGGTCGCCTGGCAGACCAGGGCTCCCCAGGCCGGCAGCACTTCGAGGAGCCCGTGCGCATCGCCCGGCAGGATCCGGTTCGACTTGAGGATGACGAACGGCAGGAACATGAGAGCAGTCGCCCCGGCGGCGGTGAGTAGCGAGCCGAGGGGATCGAGCCGGCGCAGCCGCGGCATTGTCAGCGCCATGCGCGCACTCACTTGAGAAAGCCCTTCGCCTTCAGGTAGTCCTCGGCGACCGAGCCTTCCGATTCGCCGTCGATCTGCACGCGCGCATTCAACTGCTGCAGCGTCTCGCGACTGAAACTCTCCATCAGCGGCTTCACGATCGGAGCGATCTGCGGGTTCGCCTTGAGGACCGCCTCGCGAACGATGGGGACCGGTGCATACACCGGCTGGTCGTGCCGGTCGTCCTCGAGGATCTGCAGGTTCGCGGCGACGATGCCACCGTCGGTACCGTAGACCATGGCCGTGTTCGCGCCGTTGGTGCGCGCGGCTGCGGCGCCGATGGTCGCCGAGGTCTCCCCTCCGGCGAGCACGATCAACTGCTCGGAGCGCATCGTGAACCCATAGGTCTTCTCGAGTGAGCGCAGAGTCCCGGCATTGGCGAACTCGGCCGAACAGACGAGCACCACCTTACCGCCGCCCGCTACCCATCGGCCGAAGTCGCTCATGGTCCTGAGGTTGTTCGCCAGGGCCACGTCGCGGCGCACGGCCAGCGCCCAGGCGTTGCTCGCCTTCGCGGGTGTGAGCCAGACGATCCGGTTGGCCGCGTAGTCGAGCCTGGAGCCGAGCTCGTACCCTTGTTGCAGGTCCTTCCAGGCGGGGTTGGACGCCACGTTGAAAAAGAACCCTGCATTGCCGGTGTATTCGACGTACAGATCGACCTCGCCCGCGATCAGCGCCTTGCGAACGACCGGCGTCGCACCGATCTTGGCTCGGTCGACCGTCTGGATCCCGTTCGCGTTCAGGAGCAGGCGGATCATCTCGCCGATCATCGCCGACTCGCTCGAGAGCTTCGAGGAAACCACGACCGCCGCCGGCAGCGCGGGCGACACGCTGAGCGCCAGCGCCGCCGCCATCCACAGCGACTTCAGAATGTTCGCCACCCCTCACCCCCTGCCGACCGCCCGAGGGCCGACGATCGCGCAGCGCCGCACACTGTCGGTTGTTGCTCTACACGTCAAGCCCGCGCAAGCGCGTGTGCCGGCCCGCACTGCGCTCTATGATGGCGGCAGCGATGAATCCGCTACCGAAATCCCATCCGACAGCTGCGCGTGAGCCGCGCGTGTCGAGCGGCCGCTATTCGCTGTGGCGACTGATTCTCGAGGGACTCACCGGCCAGCGCGGCTGGTCGCGGGCCTGGGCGAAGGCGATACCGCGCGAGCGCTATCGCGTCGTGATCGTGGGCGGCGGCGGTCATGGACTGGCGACCGCCTTCTACCTCGCCACTGAGTACGGCATCAGCGACGTGGCGGTGCTGGAGAAGGGCCCGATCGGGCTGGGCAACGTGGGGCGTAACACGACCATCATCCGTTCCAACTATTTCCATCCGGACAATATCCGCTTCTACGAGTACTCGCTGAAGCTGTGGGAGACTCTCGAGCGCACGCTGAATTTCAATGCGATGGTGAGCCAGCGCGGCACCCTCAACCTGTTTCACACCGAGGCGCAGCGCGATCTGTTCACGCGGCGCGCCAACATGATGCGCCTCCAGGGGGTGGATGCGGAGCCGTTGAGCCGCGAGGCGGTGAAGCAGCTGGTGCCGCTCGTTGATCTGGACAACGGCCGCTACCCCGTGCTCGGCGCTTTCCTGCAGCCCCGTGGCGGCACGGTTCGCCACGATGCGGTCGCCTGGGGTTATGCGCGGGCCGCATCGCAGGCCGGTGTCGACATCATCGAGGACTGCGAGGTCACCGGCATCGCCCGCGACGCAGCACGCGTGACCGCAGTTGAGACCACCCGCGGGCGCATCGCGGCCGACACGGTATGCCTGGCCGTCGCCGGGCATTCGTCGCGGCTCGCTGCGATGGCCGGACTCACCTTGCCGATCGAGAGCCACGTGCTGCAGGCCTTCGTGAGCGAAGGCATCAAGCCGGTGCTCGATGTCGTTCTGACCTACGGTGCCGGACACTTCTACGTCAGCCAGTCGGACAAGGGCGGGCTCGTGTTCGGCGGCGCCATCGACGGCTACAACACCTACGGCCAGCGCGGCACGCTGCCGATGGCGGAAGAAGTGGCCGCGGCGGCGATGACATTGCTGCCAGGGCTTGCGCGCCTCAAGGTGCTGCGGCAATGGGGCGGCGTCATGGACATGAGCATGGACGGCTCCCCGATCATCTCCACGACGCCGCTCGAGGGTCTGATCGTGAATGGCGGCTGGTGCTACGGCGGCTTCAAGGCGATCCCGGCCGGCGGAATGACGACGGCGCACCTCATCGCGCGCCAGGCGCCGCACCCGCTCGCCGCTCACCTGGGCCTCGAGCGCTTCGCCGCCGGGCGTACCGTGGATGAGCGCGGCGCCGGACCATACCCGTACGCTCACTGAAGGGCTGCGCCCATGCTTCGCATACCCTGCCCGTGGTGCGGTGAGCGCGACGAAACCGAGTTTCGCTATCGGGGGGATGCCAGCAGGTCCCGGCCCGCCGCCGATGCCGGGCTTGCGGCGTTCACCGCCTATGTCTACGAACGCGACAACCCCTGCGGTTGGCATCTGGAGTGGTGGTTGCACGTGGGCGGTTGCCGCAAGCTCCTGAAGGTCGTCCGTCATACGCTCAGCCACGAGATTCATGCGGTCGGCGGCCCCGAGGATCAACTGTCCATCCCGCCGGGACTCACGCGCTGATGCGCGGTCCCGGCCGTATCGCCCGCGGTCTCCTGGCCGACCCCGATCGGCCGGTCGGCTTTCGCTTCGATGGGCGCCGGATGTCCGGCTTCGAGGGCGACACGCTCGCCTCCGCCCTGCTCGCCAACGGCCGGCGCCTCGTTGCACGCAGCTTCAAGTACCACCGGCCGCGCGGCATCGTGACGGCAGGTCCCGAAGAGCCCTGCGCGCTCGTCGATGTGATCGGTGCCAACGGCCGCGAGCCCAACCGGCTCGCGACCACGCTCCTGCTACACGAGGGCCTCGTGGCCGAAAGCCAGAACCGCTGGCCGTCGCTCGGGTTTGATGTGCTGTCGCTCAACGATCTCATCGCCCGCTTCCTGCCGGCAGGCTTTTACTACAAGACTTTCATGGCGCCGGGCTGGGCCTGGGAGCGGCTCTACGAGCCGCTGATCCGCCGGGCTGCGGGTCTGGGCCGGCTCGAGCCCATCATCGGCGATCACGCAGCTCCGGCCGAGACCGTGCACGATCACACCGATGTGCTGGTGGTCGGCGCGGGCACCGCGGGGCTCGCCGCCGCGCATGTTCTCGGCACGAGTGGCCTCAAGGTGATGCTCACCGAGCAGGACGTCGCGCTCGGTGGCGGCTCGCTCCTCGATGCGCGCTGGAATGCGTGGCGGGAGAGCTGGTGCGCCCGGCTTGCCGGCCTGGCCACGGTGCGGTGCCTGCCCCGCACCACGGTGCTCGGCGCTTACGGCCACGGCGTGTTCGGGGCGCTCGAGACGCTCTCACCCCCCGAGGCTGCCCGTTTCGATGGCCTGCGGGAGCGGCTGCGGATCATCCGCGCCCGGCGCGTGCTGTTCGCCACCGGTGCGCTCGAGCGGCTGATCGCCTTCCCGGGCAACGACCTGCCGGGCGTCATGCTCGCGGGTGCCGCGCATCAGTATCTGAGACGCTACGGAGTGGCCGTGGGCCGCCGCCCGGTATTCTTCCTCAACAGCGACGAGGCCTACGAGGCGGTGCTCGCCTTGAGCGGCGCGGGTCTGAAGTGCGCCGTGATCGACGTGCGCGAGAGCTCGCTCGCTGCCGAGCGCGTGCGGGCGCTCGGTGTCGAGGTGCAGCTCGGCGCGCTGGTCGTGGGGGCTTACGGGCGCGGGGGGGTTCGCAGCGTCAGGGTCGTGGATGTGAACGGGCGCGCTCGCCGCGACCTCGAGGCGGACTGCCTGCTCATCTCCGGAGGGTATTCCCCGCTGACCACCCTCGCCAGCCAACTCGGCGCGCGGCTCACGTGGCAGGAGGCGATCGCAGCGTTTACTCCCGATCTCGCGCCTGCCCTCGGGCGGGTCGTGGGCGCAGCGCGGGGCGTAGCCGGACTCGCGGCCGCCGCGCGTGACGGCGAGAGCGCGGCCCACTCGCTCGCGCTGGACCTCGCCCGGCCGGTCAGCGCAGCGGAGCTGGGCAGGGATCTGCCGCTCGATCCGCAGGCTACACCGATCGCCGCGGTGTGGGAGGTGCGCGGCCGGGGCAAGGCCTTTGTCGATCTGCAGAACGATGTGACCGCCGCCGACGTGCGGCTCAGCTTTCGCGAAGGCTACGAGCACGTCGAGCACATGAAGCGCTTCACCACCCATGGCATGGCGACTGACCAGGGCCGCATCGGGGGACTGGTGGGGAGCGCGGTGCTGGCACAGGCGCGCGGCGTGCCGGTGTCCGAGGTCGGGCAGGTGAGGCCACGCCCGTTCGCACAGCCGGTGCCCTTCGCGGCGCTTGCCGGTGGTGAAGTCCGCGAGCACTTCAGACCCAAGCGCCGGCTGCCGCTGCACGAGTGGCACGAGGCCGCCGGCGCAACCTTCGTGCCCACGGGGCTGTGGCTGAGGCCGCTCGTCTACTCGCGTCGATCCGGGTGGGAGGCGGTGCTGAGCGAGGCCCGCGCCGTGCGCCGCTCCGTCGGCATCACCGACGTGTCGACCCTCGGCAAGATCGACGTGCAGGGGCCGGACGCCGCGCGGTTCCTGGACTTCATCTACGCGAACTCGTTCTCCACCCTCGCGGTCGGTCGCGCCCGCTACGGCATCATGTTGCGCGAGGACGGGATGCTGCTCGACGACGGTACGACCTCGCGGCTCGCGCCCGAGCACTTTCTCGTCACGACCACGACAGCGAACGCGACGGCGACGCTCGAGCACATGGAATTCCACCTGCAGGCAGTGTGGCCGCGGCTGGATGTGGCCCTGACCGATGTCGGGGATCAATGGGCGCAGTTCGCCATCGCCGGTCCGCGCTCGCGCGAGGTCGTGGCGACGGTTGTCGCAGGCCTTGATCTGTCCAACGAGGCCTTCCCCTTCATGGCCGCGAGCGTCGCCACCATCGCCGGCATTGCGGGGCGGGTGTTCCGCATCTCGTTCTCGGGCGAGCTGGCGTACGAGCTCGCGGTGCCGGCCGGTCAGGCCCTGGCGGCCTGGTCGGCGGTGCTCGAGGCGGGCAAGCCCTTCCGTTTAGCGCCCTACGGCCTCGATGCGCTCAACACGCTGCGCATCGAGAAAGGTCACGTGACGGGAGCGGAGCTGAACGGCAACACCAGCGCCGACGACCTTGGATTCCAGCGGATGCTGAAGAAGCACGGCGACTTCATCGGCCGCGCGCTGTCACAGCGCTCCGGCCTGACGGCGCCCGAGCGGTTGCAGCTCGTCGGCGTGCGGCCCCTCGCGCGCGCACAGCGCCTGCGAAACGGCTTGCAGCTCGTCGCGCCGCACGCGCGCACCACGACTCTGGGCTACGTGACCTCCTCGACCCCTTCGGTCGAGAGCGATGGCTGGGTGGGCCTCGCGCTGGTGGCGGGCGGCCGCCAGCGGTTGGGTCAGCGGCTGATCGGCACCTCGCCGGTTCACGACGAGACCCTCGAGATCGAGATCGTGAGCCCTCACATGCTCGATCCGGAGAACCTGCGTGTCCGCGCCTGAATCTGTGCCGATGCCGCGCGCTACTCCCGGCATCACTCTCGCATCCTGCGCGGCGGATGTTGTCGAGATCGCAGCTCTTCACGGGCGCGCGGCCGAGCTCGAGAACATCGCGGGCGCTCGGGGCCTCGAGCTGCCGGTGTTGGGACGGGTGGGGAGGGCGAAAGATCAACTCGCGCTTTGCGTTCGCCCCGCGCGCTGGCTGCTCCTCGCCCCGCCGGCCCGCTCTGGCGAGACAGCAGCGCTCTGGCAGGCTGCCTGTGCGCGCGCCGGTGCAGCGATCGACTTGTCCTCGGGCCTGGCGGCGTGGCACCTCGCCGGACCGCGGGTCCGGGAGGTGCTGAGCCGGGCGTGCCGCCTGGACCTGGATCCGCAAGTCTTCCCGCCAGGAAGCGCTGCCGCCACCGTCATGGTGCAGGTGGCGGTCATCCTCGCGGTGCTGCCCTCGGGGCTGCTGCTGCTCACACCCACGAGCACTGCGCGACATTTGCGCGAATGGCTCGCCTCCACGGCGAAGCCCTTCGGGCTCGTGTCCGGGGCGGATGTTACTGTTGCGGTCCTGTCCGGAAAGGAAGCGACATGAAGAGTTCCGTCAGAGCCGTGGTCATCGGTGGCGGGGTGGTCGGCGCCAGTGTGCTCTATCACCTCGCCAGGATCGGCTGGACCGACGTGCTGCTGCTGGAGAAGGCTGAGTTGACCTCGGGCTCGACCTGGCATGCGGCCGGGGGCATGCACACCTTCAACGGCGAGGCCAACATCTCGCGGCTACAGAAATACACCATCGACCTGTATCGCGAGATCGAGGCGCTGTCCGCGCAGTCCTGCGGGCTGCACCCGAACGGCGGCCTGATGCTCGCGGCGACCCCGGGCGAGCTCGACAGCCTGAAGCTCATCTGCTCACGGGCGCGCTACCTCGGGATGGAAACCGAGATGATCTCGCTCGAGGAGGCGCGCAACCTCAATCCCCTGATCGATACCAGCCACTTCATCGGCGCGCTGTGGCGGGCGGACGGGGGGCATTGCGATCCGTCGGGCACCACCCACGCCTACGTCAAGGCGGCACGCCAGCTCGGTGCCTCGGTGGAACGCTTCACCCGCGTGTTGTCTCTCGGGGAGCGCCGCGATGGTACCTGGGACGTCGTGACCGACAAGGGCACGGTGCACGCCGAGCACGTGGTGAACTGCGCGGGTCTGTGGGCACGCGAAATCGGACACATGGTCGGCATCGAGCTGCCGGTGCTGGCGATGGAGCACCACTATCTGCTGACCGAGGACCTCCCCGAGCTTAAGGGCCGGGAGAAGGAGATCGTCAACACCACCGACTACGCCGGCGAGATCTACCTGCGTCAGGAGCGCGGCGGAGTGCTCATCGGTACGTACGAGCCCCACGGCATCGTCTGGTCGCCGGTGAAGACGCCGGAGGATTTCTCCATGCAGCTGCTGCCCGAGGACTTCGAGCGGCTGGCGCCGTACTTCGAGGTGGGCTTCAAACACTTCCCGGCACTGGGTCGTGTCGGTATCCGCAAGGCGGTGAACGGTCCGTTCACCTTCGCTCCCGACGGCAATCCGCTGGTCGGAAGTGTCCGGGGTGTGAGGAACTTCTGGGTTGCCTGCGCCGTCATGGCCGGGTTCAGCCAGGGCGGGGGCATAGGGCTCGTGCTGTCGCGCTGGATGGCGGAGGGCGATCCGGGCCAGGACATCATTTCCATGGACGTCGCGCGCTTCGGCGCGTTCGCGACGCCGAAATACACCTCCCTCAAGGTTCCCGAGAACTACTCGCGTCGCTTCCGGCTCGCCTACCCGAACGAGGAGCTGCCCGCGGCCCGTCCGGTGCGCCGCTCACCGATCTACGACCGGCTCAAGGCGGCCGGTGCGGTCATGGGCGCGAACTTCGGGCTCGAGAATGCTCTGTGGTTCGCACCGGAGGGGGTTGCGCCGACCGAGACCCCGACCTATCGGCGCTCGGAGGCCTTCCCCGTCGTGCGGGCCGAGTGTCAGGCGGTACGCAGCACGGTCGGCCTCTACGAGACCACCAACTACGGCAAGTACGAGGTCGCCGGGCGCGGGGCGCGCGCCTGGCTCGATCGGGTCTTTGCCTCGCGCATACCCAAACCCGGGCGCTTCGCGCTCGCCCCGATGCTCAATCCCGCCGGCCGGATCATGGGGGACCTGTCGATCGCATGTCTCGCGGAGGACCGCTTCCTCATCGTCGGGTCGGGCTTTGCCGAGGAATTTCACCTGCGCTGGTTCTGGGCCTCCGAGCCGCCGCCCGATGTGTGGGTGCGCTCGGCGGCGTCCACGCTCTGCGGCTTCTCGATCGCAGGCCCGAGGTCGCGGGAGCTGGTGCAGCGGCTGGTGCGGGACGATCTGTCCGCGGCCGGCTTCAAGCTCTTCCAACTCAGGGAGACCGCGGTCGGCTTTGCGCCGGCCATCCTGACGCGCGCGGGGTTCACGGGTGAACTGGGCTACGAAATCTGGACGACGCCTGACTATTTCGCCTCGCTCTACGATGACCTGTGGGACGCGGGGCGCGAGCTCGGGCTCGTGCACTTCGGGGGGCGCGCGCTGTCCTCGCTGCGGCTGGAGAAGGCCTACGGCTCGTTCAACAAGGACTTCCGCCCCGACTACACCCCGGGTGAAACCGGGCTCGATCGCTTCGTCGACTTCTCCAAGCCCGACTTCACCGGTCGCGCGGCGGCACTGGCCGAACGCGCCGCGGGCCCGAAACGCCGCTTCGTCGTCATGGAGGTGGCGGACGCCGACGCCGAGGTGGTCGGCTACGAATCGATCATGAAGGACGGCGCTGCGGTCGGCTACGTGACCTCCGGCGCCTACGGCCATTGCATCGGCAAGAGTCTCGCCGCCGGCTACGTGCCAACCGCG
>Ga0210394_10007580_pt1 | contig 11393 bp, 18 predicted proteins | sample IncBWC12MmetaG_FD_160121 | JGI IMG/M metagenome (GOLD analysis project Ga0210394, IMG submission 160121) | Forest soil microbial communities from Barre Woods Harvard Forest LTER site, Petersham, Massachusetts, United States - Inc-BW-C-12-M | ecosystem: Environmental > Terrestrial > Soil >... | reverse complement strand
TTTGGTCGCTGGCCTTCGGCTCATTCAACCCGAAGAACGAGTAATGGCAATTGCAGCGGCCCTACAGGAGGTGGAGGCGCGAGAAAAGCAACTCTACGCCGCGGTCGTTAGGCAATGACTCGCAGCGCTCATCCGGGGGGCGGTGTATTCGGCGGAAAGTATCCGACATCGAACATCGCCCGCAGCAATTCGGTTTCCGACAGGACGGTTTGCGCCTTCGCAACCACGTCCGCGGCCGAATCCTTGCCGCCGGCAAGATGATCGTCGAGCAGCGCCTGGACCTCGGCCACGCGCTCGCAGATTGCCCACGCAGGATTATCAGCCATCGGCACCTCTCAGATTGTCACCTTGTCGATCAGCGTCGGGTCGTCATCCGGCGCGCGCGAACTATTGACCCGCTTTGAAACCGGCCATTTCTGCAGCACGTTTTCGGCGGCTGGCTTGAGCAATTCCAGACCAGCCTTGCCGCTCAGCCACGGCTCGTAATCTTTCTCAGCCAGCAGCACCGGCATCCGGTTGTGGACCTCGGCCACGAACTTGTTCGGCTCGGTGATTATCATGGTGCAGGATTTGAGCGACTTGTCGGCTTCCATGTCCTGCCATTCATCCCAAATGCCGGCGATCGTCAGCGCCGGCGAGCCGTCCCGTGCGGTGAAATACCAGGGCTGTTTGCCGCCCGGCGTGTCCTGCCACTCGAAGTAACCCGAGACCGGAATGAGACACCGATTGCGCTTGAACGCCGACCGAAACATTGGCTTGGTCGCGACTGTCTCGGCCCGCGCGTTAAACGTGGCGAGCTTCATTTCCTTGAGCGGCTTCGACCACCATGACGGAATGAGGCCCCAACGCATCCGCACGAGTTCGCGCTTGTCGTCAGGCCCTGCGATCGTGTCGATTGTCGTGGTGGGGCAGACGTTGTAGCGGGCGCGGGTATTCACCGCGGGCTGGTCGAGCGTCAGCCGGTACAGCGCGACGATCTCTTCCCAGGTCAGCTTGTAGGTGGCACGCCCGCACATCGGGCAAATATAGGGGCAGTCTGCCGGACACACACCTGTCGCGTTGCCGACTTATTGTCGCCAAGCGGAACTTTCGCCAAATTGGTTTGCTTTAGAGTTTGCCGCTATCCCCGGTCTCCCGTGCGGGCCCCTCTGCACAGTCCCGGGCGGGGTTAGCGACAGCCGGCCGGTCCCCGCCCCCAGCTGGGGACCGGCCGTGCCGATTTTTGGCTACGCTTTCGGCGGCGCTTTCTGAGTCCGCGTCGCCAGACAGCCAACGAACACAAACGCGATCGATACGGCGGCTAAAAGTCCCAGCTGTAGGGCGTCCGACATGCTTCGTTCTCCGTTGTCGTCTTCCAGTAGCAGGAATGTTCGCCTGGACTGATAGTTTTCGCGCATAGCACTCTTCCACAAACGCGCAGCGCTGAGCTCGTGGGAAGCCCGTTGGCCCCCTTCAACCCTGTTCGGCTCGGGCTCATATTGGCGCGGCCATTGGATTCAACAAGCGCAAAATGGAAGACGCCCGCCAGCAGGAGCCCGAGAAGAAAGCGGCTGTTCACTCACCTTCATCGCTTTCCGGCTCCCCAGGAATCAGCCGCGGGCCATCGGGCCGCACGGCATTGAGCGCGGCAACAAATTCGTGGTCGTCGAGAATCCCGAACAGCGCGTTGATGATAGCTCTATCGTCTGGGTGCTCAGCTTCAAGATGGGCGGCAAGCGCCCGCTGCGCATCTCTGACCGCCTGATACTGCGCCCTCAAGGGGCCGGTACTGATCGCCTTCACTACCGCAGCAGCGTTCGCTGGCAGTTTCTGTTCCCCGCGCAGCAGCTCTGGCAGCTTGGCAATGTTGGCAGCCATCCGCCGGGCCTCATCTCGCGACAGCCGCTTTGTGGACATCTGGCGCTGTGGCTCGTTCTCAAAATAGAGATAAGTTAGCGGCTGGCCGGTGGCGTCTTTTATGATGAAGGATTCCGTGTGTTCTTCGGATGACCAGGGCGGCGGAAAGCTGCGATTAGACATTGCGCCACAACCTCGGTGGGAGATTCGAAAGGAGGCCCAGCCTTGAAAGACCGAGCCTCCCTATCAGCCCCCCAGGTGCTCAGACAATTACCTAAAGGGTGGGGCCGATCATCAGACGGTGGAGCTTGCCAGAAGATTAACTGTTAAGGGCAAATTGCGCGTTCACCGATGTTCGATGCCTTCCATGGACTGGACCATCTTCAACGGCACGGTCACGCTTTGTGTATCGCCGTTGCTGGCTACTTCGGTACGATGATCGGCCAGGTACTCCCAAGCTGACTTGTGGCGGCAACGCTCCGGCAAATGACCGAGCGGTTCGCGCACGTCGGCGAGCGTCCGAAGTGTCATGACTTCAGGGATGGTGATGGTCCGCGGTAACCGCTGCGACCAGTCAGGGCGCTTGCGCAATAACATGATGATCCGGCACTGGCGCTATCCGGCCTTCCGTCGCGTCGCCGTCCGTGCGACGGGCTTTGCGGCCTCCTTGCCCTTCTTGCCGGAGATAGGGAGCAGCATTTCACGCTGGCCTTCGATCCTCTTCTTGCCTTTCTTGGCTTGCGACCGGATAGCCTTTTGCGATGCGCCAGAGCGATCCGCTTTCACGCTTTGCCGCAGGGCGTCCATGAGGTTCACGACGTTTGACGGTGCGCGCTCCGCCGGGCGGTCGATCTTCTCGCCTTTCTGCTTCTTCCTGATCAAGTCCTTGAGCGCGTCCTCGTATTGATCCTCGAACTTCTGCGGCTCGAATTTCCCTTTCTTGGTCTCGACGATATGGATGGCAAGATCGAGCATGTCCTTGGGGACCTTTGCGTTCTCAATGCCGTCAAAATATTCGTTCTGATCGCGCACCTCGTAGGGATAGCGCAGCGTGATGCCCATCATGCCCTGGTCGCGGGCTTCCAGCGCAATGACGTGTTCGCGCGATGTGAATACGATCTTGCCGAGCGCGACCATGCCTTCCTTGCGGATGGCCTCGCGGATCACCGCGAACGCCTGTTGGCCGACCTCTCCGTCGGGCACGATGAAGTAGGGGTCGCGCATGTAGATTTCGTCGATGTCGGATTTTGGAACGAACTCGTCGATCTCGATGGTGCGCTTGCTCTCGATCGCGACGGCTTCCAATTCCTCCGGATCAAGCTCGACGTATTCGCCCTTGTTGACCTCGAAGCCTTTGATGATGTCGGCTTGTTCGACTTCGTCGCCGGTTTCGGCATCGACTTTGCGATACCGAATGCGGTTGCCGGTTTCCTTATTGAGCTGATGGAAACTGACCTTCTCGCGTTCGCTGGTCGCCGGATATAGTGCGATCGGGCAGGAGACGAGAGACAACTTCAAATAGCCTTTCCAGTACGCACGCGGGGCCATGGAACACTCCCATACGCAACACAAAACCACTCCAACGAAGATAGAACGCTTACGGCGGACATTCGAGTGTACAAGTCGAGAACGCTTTTTGGGATTACCCGGATTTTTTGAAGTGCAGCGGTTGGGCCGTCGAGTGCCCGGTCCAGGCCATGCGCGGATCACCAATCGCATAATCATAAACAAGGATACCGCACAGCATCACGGCGGTGACTGCGGCGAACCAAATCACCATTCGCTGCGAAGGCTCAGGTATGAGCTTCTTGGTCGCCATTGAGAAACTCCAGGTGGCTTGATTGAATGAACGCGCGGCATCGGGGCGGAGTTCCGGCCTATGGGCTTTAATATGCGCAAAATGGAGGACGCGCGCCGGCAAGCCGCGGAGCAGGAAGCGACTGCGCGCCGCGCGACCGACAGGCAAATCCTTGAGGATGCCGACCACCTGATTGCCGTGTGGAACGAGCGGCAGGCCAAGCGGATGCCGATGCTGTTCTCCCCAACGATCGGCGCAGCCATTACGGCCGGCTATTGGTTCCTGTGGGCGCGCTGCCCTGCCTGCCGTACTACCGGCAACGTCGACCTGCGGACGCTCGACTGGCACCGCGGCGCGGCCGTGACGGCCCTTACGCCTCCGCTTTCGTGCAGATTCTGCCGGCCGAATGCGCCATTTGCAGAATTGGTGTGCCTATCGAAGTCGAGCGTGGCCGAGGAGTATTGCGCGGAGCGCAGCGGCAACAGATGGGTTAGCGAGTGACTGCCGGCTGATGGTCGAACGATTCACTGGTAATATAAGCTGCGAGTACACAGACCATTCGGCTTTCGCTGATTTTCCTACTCGCCAATCGGTCTTGAGGCTAAGACATGACGCACCCCAAGGACGCCGAGCCAATACGAACGACCCGAGAGAGCGAAATCTTTCGCGATCCTCCTGGCAGCGGCAACTACAGCAGCAGTATCGGCGCGGCACAGGGGATTGAGCTGTTCAGTGGAACTGGCCGTGTGCGCCGCGCTCGCCCCACTAAAACTATCTTTGAGCCAGCGCGCCAAGTTCCGGTGTTCGCCGAAACTGACGTGCTCGTCGTCGGCGGTGGCCCTGCCGGTACGGCTGCCGCCGTCGCTGCGGCGAGGCTTGGCGCGGACGTGTTGCTGGTAGAGCGCTATAATCACTTGGGAGGGCTTTCGACCGGCGGCCTCGTCATCTGGATCGACCGCATGACGGATTGGTCCGGCCGGCATGTCATCCGAGGGCTCGCAAATGAATTGATGGAGCGTCTGCCGAAGGACGCAATCCAGGGCCCACCGCGCGCCGAATGGGGAAATCGCGATGCCGCGACCGCCGCCTATTGGGCGCAACGAACCGCGGCTTACCACGGGATCGTCACTTGGTCGCCGACGATTGATCCTGAAGCACTCAAGACGCTGTCCATGAAGATGACGGTCGAGGCCAAGGTGCGGTTGTTGCTTCACGCCTGGTGCACCGCGCCGATCGTAGAGAACGGCGTCGTCAAGGGTGCAATCTTTGAAAGCAAGGAAGGTCGTCACGCGGTATTAGCCAAAATCGTGGTCGACACCACAGGCGACGCCGATCTGATCGCGAGGTCCGGCGCGCAATGCGAGTCCGATGTCGACGCCAGCGACATTCACCACTGTATGAATACCGTTTTCATGCTCGGCGGCGTTGATATGGAACGCTGGCTCGCTTTTCGCCGCGACGAGCCCGAGGCGTTCGCGGCCTTCATGGCCTTGGGCCGCGATCGGATAAAATTCTTCGAGAAGCCATTCGTTTCGTGGCGCAACGATGTGGCGTTGTTTTTGGGACCTCGCCTGGCGGGATACAGCGCAGTCGATGTCGAGGATTTGACCACGGTCGAATTGCGCTCGCGTGAACTCGCAGTTGGCCACCTCGAGCTCTATCGGGCCGCAGCACCCGGCTTTTCCAATGCCTTCTTAACGCTAGGTGCGCCACAAATCGGCGTTCGCCACAGCCGACGGCTCGCCGGCTTGCGCAAGGTGACCCGTCAGCAATGGGATACCGGGCACGTCTGGGACGACGAAATTGGCGTGTCGACCTCCCTGGCGCCGAAGTTCCCCAATATCTCGGTCCCCTACGGGGCCTTGGTGCCCGAGCGGCTCGACAACATACTCGGTGCCGGCCGCCACGTTGCTTGCGATGCGAGCTCCCATACGTTTCTGCGTGAGATCCCACAATGTTGGCTTACCGGCCAAGCCGCTGGCGTTGCGGCCGCCCTCGCGGCGGCCGCCGGCACGCGACCCCGCGACCTCGCGGCCAGCGCAATCCAGCGCGAATTGCTCCGCCAAGGAGCATATCTGTCGCCCGCCATCGAAGCCGCCATGCAGCCGGCTTCAGCGGCGGAGTAATGCAGCGCGGCTATCACCAATGAGCATCGCCACGCGAGAAGCGGAGGCGGCGGACACGGAGCGAGTGAGGTCGCCGCACTTAGCTTTCGCCCGGCCGCCCACATTTCAACAGCCCGGAGCCGATCTATGACAATCCGACACGCCGCCTGCAGCTGCGGGCAGCTCCACCTTACGATTGACGGTGAGCCGTCGCGTATCTCCCTGTGCCACTGCCTGGAGTGCCAGCGCCGCACCGGGGCCGTGATCAGCAACCAGGCGCGCTTCCGCAGAGAGCAGGTCACGTTCGCTGGCAAGGCAACGGCGTGGATGCGGACGGCCGAAAGCGGCAACGCGATCACCTTTCATTTCTGCCCGACGTGCGGCTCTACCGTCTATTGGGAGGGCGAAGGCTTTCCTGGATACGTCGCCGTTGCCATCGGCAGCTTCGCCGACCCAAATTTTCCGGCACCGACCATTGCGGTGTGGGAGGAGTCGCGCCACTCCTGGGTCTCGTTGCCGGCCGATACGCCGCCCAAGCGCTTAGCGAAGCAGGGGTGACCTCTTGGCCGCCGCAGAGGCCACCGCCAGACGCGCGACCGATGCCCAAGTGCGTGAGGACGCCGAGCGGCTAATCGGCGGCTGGAACGAGCGGCAGGCCCGGCGGATGCCTTTGCTGTTCGCCCCGACGATCGGCCCTGCGCTGGCGGCCCGCTACTGGTTTTTATGGGTTCGTTGCCCGGCCTGCTGCACCACGCAGGCGGTCGACCTCCGTGCGCTCGATCGCCACCCGATGCGGCCGTGACCAGCCTCATCCCCCATCTTTCGTGTCGGTCCTGCTGGCCCAACCCGCCGTTCGCCGAGTTCGTGCGGATATCACCGGTGCGCATCGCCGATGAGATCCGAGACGGGAACGGGCGCCGGTTGCGGAAGCAGTAGGGTCCAAGGCCACCACGAAAATTACGGTGACCAACTTGCCGTCACCTGGCTTTGCCGGAGTTGCCATCGGGCTCGCCATCGGCGCGCAGCCTGAAACGTCGCGAATCCGGCTTAAAAAACCAATCGGCGTTCCACCAGTATTATTTCGACGGTGATTTCAGAGGGTTGGGGCCTTCCCCTCGACGCAGATTGCGAAGCCCAGCCGACGTAGCCTGCGACGCCGCCCGCAGCTATGTGCGCCGAGCTGCGCCTGGCTCTATATTCGCGCCTCCGCTGGCGCATGGCCTCTGCAATCCAGTCTCGGCCGGTCTCCGTATTGGGACTCGGCCAGATTACTCAATTCAATTTGTCTTTTACGGAAGCCGCCGCCCAGACAATTTCATGTCGTCCAGTGCGTGGGCTAAATCTCCTGCTGCCCGTGTCAACAATTAGCCCATCCGAGGCGAGTTTTTCGATCGCCTCCTGAATCTCATTCAATAGCTTTGGATCGCTGATCGGCTTTCTCTTCATCGTTCTTTCACCCCTATGTTACGCGGTCACCACAGCATATTTTTCAACGCCGTCGATTATTCCTCCCGCCAGACGACCGGCCAGCCACTCGTGACGCCGTCACGCTGTCAGGTGTTACGCCGTCACGCTGTCAGGATCGAGGCGGCTATCTCACCGACGCGCAGCTTCGTTTTGGTGGTCGGCCAGCCGAGCGCATCGATGTGACTTACCTCACCTCTAGGCACATGTGTTACGGCGTAACCCAGCCAGTAAGGATCGTTACACTGTAATTTTGAGACGACGCCAAGGTCAAAAAACGAGGGCGATGCGTCCACTGGATCGTCGTCGTCCAATCTATTTTGCCGATTTCGCATCGTTCACGGCGCAATATCCTGCCAACTTGGCTCGGTTGCTGTTCCAGATCCCCACAATAATCCCGCACTGAGAAGCGGGGGGTGGCGCCAGGTAGCGTCGGCGGAAGCACGGTCGATCGCCGCCTGTCACAGCGTAACCTCGGTCGATCGCTCCTTAGTTTCGCCGTCACTTAAGCCATGCTGCTTCCGTTACGGCGCATTCAGTTGATCCGACAAGAACGAGCGTACCGCAAACTGGACCTCGTTCCAGTCTTGACGCTCGTGTGGCTTGAGATAGCCCTTTGTTACCAAAGCCTCGATCCCCTCGGGGCCTATCTCGACAGTGACGGGTCGCACCCCAAGACGTCGGCGCCGACGATAGAGACGCATACGTTCAGCGGCGGGGGCTGTTGAAAGTCTCATCGACATTGGCGCGACCTCCCATTTTTGTCGGCAATCTCCACAAGGAGCGATACGACCTCGCCCCCCGGAATCGTCTCGGTCCAGCCCGTCAGCCACAGCCGGGTGTTCGCCGGCAGATCACGCTCGATTGTGATTCCGCCGCGGATGTTTGGGCAGGAGCCAAGCCGAGGTTTCCATATGCCGGTAAGCGATCCTCTGCCGACGCGGGTGGCGAAACCAGCGACCGCCCCTCTTAGGGGGGCGGTTTCGCGGTTTCGCTTACTACCATCAGCCTTGGTTTCGCTCGGTTTCATGCTGGTTTCAGCATGGTTTCGGTTGGTTTCGGGCCCGCTATTTCGGCATGGTTTCGCGGTATCTCCGAAACCATCGGTCAGATCAGCCATGACAGGTCCCCGTCGCAACCGATCCGTGCCGCCGCGATCAACTCTCGCCGATACCGTGAGAACATTGCGCGCGCGCTGTCGGGTTTTTGTTTCTTATCGATCAATCCCAACCGCACGCACTCGGCTTGCCATGCGTCGCAGCCAACCGCCTTCCGGCCATCAACGACCGTTTGGCTGTCGATCAGCGCATTTCGGAGGGCGTCGAGAAACTTGAGCCCGAGAGGCGATGGCGGCTTTTTTGGTGTCGGCTGGGCATTCTCGTATTTCCAAGCGTCGTCGACCAAAGCGACCCGCACTGGACGAAAATCTGACCGAGTCGCCGGCGTCCTCTCGCGCGCTTTGCGAAACTCGAGATTGAAGCTGACGTCAGTGCCTTCGCGCTTGACCGGCTCTTGGAAAAGCACGGTGTCCATCTGCCACTCGCGGGTCTTCGTCCCATATTGGCGACTTTCATCGTGTCCGGTGTGATTGACCCACATCTGGCCGATGTTTCGGCGCGTCAGTGATCTCACCCATGGCATCACCTGGGCCCACGGGGCCTCTTCCTTCATGTCGCCAATCAGCAAGCACATGACGCTATCGAAGATCAAAAAATCCAGATCCCCGATCTTCGCTATTTCGCGTTCGAGTTGGTCTTGTCCCTGCGACGTATTGAGCGGGTGAAAATCGGAAATATCCTCGTGGCTGAGCGCGTGGAATCCCGTTGGCTCGCATCCCAGCCGTCGCGCTGCGTCAAAGATCCGCTGCTTGAGCAGCCGCCGCGACATTTCGCCGTCGACGTAAAGGATCTTGCACGGCCGGCATCCGCTCCAGTGTAAAAAATCCATGCCGGCCGACGCTGCCATTCCAAGGTGCAGTACCAGAGTCGTTTTGCCAATTCCGGTCGGCGCGACTTGCAAAATACGGCTTGTCGTCGTCATCCACTTGCCCATGAGAAAATCGGGCGCTGGCAATTCGCGAGCGGTCCAATCTGCAATCGTCAGCGGCGCTCGAAGCGGAACAATATCCGCTACTCGCGGCGACGTTAGTGCGCGACGCGCGCGGGATGCTTCTGATAAAATGTGCTGGAAGGGGTTTTGGCCTCCGGCGAGTCCGACAAGATTGTCAGCGATAGCGAGCTTTTCCAGCCGCTCGCTCACGATGCCTCTGGGATCGCCTTCCGCGTGCGCACACGCGAACGCTAAAATTGCCCCATGCTGAAAGGTGAATAGCTTTTGATCGGGCGCCGACGCGATAAGTGCATTACGCAGGTCATCGAGCCTTTGCTCAGTCGCCGCGGAAAGTTCGTCGTCATCTTCCGGCACCAAATTGAGCGCCATGATTGGAGCCCGCCTTTTCGATTTCGCGTTACAGACCTCACTCCACACTGTTCGAAACCGCCCATATCTCGCCCGCCATTCGGCGTGGCGACCGCAACTATTCGCTTTTCGGATTGGCCAGAAGATCGAGCGCAACACCTAAAGGCCCGCTCGCGCGGCCGTGGCTGTCCCGGCACAAAGCCTTTCGGATCGTTTCGACATCCGCGCCGTACTGCAATGCGATCGAGCACACGATGGCACTATCTCTCGCCGCGTTGTCACTGTCCGAGTCGACCTTGTTGTTGCCGAGAAAAATCTCGCCAAGCCGCCCATCGGCGAATTGCGAGATTGTGCAGCGGTATCGCCGTCCGTTGAGCTCGATGTCGAACGTCTCGGACGAACGCCGGTCCGGAAGCCGCTCGCGGTTCGGCTGCGCAGCCGTCATGCGCGCACCTGACGGTCGGACAGTTGCTCGCCCGGCGAAAACGTCGACAACATCGGCGGAACGTGAAGCCTCATCGCTTTGTCTCGCCTTCGGGGTGACGCGCGGATGGGATTTCGCCGCTCACGGGGCCGTCGCCTGCAAGCGCCTTTGATTTTCGCGCCACGCGAGCCATGCGCGCTCGCTGCCGTATAGGCGCCCGTTGATTTCGGTCAGCGGCGGGCAACCCAATTTTTCGGAACGAACCCAGCGCCAAAGCGTCATGTGCGACACGTGTCCACACAATTTTCGGATTCGTGGTGCTGGGATCAGATTGTCGTCAGAATCGGATGCCGCCGCTTCGTTAGGTCTGGTGACCGCGCGGGCCATCGAGATTGCCGCCAACTTGGCGCCGACCAGTGTCGATTTGCGTTTGCGCTTCGTCATGTGCCGCCTCGTGATAACTTTCAATCACGTAGGCGGCTATATCCTTCGCGGGGTGTTCGTCACGTAGAAACTGGCCGAACACCACTCTTAAGTCGCCCGACCTTGCCTTTGGGATCGCCAATCATCTTGGCAAGTTGTTCGAGCACAACCGCCTCTTGGCGCTGTACATCCTCCGGTGACATTTTCGAAAAATCTTCGTCGGGCAGGAAGTGCAACGAAATTGGAGGCTCTTTGATGTTGGACCTTATGTGCTCGAATAGTAGCCCAATTGCCTTGAGCACCTGCGGATCACGCCTCACCTGCTCGTCGCACAATTGTGCGCGCACCTGCCCAAGTAGATGGTCGGCCATCATTGCAATTCGAAAAGCGTGCCCCTGTGCCATGCCGGGAAATTTGGATTCGACCATCTCCGCATAATCACCGACTCTATCCGTCCAACATTTTATATAGAACTCGACTTTTGCCTTGTACTCGGCCGACCGCTTCCACTCCGACGCGGTGGAGACGCTGATAGAATTTTCGCGCGCCAATGCACGAACACCCGGCGCTTTCCCCTGTAGAGTCCGCAGAGCTTCCGAATTAGCCGCCCGGTCGAACGTTTCGAGATTGGCGGCGATCGATCGTCTATGGCGATCGAGGTTGAGTAATTCTTGCAGCAACGACAGCAATTCGTCGTCGACGCATTTGATCGCCTCGAGCATCGTCAAAGCAGCGTCTGATATTTCGAGCAGAGAAAGCGTGGTGCCCCGACGCGCCGGATGGCTACCGCTCTTTTGTAAATCGCGCAATCTTTGTAGCTCTGAGCGGAGCCACTTGGCACCCTTTTCTTTGGTTGCTGGGTCTGAGCTCGTGAGAGCGGCCCTCACTTCCGCTTTCAGCAATCCGGCTTTTTCGGCAAGTATGC
>Ga0210394_10007579_pt1 | contig 11394 bp, 7 predicted proteins | sample IncBWC12MmetaG_FD_160121 | JGI IMG/M metagenome (GOLD analysis project Ga0210394, IMG submission 160121) | Forest soil microbial communities from Barre Woods Harvard Forest LTER site, Petersham, Massachusetts, United States - Inc-BW-C-12-M | ecosystem: Environmental > Terrestrial > Soil >... | reverse complement strand
GAAATAACCCCGTGCACCGTCACCGTGCGGCGGATGGTCTTGTCGGTGATGCCGACATCGGACACTTGCGCGGTCATGCCGATCACAAACGAGAAATACACGAAGTCCCAGTAGTCGGCGTGATCTTGCTGGTCGCCGCTGGGAAACTGCAGGCCGCCGGGTTTGCTGCCGCGGTAATAATCATGGGCGTAGTGCAGCGCAAACGCGGTATGCACCGCTGCCCACGACAGCGCGATTGTGACGGTCGCCAGCGACAACGCCTGCGCGCTGCGATGGGCGTCGCCAAGTTCGAATACGATCGCGCCGATGCTGGCGAACGCGCCGAGCGCGGTCACCAGTACGATCAGGAAGCGGCCGTCATCCTGCATCACTGCGTTACGGCGAATATGGACGAGACCGCAACGAAACATCATGATGTAGGCGAGCACCAGATAGAGTGCTGCGAAAATATCCCAGCAAACAAGAAGGCGGGAGACCAGCCGCGCCGTCCCGGGCAACAGGAAGAACGCCGAGATGCCGATCAGGATCGAAATGAAAGCGCGAGGCCGCGCGTAGACGACGCGAACCGGCTTCGGCAACTGCCGGAAGCGAAGCAGGTGAGGATCATCGACTTGCTTGCCAACCATCGCCGCCTTCAGTTCTTGCGTTCGGCGACAAAGCGCGCGGCGGCGCGCAAGGTGTCGCCCCGGCCGCCAAAGATCGACAGCGCCTGATCCGCACGTGCCAGGAGATCGTGAACGCGCTGCTTGGCGCCGTCGATCCCGAGTTGGGTGACGAAGGTCGTCTTGCCGAGCGCTGCATCCTGGCCGGTCTGCTTGCCGAGGGCTGCCGCGTCGCCCTCGACGTCGAGCAGATCGTCGGCAATCTGGAACGCCTCGCCGAGCGCACGGCCGTAATCGTCGAGCGCCTGATATTCCTTTTGCGAAGACTGGCCGAGGATCGCGCCGGCAATACAGCCAAAGCGCAACAGCGCGCCCGTTTTCATCTGCTGCAGGCGGGCGACGTCGACCGGCTCGCGGTCGCCGAAGCGGCCTTCGCCGGCAAGGTCGAGCATCTGGCCTCCGACCATGCCGCCGATGCCGGAGGCGCGCGCCAGCGCCCGGGTCAATAGCAGGCGCACCGTCGCCTCCTTGTGGATTTCGTCGCGGGTGACGATGTCGAAGGCGAGCGTCAACAGCCCGTCGCCGGCGAGGATCGCGGTGGCGTCGTCGGTCTTCTTGTGCAGCGTCGGGCGGCCGCGCCTGAGATCGCTGTTGTCCATGGCCGGCAGGTCGTCATGGATCAGCGAGTAGCAGTGAATGCATTCGAGCGCCGCGCCTGCGAGCAGAGCGGCCTCGCGGGGAACACCAAATATCGCCGAACTCTCCACCACCAGAAACGGCCGCAAGCGTTTTCCGCCGCCAAGGCTCGAATAGCGCATGGCGTCCATCAGCCGCTTCGGCCGCGCGATCTCGTCCGGCAACAGCGCGTCGGCGAGAAGCCTTGCGAGCAGCGCTTCGGTATCTTCGGCGGTCTGGTCCAGTCGCTTCGTAAAGTCTGCAGGCGTAGTGGTCGTCATCAAGCAAGGCTCCTGGTCAAATTGGCCGGACAATCGGTTATGATGCTTCCCGCGTCAATTGCGCTTCAGCCATTTGGGGGCGCCTTAAAACCGTTGAAAAAATCGGGAATTATCAGGCAGATATTAGCCGAAGCCGGCATCGAGCCGGCATATTGAGCCAGAAATCATCAATTTTGCGCATTGCCCGAAATTTGCTGCTCATCGTGCTGGCCGTGCTTCTGCTGCCATATCTGTTAACGCCACTCTACCGCACCGGCCATCCGGTTTCGGCTTTGATGGCCTGGCGTTACCTGACCGGCGCGCCGGTCTCAAGGCAGTGGGTCGATCTTGCCGCGATGTCGCCGTCACTGCCGCGGTCGGTGGTCGCGTCCGAAGACGCGAAATTCTGCAAGCATCGGGGCGTCGACTGGGAAGCGCTGCGCGAGGTCATTGATGACGCCGAGGATGGCGAAGTGACCCGCGGCGGCTCGACCATTACCCAGCAGGTGGCAAAAAACCTGTTCCTGTGGCCCGGCCGCAGCGTGGTCCGCAAGGCGCTGGAGATTCCGCTCGCTCTATGGATCGATTTCGTCCTGCCCAAGCCGAGGGTTCTGGAGATCTATCTCAACATCGCCGAGCTTGGGCCGACCGGCCAGTTCGGCGCGCAAGCAGGCAGCCTTTATGCCTTTGGCCACGGCGCCTCGATGCTGACGCCGCGGGAGGCGGCGCTGTTGGCCGCGACCCTGCCGAATCCGCACATGCGCAGCGCGCGTAATCCAGCTCCCGGCGTGCGCCGCCTCGCCGGCATTTACGTCGCCCGGGGCCAGTCGGCGGAATTACAGCGCTGCTGGAGCGAAAATCGCGGTTTTTAAGCTATTTTCAACCTAGATTTGGGCCACGCCATCCTCTATAAGCGCGGCCTCATCGGCATTTTAGCTTGTGCTTACGGCTTTCCAGCCGCCCGTTTCGGGACGATGCCTATCAAGACCACCCCGAGAGGATACTGCCATGGCCGTTCCCCGTAGAAAAACTTCGCCGTCGCGGCGTGGCATGCGCCGCTCGGCGGATGCGCTGAAGAAGCCGACCTATGCCGAGGACAAGGATTCCGGCGAATTGCGCCGTCCGCATCACCTCGACCTGAAGACCGGCATGTACAAGGGCCGCCAGGTTCTCAAGGCCAAGAAGGATTCTTGATCCGAACGCTTGTCGCCCAAATAGGCCAATGCGGGGGTAAGACGGTTATTGGCGGGGAAGCGATTTGATCGCTTCTCGCCGCGATGTTCCGATTTCCTTGAGAAGGCCTTGCCGATGTCGATGGTCGGTTTCCCGCTGCTTCTGATCCCGCTGGCGATCTACAACATCATCGTGCTGCTGATGCCCGGCGTTTCCCTCGCCGAGCCGCTTGTGACGCTGCCGCTGATGTCGGGCGCGCAATGGCCGATAACCCTGAGCGACCTCTTGCTCGCGCTGGGTATCGTGATGCTGCTGTTCGAGGTGATCAAGGGCGCGCGCCCCGGCGCGAAATATCTCACCGATCATCTGCTGTCGCTGATCGTCTTTGGCGGGGCGCTCGCCGAATTTCTGCTGTGGCCGCGCTTTGCCAGCTCGACCTTTTTCCTGCTCACATTGCTGGCGCTGGTGGATTTCCTTACCGGTGTTGCGCTTCGCGCAAGGCGCGGTGTGCCGGCGATAGTGACCGCGACGCGCGCGAGCCGGCCTGCTGCCGCTCCGGCCCAAGTCCACCAATCTGAAGTCCACGAACCTGAAGTCCGCCAACCAGAAGTCCGCAAACCCAGCGACCTCCGCGCTCAACCGCCCGTCAGTGAGCCCGTGGCGGTTGAGCCTTCGGAACCGGTGTCTGGTTCTCCCGAGGTGACTCTTGGTTCCTCCGAGGTGACCGCGGCCGCGCCCCCACCGGAAGTGCAGTCTCCGGGATTGCAACCCGGCGCTCGCGCGCCGAAGCCGCCCGAGACTTCGAATTAAAGACATCGAATAAAGCTTAAATCACCTGCCGCATGCGGCTGCCGACGTCGCGGGCCGGTGATGGGCGCGTCTGATAGGCGGCCTGAGCATCCGCCAAACTCGCCCGCCGCACGCGGCGGGTTTGCGGGACCTGCTGGTCGGCTGCGATCAGATGCGTGACAAAGATCGGGTCCGGCGCCCAACGGTACCAGCGCCGGCGCGAGCGCCGTTCTGTGTAAGCTAAAGGTACGAGCGCGGTGCAGGCCGGCTTCGCGTCGGAAGCCGTGCGCTCATCCCGGTCAGGCTCTGTTCGATCGTCGGGCATGGGGCTGACAGCTTCCGTGCTGAACTGTTACATTTTGGGACATTGCGTCCTCTGCTACAGTCGCCCTCGCAAGGGTCATGCCGATCCGGCCTGTTTTGTTCCAATCGCAAAGCTGACGTGGTTTCCAGAATATTTATGAACTTTACATAAGGTTGGCGCGCAACTGGCCTAGGTTTGAGACCAGAGACTCAACCGAAGCCTGTCCCGAAACGAGGCGATCGTGACCCCTCATCTCCTCCCGGCCTCGGCCATCCTCGCTTCCCTCGGCCAGGCCGCCTTTACCTGGGATATCGCAACCGATCACCTGGTCTGGAGCGAGCACGTCGCCGCTGTTTTTCCCGATATTCCCCTTGAGCGGCTCGCAAGCGGGGCTGAGTTTTCAAATCTGATCGAGCCGTCCCGCTCGGTCCGATCAGATGCACTCATCCCCTCGCAGGCAGCTCACGGCGCGGAGGGGGCCCCCTACCGGATCGAGTATGGCGTGCGGGCCAATACCTCGGCGTCGGTGCAATGGATCGAGGAGACCGGCTGCTGGTTCGCCGGCCCCGACGGCAGGCCGGCGCGGGCCCAGGGCATCGTCCGGGTCAATAACGAACGCCACGCCCGCGACGAACAGCTCGTGAAATTGTCGTGTATCGATCCCCTGACCGGCGAACTCAACCGCACGCACCTGGTCGCTTCGCTCGCCGAAATCATCGAGGAGGCCGTGCGTTTCCGCACCAACTGCGCGTTCATGCTGATCGGCATCGATCATCTGTCGCGCATCAATGATGCCTTTGGCTTCGATGTCGCGGACGCCGTGATTTCCGAGGTGGCGGCGCGTATTCGCCTGCGGCTGCGCGGCGGCGATGTGCTGGGCCGTTTCTCCGGCAACAAGTTCGGCCTGGTGCTGAAGAATTGCACCGTCGACGACATGAACGTGGCCGCCGAGCGGTTCCTTGCCGGGATTCGCGACGAGGTGGTGCCGACCAAATCCGGACCCGTCTCGGTGACGGCGTCGATCGGCGCGGTCAGCGTGCCGCGCTATGCGCGCAGCGCCGAAGAGGCGATCAACCGCGCCCACGAAACCCTCGACGCCTCCAAAAGCCGGCGCGCCGGATCGTTCTCGCTGTGGCGACCGAATGTCGAACGCGACGCTCAGCGCCGGGTCAATATTCGCGTCACCGACGAAATCGTCACGGCCCTCAACGAACGCCGCATCGCCATGGCGTTCGAGCCGGTGGTCGATGCCAACGCGCGCAAGCCTGCGTTCTACGAGTGTCTGGTCCGCATGGAACAGGATGACGGGCGGATTTTGCTGGCGCCCGACATCGTCCCGGTTGCGGAAAAGCTCGGGCTGATCCGGCTGGTCGATCATCGCGTGCTCGAACTGGTGGTAGCGGAACTTGCAGCCTCGCCCGGCGTTCAGCTCAGCCTCAACATCTCGCCGGACACGACGATGGATCCGGACTGGTGGGCTTCAATCGAATCGCTGATGCGGGCCCATCCGGGCGTCGGCGAGCGGATGATTGTCGAGATCACCGAAACCGTGGCGATCCAGGACGTCGACGACGTTCGCGGCTTTGTCACTCGCTTAAAGAATTTCGGCAGCCGGATCGCGATCGACGATTTCGGCGCCGGCTACACCTCGTTCCGGAATCTGCGCAAGCTGGGCGTCGATATCGTGAAGATCGACGGCGCGTTCGTACAGAACATCGCGCGCTCGGCCGACGATCGTGCCTTCGTGCAGACGCTGATCGATCTGGCGCGGCGGTTGCAAATCAAGACGGTGGCCGAATGGGTTCAGGACGAGGAAGCCGCCGCGATGTTGCGCGACTGGGGCTGCGATTACATTCAGGGGCGCCTGATCGGGCTTGCCTCCTCGAAGCGGCCGTGGAATCCGGCGGCCGAAGCCGTATTGCCGGCGGCGGGCTAGCCAGTCTCCGTCATCCCGGCCAAGCGAAGCGCGAGCCGGGATCCATAACCGCAGGATCACGTTACAGCAGAGGGCGTCGATCACCGCGTATCGCGGATAGATTCCGCGGTATGGGTCCTGGCTCTGCGCTCGCAATGCTCGCTTGGCCGGGACGACGGTTCGCCGGCACGTGCGTCATTCTGCCGGGCCCGCGCTGGGCTCAGCCGCTTTTTGCGGACGGGACGACGGTCTGATCCGCTCGCGCGCCATCTGGAAGACGACGTAAAGCGGCGGAATGACGAAGATGCCGAGCAACGAGGCGAAGATCATGCCGCCAAACACCGGGGTTCCGACGTCGCGTCGAGCGAGCTGCGAGGCGCCGGCGGCTACCACCAGAGGCAACAGACCGAGGATAAAGGCGAACGACGTCATCATCACCGGTCGGAAGCGCTCCCTCGCGCCTTCGGTTGCGGCCTCGAGCAAGGGCACCCCGTGCTCCCGCTTCTCCTTCGCAAACTCGACGATCAAAATGCCGTTCTTGGCGGCCAGCCCGATCAGCACGATGATGCCGATTTGTGCGTATAGATCGAGCGTGAGACGGGCCAGCACAATCGCGGCGAACGATCCCAGAATGCCCACCGAGACCGACAGCAGCACCGGCACCGGAATGGTCCAGCTTTCGTAGAGCCCGACCAGAAACAGATATGCAAACAGCATCGCAAAGCCGAGAATGATCCCGGTCTTTCCCTCGGCGCGCTTCTCCTGGAATGCCGTATCGGTCCATTCGCCCGCAAAACCCGGAGGAAGTGCGCGGGCTGCTACCTCTTCCATGGCCTTGAGCGCTTCTCCGGACGAGACGCCGGGCGCGGGCGCCCCCTGAACAGTCACGGCGCGCAGGTTGTTGTAGCGGATCAGCGATGGCGGACCGACAACGACGCGGACTTCCACCAGGCTCCTGAGCGGGATCATCTGTCCTTTGCCATTGCGGACGTTGATCCGGTAAATATCGTCGATACTGGCACGGTCGGCCGCCTCGGCCTGGACCTGCACCTGCCAGGTCCGGCCGTACAGGTTCATGTTGTTGACGAAATATCCGCCGAGCGAGGCTTGCAACGCCTGGAACACGGCGCTCAACGGCACGCCCAGGATCTGGGCCTTGTCGCGATCGATGTCGAGATAGATCGAGGGGTTGGTCGCCGAGAACGTGCTGAACACGCGGCTTAGTCGCGGATCCTGATTGGCGGCAACCATCAGTCCTCGGACGACCTGCGCGAGCGCCTTCGGGTCACCGCCGCGGAGATCCTCCAGCACATAGGCGAAACCACCCCCGGTGCCGAGACCGATGATCGGCGGCGGCGCCAGCGGCACGACGATTCCGCCCTGGATCTGGCGAAATTTGGCACCCAGACGCCGGATCACTTCCGGCGCCCCGAGGGAAGCGTCCTTGCGCTGGTCGAAGGGCTTGAGCGACAACACCATGAACGCGGCGTTCGATTGCGAGTAATTGTCGATGAAGTTCAGTCCGATCGCTGACGTATAGTCGGCAACCGCCGGCTCCTCCTTCACGATAGCCTCAGCCTGGCGGATCACCTCGGAGGTCCGTTCGACCGAGGCGCCGCCCGGCAGTTGGGCGACAACAAAAAGTGCGCCCTGATCGTCTTCAGGCAGAAAGCCCGTCGGCGTGATTTTCGTCAGGCCGACGACGCCAAGACCACAGACGGCGACGGCGACCAGTCCGATGACGGAGAGCCGGACAATGCGGGCGACCGCGGCTCCATAGCCGTCACGCACCCGATCGATCGAGCGCATGACCACGCCCATCACGCCGCGACGCGGTCCGTGCTGTGGGCGCAGCAATACGCCGCAGAGCGCCGGGGATAGCGTGAGCGCGTTGATCGCCGAGAGAAACATCGAGACCGCGACCGTGACCGCAAACTGCCGGAACAGCTCTCCGGAAATTCCGGGGATGAACGCCACCGGCACAAACACCGACAGCAGCACCAGCGTGATCGCGATGATGGGGGCGATGATTTCGCCCATCGCCCGCTTGGTGGCGTCGCCCGGGGAAAGCTCGGGATGCTCCTCCATCACCCTCTCGACATTCTCGACCACCACGATGGCATCGTCGACGACGATCCCGATGGCGAGCACGATTGCCAGAAGGGAGACCGTATTGGCCGAATATCCTATCGCCTTGAGCACGATGAAGGTGCCGATCAGACTGACCGGCACCGCAAACATCGGGATCAAGGTCGCCCGCACGCTCCCGAGGAACAAAAAGACCACGATGACGACGAGGACGAATGCCTCGAGCAGCGTCTTCTGAACTTCATGGATGGTATCGGTGACGAAGGTTGTCGGATCGTAAGTCACCTTCCATTCGAGATCGTCGGGGAATCGCGTTTTCAGTTCGGTCAAGCGATCGCGCACGGCCTTGAGGGTGCTGATGGCATTGGCGCCCGGCGATTGGAAGATGGCAATCACCGCCGCGGGTCCGCCGTTGAACCGCGTCTCCCGGTCCAGATTGGCGGCGCCCAGGTCCAGTCTCGCGACATCGCCGAGGCGCAGCACGGACCCGTCCGGATTGGTGCGCACGGCGATGTTGGCGAACTCCTCAGGCGAGCTCAGGCGACCCTTGGTCTGAATGTTGAGCTGTAGCTGCTGATCGTCCGAAATCGGCCGCGCACCAATGCGCCCGACGGCGGCCTGGATGTTCTGAGACTGGATGGCGTTGATGATGTCGCCGGTCGTCAGGTTCAGCCCGGTCAGCCTGTCGGTCCGGACCCAGGCCCGCATCGCGTAGTCCTGGGGGCCCCACAAATAAGCGTCGCCGACGCCCGGGGTATTCTTGATGGGGTCGAGCAGGTTGATGGTGACGTAGTTGGAGATGAACAACGGATCGTGGGTATGCTTCGGCGAGTAGACGGCGATCACGCCGAGCAGGGCGGAAGACTTCTTCTTGACCGTGACGCCTTGCTTCTGGACATCCGGCGGCAGCTGGGACAAGGCGATCTGGACGCGGTTGTTGACGTTGACCGCATTGATGTCGGGGTCGGTGCCGAGCTCGAACGAGCAGGTCAGCGTGTAGCTTCCGTCATCGCCGCTCACGCTCTTCATGTAGATCATCTTGTCGACGCCGACGACTTGCGCCTCGATCGGCTGTGCGACGGTCGCATCGACAACACCGGAATTGGCTCCCGGATAAAAGGTAGTCACCGAGACCTGGGGTGGAACGATGTCCGGATATTGCGCGATCGGGATCGAAAACAGCGCCAATAACCCCGCGATGGTTGTCACGATGGCGATGACGATGGCGAGCCGCGGCCGATCGACGAAGATGGCGGAGAGCATCGGATCAGCTCCTTTTGAGCGCCGTCACCGGGCTGGCCTTGACCGGCGCACCGGGGCGCACCCCCTGCAATCCTTCGACAATGATCAGTTCGTTTCCGGACAAGCCTTCCTGGACGACGGCATCTGTTCCGCTCTCACCGCCGGGCTTGATCCGCTTCACAACGGCTTTGCCATCCTCGACCACGAAGACGTAGACGCCTTCCTGGTCTGCGATCAGCGCTGATTGCGGGACCACGACCATCTCCGTCGGGGTGCCGCTTTCGAGCCCCACCCGCACCAGCTGGCCGTCGACCAATCCGCCGGCCGGATTGGGGAAGGTGGCGCGCACCAGCACGGTATCGGTGGCGCGATCGACCGTGACGTCGACAAAATTGATCTGGCCGGTCTGGTCGTAGGTCTTGCCGTCGGCGAAGCGCAGCTTGGCCTTGATCGCCTTGAGGTCGATCTGGTGAGCGTCCTCTTGCGCTTGCAGAAAATCGCGCTGGCTCACCGGAAACGTCACATACATCGGATCCTGGCTCACGACGACCGTGAGAGGCCCGCTGTCAGGGCCGACGACATTGCCCTTGGTGATGTTGGTCCGGCCGATCTTTCCAGAGACCGGCGCCACGATATCGGTGTAGCCGAGGTTGATTTTGGCGGTCTGCAGGCTGGCATCGTCGCTCAGGATCTGGCCTTTGGCCTGCTCGTCCGCGGCAAGCGCCTGATCCCGCGCGACAGCGGTGCCTGCATTCTTTGCCAGCAGGTCCACGGCCCGCGCCAATTGCACCTCGGTAAGCGTTTTCGAAGCCTTGCTCCGTGACAGGGCCCCTTCGGCCTGCTCGACGGCGGCCTGGAACAGTCCTTTCTCGATGCGATAGAGGGGATCATTTTCCTTGATCGAATCCCCCTCCTTGAACAGCACCGCCTCCAGGAACCCCAGGACGCGCGCACGAATCTCGACGCGGTTGACGGCTTCGACGCGCCCGACAAAATCGCGGGTCTTCTCGATGGGCCTGCGCTCGGCCTTGACGACGCCGACCGGAACGGCGGTTGGCGGGGTCTGCTGCGCCGCCGCTTCGGCCACAAATCCGCAAATCATAACTACCGCGCAGATCGTAGCTCGCATTCCAGCCTCCCCTACTATCTATATTGCTTGCTTGCTTGCTCGATTCGATCGCGATCCTGCGTCTGAAAAATGACAGATAGCTAATCGCCCACGACGGCGTCGGCGAATTTCTTCGTGCAGACGGGCTTGCCGACGACCTGTGTCGTCGTCGCCAAGAATGGTGCTCGATCGAATGGATCACAGCATTGACTGTGCCACCCGCGCTGTGACCGGGCGCTGCCGATTTTCTTTTTTCTTTCTGTTGCCCTGCTAGTTGACCCCAAGTAGTTGACCCGAAGTCTATCGACAAAATAACGCACGGTAAACTCACGCGGGAGACTTCACCAAAGGACAACATCGCTTACGTAAGGAGCGTAGCAAATTATCTGAAAATTGCCCGTGCCTGGATGGCATGTCTGCTCTACTCCTCACCAGCCGACATCGCGAGACCACTCCAAGCGTTTCGCCTTCCCGAAAACATGCGCCAAAAATTCCCCTTGCGCCGTCGGGCAAATCACCTTTATGCCCTCGCGCCATCCTGTCCCAACAAGAGGGGCGGCTCGCGATCGCCACGAACGCGGGGCAGGGTGCGGTGGCCGCTGGTCCTGAGCGCAAGGCGTGCGAGGGGATGGCGGACGGCGAAGCCGTGTGGTCCTGACGCCCCGACGCTGGCGTCAAGTTCTTGAGAAGCTAACGCTTCTCAGGGATGACGGTGACAACAAGCCCGGTTCACCGGGGAGAGCGCGGAGTAAGCCGTTAAAACCATTGCGCAGGGAATGCCGGCGTTTTCCGGTGAACCTGTGGTGGACTTGCTCGTGTGCTTTTTATTTTTGCACGCGAGGCTGCGGGTGCATTGGGCACCCGGCATTCCCTGCGCCCTCTATTCAAGAGGGGCGAACGGTTCTAGGCCAAACTCGGACGCGAAATGCGGCGCGGGAATATGGAGTCGTATTCATTCGTCATCGCCCGCCACCGGGTCTCGCCTTCGGCGAGCCCGATGACAGGCTCCTGCGGGCGATCCAGTATTCCAGAGGAATGAATGCTTGAGCTCAGAAGCCGCAGTGTACTGGATGCCCCGCCTTCGCGGGGCATGACAGCTATTTGGGTAGCGGACGTCGGCGAAATCTGCGTTCCCCGGATGCTGCGCGGCACGCCACCTACGGCGTGGTGCGCTGCTGATCCGGGGTCCATGTTGCTCGTCGGTCCCGGCTCTGCGGAGCAGCGCGAAGAGGCGCCGC
>Ga0210394_10007578_pt1 | contig 11395 bp, 12 predicted proteins | sample IncBWC12MmetaG_FD_160121 | JGI IMG/M metagenome (GOLD analysis project Ga0210394, IMG submission 160121) | Forest soil microbial communities from Barre Woods Harvard Forest LTER site, Petersham, Massachusetts, United States - Inc-BW-C-12-M | ecosystem: Environmental > Terrestrial > Soil >... | reverse complement strand
GTCTAATCCGAGGATCTGTAACCCTCGGCTTTGCTTCCCCCAGGTGCGGTTCTATCTGTGACGGGTGGGCCGTGTGGTGGACGCGGCCCCAGGTCAGGCGTTTGACAACGGTTGGTTCAGTTGATCGATCTGTCAATTGGACTTATGTTGCGGCCCGGCTCGAAGAGGAGCGGACGGTCACTTGCCGCGTTACCGAGCTCAATATGTCAGTTGTCATACAGTGCGCAACCGTAGGCACATTGGCGAACTGATCGTTCATCGTCAGGCCATATGCAGGAGGGATACCTCATGCGGCTGACCGAAACCAAGAGGTGATCAGATGGTTCCAAAGACGTGGCATCGGCTTTGGCTCTTGCTCTTGCCGTATATCGGTTTGCTGTGGGTGCCGTTCTACAACTTCCGCGAGCCGGCGCTTTTCGGAATCCCTTTCTTCTACTGGTATCAGCTCGCATGGGTGCCCGTTTCCGCGTTGCTGACCTGGATCGCATACCGGACGTATTCCCATGAGGACTGACGTCGACACGACGGCGCTGGCCGTATTCCTGTTCTTTTTTGCTCTAGTGACCATCATGGGGTTCATTGCCGCGCGATGGCGCCGTCCGAAGACGCTTGCCGTTCTCGACGAATGGGGACTCGGCGGTCGCCAGTTCGGCACCTGGATCACTTGGTTCCTGGTGGGCGGCGACTTCTACACCGCCTACACGGTGATAGCCGTCCCGGCCCTGGTGTATTCGGTCGGAGCATACGGATTCTTCGCATTGCCCTACACGATCATCGTCTACCCGTTCGTCTTCACGGTAATGCCGAAACTCTGGCACGTCGCCAAGGAACGGGGCTACGTCACCGCGGCGGACGTCGTGCATGGCTGGTATGGATCTCGCTCTCTCGAACTCGCGGTTGCGGCCACTGGCGTGATCGCCACGATGCCGTACATCGCCCTCCAGCTGGTTGGAATGGCCACGGCCATCAAGGCACTGGGCCTCGTCGGCGAGCTTCCTCTGATTGCGGCCTTTGTCATTCTGGCGCTGTATACGTATTCATCGGGCCTGCGTGCTCCGGCGCTGATCGCGTTCGTGAAGGACGCGATGATCTATATCGTCGTGATTGCGGCGATCGCCCTTATCCCGGGGCGGCTCGGCGGATATAGCGCCGTGTTCGCCGCCGCTGACGAGGCGTTCAAAACGAAAGGCTCGGGCGGCGTTCTACTGGCTCCGAACCAGTACGCTGCGTACGCGACCTTGGCGCTGGGCTCGGCCTTGGCGGCGTTCATGTATCCACATACCCTGACCGGCGTCTTCGCAAGCCGAAGCGCAAGCACCATCCGCAAGAACGCTGTTCTGCTGCCCGCCTACACCCTGATGCTCGGACTTCTGGCCCTGCTGGGCTATATGGGCCGCGCGGCGCATCTCCAAATCGCGAGCGCAAACGACGTCGTGCCCGCGCTCTTCCACACGCTGTTTGCGAGTTGGTTCTCTGGATTCGCGTTTGCCGCGATCGCAATCGGAGCGCTCGTTCCAGCGGCGGTCATGAGCATAGGCGCGGCGAACCTTTTCACGCGCAATTTTTGGAAGGCCTATGTCGACCCGCAAGTTACCCCAGCGGGCGAGGCGGCTGTGGCCAAGATCGCATCCTTGGTGGTCAAGGTCGGTGCGCTGCTCGTGATCCTGTATCTTCCGACCCAGTTCGCTCTCGACCTTCAGCTGCTCGGAGGATTGTGGATCCTGCAGACCCTTCCAGCTTTGATCTTCGGGCTGTTTACGCGGTGGTTCACGGCGCCGGCGCTGCTGGCGGGCTGGGCGGTCGGCCTGTTCGGCGGCACATATCTCGCGTGGACCGACGGGTTGAAGCCCCTGCACGCACTGACCTTGGGAGACACGACGGTTACCGCCTATGTCGGTCTGATCGCCTTTGCAGCGAACGTCACGGCTACCGTCCTCGTGAACCTCGGGGTTACGTCGTTGACCAAACGCCCGTCTAGCTGAGAAGGACGGTGCGGATCCATGCATGGCCGAGACGGTGCTTATCCGCCGGAAGGTCGAACCACAGACGCTCAAGAGGAGGCAACATGAAACTGGAAAGCATCAACCCGGCCACCGGCGAGCTCATCGAAAGCTTCGAGGAGATCAGCGATGCGGATCTGGAAGCGGCTCTGCGGCGAGCGCAGCAAACCTTCAGCACATACCGCGGTAGTTCCTTTGCCGAGCGCGCCGGCTGGATGAACAAGGCCGCACAGATCCTGGAGAGCGAGCGCGACAATTGGGCGCGCCTGATGACGCAGGAAATGGGCAAGACCTATAAGGCGGCCGTGGCGGAAGCGCAGAAATGCGCCTCGGGCTGCCGTTATTTCGCGGAAAACGGTGCCCGCTTTCTCGCCGACGAGGCGATCCAGACCGAAGCCGACCAAAGTTACGTGCGCCACTTGCCACTGGGGCCGGTCCTGGCGGTAATGCCGTGGAACTTTCCGTTCTGGCAGGTCGTGCGCTTTGCGGCTCCGGCGTTGATGGCGGGCAACGTAGGGCTGCTCAAGCACGCCTCTAACGTTTCGCGCTGCGCTCTTGCTCTGCAGGAGATCTTTCGCCGGGCCGGTTTCCCCGAAGGCACCTTTCAGACCCTGCTGATGAGCTCCAGGCGCGTCGCCGCCGTGATCGCCGATGATCGCGTCAAGGCGATCACTCTTACGGGCTCGGACGGCGCCGGTTCCAAGGTCGCCGAGCAGGCCGGCAAGCACATCAAGAAGACCGTCATGGAGCTGGGCGGCTCCGATCCTTTCATCGTCTTACCCGGCGCGGACCTGGGCGCCGCCGTCAGGACCGCGATCGCGGCGCGCAACATCAACAACGGTCAATCCTGCATCGCTGCCAAACGCTTCATCGTCCATGCGCGGGTGTACGGCGAGTTTGAACGGCGCATGGTAGAAGGGCTGGCGCGACTTAAAGTGGGTGATCCGATGCGCGAGGACACCGACGTCGGGCCGCTCGCCACGGCGCAAATCCTGCAAACCGTCGAACACCAGGTAGATGCTTCCGTACAGGCAGGCGCCCGCCTGCTCACCGGCGGTAAGCGCCTCGACCGTCCGGGCAATTTCTACCAGGTTTCGGCCCTGGCCCAGATACCGCAGGACGCGCCCGCCTTTCGGGAGGAGGTATTCGGTCCGGTGGCTTCGCTGTTCAAGGTCAACGATCTGGACGAGGCAATCGAACTGGCCAACGACAACGTCTACGGCCTCGGCTCCAGCGTCTGGACCAACAGCGAGGAAGAACGTCGACGCTGCATCGACGAGCTGGAAGCGGGTGCGACTTTCATCAATGCAATGGTGGCCTCGGACCCGCGCCTGCCGTTCGGCGGCGTGAAGCGTTCCGGCTATGGGCGCGAGCTGGCGCGCCACGGAATCCGAGAATTCGTCAATGTCAAGACGGTTTCAATAACCGAGCGTCCTGCCGGCGGCGCGAGCGATACCGAGTAACCACATGACCGCCCGGATGAATCATGGCGCTCCTAGTCCTGTTCAGCGAGAGTTTGGACGTACGTTTTTCCGTACGGATAGAAAAGTTCCTTGCGGCCTTGCTGCCACGCCGCTTTGAGCTCTGGCGTTGTGATGTCCCAGTCCGGGCGGCACTTCTTGGTAACGGCACGCAGGTCCTGGCGAAGATCTTCCAGAGTGGGCCTGCCGAAGAACCAGTAGCCGTTGTAGATCTTGTAAATGACGAGACCGGGCTCGAGGACGATGACGTGGGGGATCATGGGATTGTGGAGTGGGTCCGTGTATTCGGCAATGTCGAGATCTTTTTGGACTGCGCGCCTCGCGTCGGAGAGGAAAGGCCAGTGAGCACCGGCCCCAGCGCGATATTCACTCGTCTCAGTGATATTGTCGGTGCTGATCGTGACAAGCCGGCAATAGCCAACCTCGAGCTCACGATGGAGTTGGACAAGCCCTTCAGTCTGCCGGCGGTCCTTGGGGCAGTAACCTCCGCGGCTGAGAACGAGGACCATTGGGTCGTGCCCTTGCAGCTCGGAGAGCTTCCGACGTTTCGCGGTGTGGTCGGAAAGCTCATAGTCGGGGAAGATGGCCCCTGGAACGATGTCAGACCGCATATGAGCTCCTCATTAATTGCGCCGCAGGCTCAGCCGGGTCGCGGGTTGAACTGAGAACAGAGCACGAAAGTCCTCTCCAGGTGCTCAATGAAAATGCGCACTTTGGCGGACAGCCGGCGGCTGGCAGGCCGTACAGCAAGTATTGGAATTGTTCGCTCAAAGGAATTCAAAAGACGGACGACAGTTCCTTCTCTGAGTTCTGCGGCGAAGAGCCACGCTGGCGCCTGGGCAATTCCCAGATGTTCCAGGACGCCCATCCGCATCTGCTCGATGTCGCTGGTACGAAAGACTCCCGTAGGAATAACACGCTTCGCGTCTCGTCCGGAGCCGAAGGTCCACGGCTGTACGGAGCCTCGCTCGACAAAAACGACAGATCGAAAGCGACTTAGATCGCCGGGAGATTCCGGTGCACCGTGTCGTGTCAGGTACTGGGGAGTGGCAACCAGAATGATTACCGTCTGCGCGAACCTTCGCGCAACCAGGGAGGAGTCTGGAAGATCACCTGAGTGAATAGCCAAATCGAAGCCGTCTTCGATGATCGTTGTCGGGCTCTCCGATGCCCCCATTTCAACTGTCATATCGGGATAGGCAGCAAAAAAAGCGGGCAGCTTCGACACCATATGGAGGCGGGCAAACGTCGGGGGAACGGTTACGCGAATGAGACCTTTCGGAGCAGTTTGGCCTCGACCGATTCGTGAAGTCGCGTTTTCAAAGTCGTCCAGAATGCGCAACGCAGACTCATAGAAGTCGCGACCTGCCTCGGTCAGTGCAATGGAACGAGAAGTGCGGTGAAGAAGCTCGGTGCCGAGCTCATCCTCGAGAGCGGAGATCTGTTTGCTGATGGCAGGTTGACCCATTCCACGTTCCTTTGCGACCGCGGAGAAGCTCCCTTTTTCAATTACTCGGATGAACATCTGCATTGCATCGAATTTGTCCACACCAACCTCCGTATTCCTCTATGGAATGAGCTCTGTGCGAGCAATAGCGATGCTTCGGCGTTATCAGCAGATTTAGAGAATACAGATCAAAAGAAGGTTTCCTCTTCTGCGCTATGCATTCCTAGCGGGAATAGGTGGTATTCCCCAGAGCGCCAAGTCTGCTTGCAATAATGGCACATCAGATAGAAAGTCCGAGAGACTCGAGCAAGATAACAGTCGGGTGAATCGTTCACAGAAAACTGTAGGAGATCACATGTCCAAGTTAGCTGAAAAAGTAGCGCTCGTTACCGGCGGTTCGCGGGGCATTGGCGCGGCGATCGCGAAACGTCTGGCCGCAGATGGCGCGAGCGTGGCCATCACGTACGCGAAGGACGCCAGCGCGGCTTCCGCTGTGGTCAAAGCGATTGAACTCGGTGGCGGAAAGGCCGTCGCGATCCAAGCGGACGCTGCCGACGCCGGGGCGGTCAAGCGCGCGGTCGAAAAGACCGTCGCGACCTTCGGCCGGCTGGATGTGCTGGTGAACAATGCCGGCACAGCCATTCCGAAAACCTTCGAGGAGACGACGCTCGAGGAGATGGATCGCGTGATCGACATCAACATCCGCGGCACACTCGCCGCGACGCAGGCGGCGCTGAAGCACATGAAGAACGGCGGTCGGATCATCATGATCGGCTCGGCTGTCGGCGAACGTGTCGCGGCGCCTGGGCTGGTCCCCTACGCCGCCACGAAGGGAGCGGTAAAGATGTTCAGTCAGGCATTGGCCAGAGAGGTCGGGAGCCGGGGTATCACGGTGAACAACGTCCAGCCGGGTCCGATCGACACGGATTTGAATCCGGCGTCGGGCGATTGGGCGGTGCCTCAGAAGGCCGCCACAGCACTGAACCGCTATGGGCATGTTGACGAGGTCGCCGCGTTGGTGGCGTTCGCCGCCGGTCCGGAGTCCTCGTACATCACCGGGGCGAATCTCACCGTTGATGGCGGAATGAACGCCTGAGCCATCAAGATGCCGAAGACTGCACCCGAGCAAAACGAGTGCAAGAGTCAATCACTCGAAGGACAAAGCACATGAACAGGCCCGTAGTCCTGATCACCGGCGCGCTCACCGGCATCGGCCGCGCGACCGCGCTTGCATTTGCTCGTGAAGGTTCGCGCGTCGTGGTCTCCGGTCGTCGCGACGACGCCGGGCAGGCACTGGTCACCGAGTTGCGCTCCCTCGGCGCCGAGGCTGAATTCGTGCGGGCGGATGTGCGCCGAGAGGATGACGTGCGCAATCTCGTCGATCAGACGGTCGCGCGCTTCGGGCGTCTGGACGTGGCGGTCAACAACGCCGGTACCGAAGGCCAACCCGGCCCGTTGACCGAGCAATCTGCCGAAACCTATGCGGCCACTTTCGATACCAACGTACTCGGCACCATTTTCAGCCTGAAGTATGAAATGCGCGTGATGCTGGCTCAAGGGCACGGCAGCATCGTGAATCTGTCGTCGACCATGGGCAGCAGAGGCGCGGCGGGCGCGTCGATGTACGTTGCCAGCAAGCACGCGGTTGAAGGTCTAACGAAGTCTGCCGCACTGGAAGGCGCTGCAGCGAGGGTGCGCGTCAATGCGGTCGCTCCTGGCCCCGTGGAGACCGCGATGCTGGACCGCTTCGCGGGCAATAACGACCGAAAGGCCGGCCTGGTTGCCGGCGTGCCAGCGAAACGCCTTGGACGTCCGGAGGAGATCGCCGAGACGATCGTGTTTCTGGCTTCCGACAAGGTCGACTACCTCACCGGCCAGATCATCGGAGTCAATGGCGGCAAGACTGCCTTCTGACCGAAGCTTCAGCAGCGTCTGCCGAATGAACATTACGAAGCAAAACCACAAGCGAGCAGAGCAGGGCTGTAGTAGACACCTACTAGCAAGCGCGCGAGGCAGTTCCACCGATTTCGCGGAGAACTATTGGCTGCGCAGGACCCGCATCAAATTGTCAACTTTGCGCCCGTTGGCAGCACGGCTCGATTTGAGGTTCTGCTCCACACTCAGGCCGGTAAAGAATGTCAGAACGATAGCTGCCAGCTCGTCGACATTCGCCTTCGGCCCTTCAGCCTCGACATTCTTGGCAATGAGTTGCTTCAATTGCGCTCGGCTCTGTCCAAGAATTTCGATGGCCTCGAGTGGCAGGATGGCAAGTTCTCGCATGGAACTGGTGGCGAAGCACCCCTTCTGGCCCTCCGTACTGCTCAGGCCCAGCTTCAAGAACTGTTCGATGTTGTCCCAGCCCAGCGGCTCGGCCGTGAGCAGCCCGCGTTGCTGCAGCCGGTCAAGGTAGAAGCGAAGGCTCTGCAAAAACAGGTCCTCCTTGCCCGCGAACTCCGCGTAGAGGCCTGATTTATTCACGCCGGTTGCCTTTTCCAGTTCCTGCAGACTGGCGTCGGCAAAACCGTGCTTCCAGAACACTGGGAGCGCCTTTTCAAGCACTCCCTCACGGCTGAAATTTCTGCGGCGGGCCATTTTGTGAGCTTACCGTATCGAACCGATTAGTTCAATAACGTTTGACATCCGCACTCGTTTGGTTCATTATGAACCGTTCGGTTCAAAATGTGGGAGAAAAGACATGCTCCAAAGCAATGTGATGCGCTTCGGCGCCGTCCTTTTGATGGGACTGGCCGGCTCGCTCGGGAGCGCAACATCCGCTCTGGCTGCCGCACCTCAGCAGCACGACCAGGCGCCGGGGTTCTACCGGTTGGAGGTGGGCGATCTTGAGGTCACAGCCCTATACGATGGCGCGGGTGCGTTCGATCTGCACTGGCTGAACGCACAGAAGGCGACCATCGACGGCGTCGCCGAGTCGCTGCGCGAGGATCCGCACCTGTTGGACGTCGCTGATTCGGCCTTTTTGGTCAACACCGGCAAACAGGTGATCCTTGTCGACGCGGGCGCCGGCACGTGGTGGGGCGCGCCAGCGTTCGGACGCTTGGGGAACAGTCTGCGCAGTGCGGGTTATACCCCTGATCAAGTTGACCTGGTCCTGATCACGCATCTGCACAGCGATCATATCGGCGGACTCACCACCCAAGACGGGCAGCGTGTCTTTCCAAACGCCGATGTCTTTGTCGCGAAGGTCGAGAGCGACTTCTGGTTGTCGCCGGAAAATGCCGCGAAGGCGCCCAAGGACGCACAGTCATTTTTCCAAAGTGCGCAGGCCATCGCAGCGCCCTACGTCAAGGCTGGCAAGTGGCATACGTTCAGCGGCTCCGAAGCAATCGTAGACGGGATGAAGATTGTCCCTTTGCCGGGCCACACGCCTGGGCACACGGGCTATGAGTTTTCGTCAAAGGGCCAGAAGATCCTGTTCTGGGGCGACATTGTCCATGCACCGCGTGTTCAGCTGAAGCATCCCGAAGTCACCGCAGTCTTCGACATTGACCAGTCGGCCGCTGCTGCGACTCGCAAGCGGCTGTTGCTTACGCTTGCCAGCGAGGATATCGTGGTCGCAAGTCCGCACGGGGGTTTTCCCAGTTTTGCGCGTTTGCACAAAGACGGGAATGGCTATAGCTGGGCGCCAGTGGTGTTCGCCGATCAGTGGGTCGAACGGTAACCGTGTCGCTGATGACGCAGCGAACGCAGGTTCCATTCGCTCGGGCGGGAGCTGACGCGGCAGAAGCGTCGGTGCGGCCAAATTCCAGTGGGACAGGTGCCGGATGAACAGATACAAGATCGCCGTTTTGGACGACTATCAGGCCGCAGCGTTCGAGAGCGCCGACTGGTCGATGCTCCGCGATCGCGCGGACATCACCGTGTTTCAGGATCACGTCGACGCCGCGGATGCGGTCGTAACTCGGCTGCTTCCGTTCGATATCGTCTGCGTCATGCGTGAGCGAACCCCGCTCTCGCGCGGCATCATCGAGCGGCTCCCCAATCTCAAGCTCATCAGCTCGACCGGGCCCGTAAATGCGTCGATCGACGTCGTTGCAGCAGCAGATCGCGGGGTCGTGGTTTCCCATACCGGATACCGGTCGACCCCGACCATCGAATTCACATGGGCCCTTATCTTGGCTTCGGCGCGCAATATCGTGGCCGAGAGCAACTCGGTTCGATCCGGTGGCTGGCAAACGTCCGTGGGTATGGACCTCCACGGGAAAACCCTCGGCATCCTGGGACTTGGGCGGATAGGATCAGCGGTGGCCAGAATCGGCCGTGACTTTGGCATGAACCTGATCGCCTGGAGTCAGAACATGACTTCGGAGTCTGCCCAGGCCGCCGGCGCTGTGCTGGTGTCCAGGGATCAACTCTTCGAACAGGCGGACATTCTTACGATCCATCTGGTTTTGAGCGACCGCACGCGCGGCTTGGTGGGGTCTGCGGAGCTGGCAAGAATGAAGCCGACGGCTCGGCTGATCAACACCTCGCGTGGGCCAATCGTGGACGAACAAGCCTTGATCGGCGCCCTGAGGAACAAACAAATCGCAGGCGCGGCAATTGACGTGTTTGAGACCGAGCCGCTGCCTGCATCCCACCCATTCCGGACGCTCGGCAACCTGCTGGCGACGCCGCATCTCGGCTATGTGTCGCAAGATCTTTACCGCACCTTTTACGAGGACACCGTCTCGAATATCCGAAGGTGGCTCGACGGGCAATCGACGAATGCGAGTAAGGGGACATGAATTCGCACCTTCCATGCCTCTTTCGCAAAGAGATTCGGGCCGGCCGTTTGGCAGAGTCGTGCTGACAATCTAAGCAATACCTTTTTGTTGCAAGGGATTCCGAAAAACGACGAGGCGGAGTCTCCGCCAGAAGAATTTCAAAATCAATTAGTTAGATTCGAATCGGTGGCAATCTTCTGGGACGACGAACGAGCACCAGTTCGAAAGAGTTCGAATTTTCGAACTCGACACCAACGGACATTCACGCTCGTCAAATTAGACCGAAGAAGCGCGACAGGCGGGCAGCCTCTGATCGCAGAATGCGGTGGCATGATGGTCCTCATCTGAACCAAAGCGTTTCGGCGGCACCTTTCCTGCCATGAACCCACATCGGCTCTCTGACGCGGATGTCGCCGCGGTCTACCGGACCATTCACAGCCGCAGGGACATCCGCGAATTCGTGCCGGGTCCGCTCGCGCCGGGTTTGCTGGAGCGCTTGCTTCTGGCTGCCCACGCGGCGCCCTCCGTGGGCTACATGCAGCCCTGGCGCCTGATCCATGTGACGGATCCGGATTTGCGCACTTCCATCTCGGGGATTGTCGAGGCGGAACGGCGACGCACAGCGGCAGCCCTTCCGACACGCAACGAGGAGTTTCTGAAATTGAAGGTCGAGGGTCTGAAGAACTGCGCCGAGGTGGTCGTCGTGGCATTGATGCATGGCCGCGAACAGCACATCTTTGGCCGCCGCACGATGCCGGAGATGGATCTGGCCTCAGCCGCCTGCGCGATCCAGAACATGTGGCTCGCAGCCCGCGCCGAAGGCATCGGCCTGGGCTGGGTATCGATGTTTGAGCCGACCGCTTTGTCGGCCCTGCTTTCGATGCCTACCGGGGCAAGGCCGATCGCGATTCTTTGCATCGGCCGGGTTCTGTCATTTCCGGAGCGGCCAGTGCTGGATGTGCTCGGCTGGGGGCAGCGCATGGCACTGGAGCGCGTTGTATTCGAAAACCAGTGGCCGGCCGATGCCCAGCCGACGCCGCCGGCCTATTGAAGCTCGTGCCAGGTAACTGAGTGGAGGACTTATGAGCAGCAAGGCAGAGAGATTCGACAAAGCGTTTATTGAGCGACAACGCCAGCGATTGACGAAACTGCGCGATGAGTTGGTGGACGCAACGCAAGGGGAAGAGGCCGAAGAGAAGGCGGTAAATGCTCAGTCGAGCGAGCAAGCGGAGGAATACGAAGACGACGCGCAGAGGCTTGCGACGCTGGAGCTCGACGGCAATCTGGTGGCTCGCAACGTGCAGCGACTCGCACAGGTCGACAGAGCACTGGAAAAGATCTCGGAAGGTACCTATGGGCTTTCCGACGCCAGCAACCAACCGATACCAAAGGAAAGACTCGAAGCGACACCGGAGTCCATCTACACCGTGGCCGAGCAAGCGACGCGTGAATCGACAGGCCTACGAGGTTCCGGTCAAAGGTAGGCGCGGAACGCGCGGTGCGGGCTGGCGCCGCCGAGCACTTCCAGTTTCGCGATCACGTTGGCGACGACGTCATCGGCGGCTAGGGGCTTGACATCCAAGACGACCGGTCATATTGTGCCTGTATGACCGGGCGAAACGTTCGCGACGGTATTGTCAGAGCAGGGCTCGATCAGTGAAGCTGATTGCGAACGTGATCCGGGAAGCCCAAAGGGCGGGCGAGTTGGATTCGAAAGTGAAAGCCGAGCAGCTCGCGGGTGTT
>Ga0210394_10007577_pt1 | contig 11397 bp, 5 predicted proteins | sample IncBWC12MmetaG_FD_160121 | JGI IMG/M metagenome (GOLD analysis project Ga0210394, IMG submission 160121) | Forest soil microbial communities from Barre Woods Harvard Forest LTER site, Petersham, Massachusetts, United States - Inc-BW-C-12-M | ecosystem: Environmental > Terrestrial > Soil >... | reverse complement strand
ATCTTTGCTCCGAAGTACGGGCAAGAGTGGGAGATTGGCGTGATGTATGGGCCTCACGGCGCGCCAGATTTCTTCACGCCGGATGACATCGAGACTTTTTTCTCAGCCGTGTGGAAAGTGCATTACAACTCCGACCGCACGGGAGTGCGGCTGGTCGGTCCGAAGCCGCGATGGGCTCGAAAGGACGGAGGCGAAGCAGGGCTTCATCCCTCCAACATTCACGACAATGCATACGCTGTCGGCACGATCGACTTTACCGGCGATATGCCGGTAATTCTTGGACCGGACGGTCCCAGCCTGGGAGGTTTTGTTTGTCCCGCGACGATTGTTGAAGCCGAACTGTGGAAGATCGGACAACTGAAGGCTGGCGACTTGGTTCGCTTCCGCGCACTGTCGCTCGAGCAGGCGGAAGACTTACAACGTGGCATCGAGGCATGCCTGGAGAACCTTGACCGAGAGTTGCCGCCGCTTCCAGTCGCCAACCGCGAAGATCCGATACTGCGTCGCAGGCCGGCATTGAATGGCGCGCCGGCGGTGGTCTGTCGCGCCGACGGCGACCGTTGCTTGCTGGTGGAATACGGGCCGAACGTACTCGATCTGAATCTGCGATTCCGCGTTCATGCGTTGGAGCAACAACTGCGGGCGGTGAATCTTCCGGGAATCGTCGACATTACCCCCGGAGTTCGGTCCTTGCACGTTCACTACGATTCGCGCCTGCACCGCGAGGCGCTACTGGAAGCCTTGGACAGCTGCGAACGCAGCATTCCGGATCGGGATGACATTAGGGTAGCGTCTCGCGTGGTTCATCTGCCGCTTTCCTGGGATGACCCGGCCACGCAGCTCGCTATCCGCAAATACATGCAAGGTGTACGGCCCGATGCGCCCTGGTGCCCCAGCAACATCGAATTCGTCCGCCGCATCAACGGCCTGGATTCAGTGGACGAGGTGCATCGCATCGTTTTCGGAGCCAGTTATCTGGTGCTGGGTTTGGGCGATGTCTACCTCGGTGCGCCGGTGGCCACGCCGGTCGATCCGCGCCATCGGCTGGTAACGACAAAATACAATCCTGCCCGAACCTGGACTCCGGAGAATGCGGTGGGGATTGGCGGCGCGTATCTGTGCGTGTATGGCATGGAAGGGCCGGGCGGCTACCAATTTGTTGGGCGCACGGTGCAAATGTGGAATACATTTCGGTCGACTGCGGAGTTTTCGCCGGGGACACCTTGGCTACTCCGATTTTTCGATGAGGTTCGATTTTATCCGGTGAGCGCCGACGAACTGTTGGAGATGCGCGATGCATTTCCCCGCGGGCGTTATCCGCTGCGTATCGAGCCGAAGGAATTTCGGCTGCGTGATTACCATGCATTTCTGAAATCGATCGAAAGAGATGCGGCCAGCTTCAAGAGGCGGCAGCAGGCGGCGTTTGAGGCCGAGCGCGAGCGCTGGGCCGCCGCGGGCCAGGCCGAATATATTGAGCCGCGAGACGCTCCTGCGGTTCAGGACACGGATGCGGCGACGCCAAAGGGTTGTTCTCCGGTACGCTCTCCGATTGCGGCCAACGTGTGGAATGTGGCCGTGGAAGTCGGACAAAGAGTGGAAGCAGGGCAAAAACTCATCGTGCTGGAAGCCATGAAGACAGAGATCGTGGTGGCGGCTCCTCGTGCCGGCGTCGTCGAGCAGTTGCATTGTGCCCCCGGCTTGCTCGTCGGGGCTGGTCATGTCTTGTTATTTCTTCGCGCCGAGGCCGCCGCATGAACCTTTCAGAAATGATCTCTTCAGTCTATGACCGGTTGGAGAGCGAACCGCTCAATCCTGTTTGGATCGCACTAGTTCCGCGCGAGGCTGCTCTCGCCCGCGTGCGTGCCGTTGAAAACCGTGCGGATTTGCCGCTGGGCGGAATGACTTTCGCGGTGAAGGACAACATTGACGTTGCCGGCATGCCTACTACCGCCGGCTGCCCCGCTTACGCTTACAACCCTTCGTCCAGCGCGACTGTGGTGACGCGCCTGCAGGATGCGGGTGCGATTCTGATCGGCAAAACCAACATGGATCAGTTCGCTACCGGCTTGGTCGGAACGCGGTCGCCTTTCGGAGCTTGCTCCTCTGTGTTCGACGAACGGTACATATCCGGGGGATCGAGTTCTGGCTCGGCCGTGGCGGTGGCGAAAGGCCTGGTGACATTTGCGCTCGGTACGGACACTGCGGGCTCGGGCCGCGTACCAGCTGCATTCAACAACCTGATTGGCCTGAAGCCAACCCGTGGGTTGCTGAGTACGAGCGGGGTGGTGCCAGCTTGCCGGACGCTCGACTGCGTTTCGATCCTTACTCGCACCACCCCGGAGGCCCATGCCGTCTGGCGCGCTGCGCGGGGATTCGATCCGGGCGATCCGTTTTCGCGAACCTCGGGACTCGGCGAGGATGCAGCGCCCTGGCTGAACGGTCCTTTCCGGTTCGGCGTTCCGAGCCGGGAGCAACTCGAGTTTTTTGGCGACACTCAAGCCGAGGCACTATATGGAGAGGCGCTCCGCAAAGTGCAACAACTTGGCGGCGAGCAGGTAGAAATTGATTTGTCCGTTTTTCGCCGCGCCGCAGATTTGCTCTATGCGGGACCTTGGGTGGCCGAGCGCCTGGCGGCGATTCGAACGTTCCTCCAGGATCATGCGGAAGAAATGAATCCGGTGGTGCGGGGAATTATTGCGGGTGGAGAGCGCTACTCCGCGGTGGACACTTTCGAAGCCGAATACCGTCTTCAGGATTTGCGCAGCGCCGCCGCTGAGCAGTGGTCCGCGATGGACGTGCTCTTGCTGCCGACCACTGGAACGATCTACACCCACAAGCAAATAGCGGCCGATCCGGTGAAGATGAACACCAATCTCGGTTTCTACACTAACTTCGTGAACCTGCTGGACCTGGCTGCCGTTGCCGCTCCAGCAGGGTTTCGCACGAGTGGTCTCCCGTTTGGAATTTCCTTCATCGGCCCGGCATTTTCAGATGAAGCCCTTACCGCTTTAGCCGACCGTTACCTGGGCGCAACAACTCCGCTGCTGAAGACCGAGCCCGGTTGCGTGGACGTAGCAGTGGTGGGTGCCCATCTCAGCGGTCAACCACTTAACTGGCAACTGACCAACCGCGGTGCGCGCCTGAAGCGGACCTGCCGCACGGCGTCGGGCTATCGATTGTATGCGCTGGAAGGTGTGAACCCCGCCAAGCCGGGCCTGGTGCGCGAGGAGAAGTTTGCAGGCCCAGGCATCGAGGTCGAAGTCTGGGCAATGCCCATCGATCAGTTCGGCAGCTTCGTAGCGGACGTGCCGCCGCCACTGGGAATCGGCAATGCCACTCTGGACAATGGCGAATCAGTAAAGTGTTTTCTCTGCGAACCTTGCGCCATCTCTGGTGCGGTCGAGATCACAGGCTTTCGGAGTTGGCGCGCTTACCTGGCATCGAAAATGTAGATCGGCTGGATTGAAAAGGCCGTTATAGCTGGCTCGCCGCCGCGGTTAGAATTCAAACCAATGACGGCGCTCCGAAACTGCCTATTGCGCATCGTTCTGCCTTGCCTGCTGTTGGCAAGCTCCGCTGTGGCCCAGAAGCCGACGTTTACCGTCGGGTGGTCCATCTACGCGGGCTGGACTCCGTATCACTACCTTCTGAAATCTGGGATCCTCAGCAAATGGGCGGATAAATACGGCATCGCAATCAAAGTTGAGCGCTTCGACTATGCGCCTTCGCTGGATGCATTTGTCGCCAGCAACATCGACGCCTGCACCATGACCAACATGGAAGCGCTGGACATGCCGGCGGCTTCGGGCGTCCCCACCACCGTCGTGCTCATCGGCGACTACTCCAACGGGAACGACGCGCTGCTGGTTCGAAACGGTTTGCAGATGAAAGATCTCTCCGGTAAGAAGATGCTGCTGGTGGAGAAAACCGTATCGGAATACTTGTTTGACCGCGCCATGGCTGTAAACAACCTGCGTGGCCAGATCAAGCAAGTCCGCATGATTAACACCTCGGATGCCGATATCCAGTCGGCCTTTCTCAGCGACTCCAGCGTTTCTGCCGTGGTCACGTGGAAGCCCATGCTGTCGCAGCTGGCAAAGCAGCAGGGCGTCAGCTCGCTTTTCAACTCGTCGCAAATACCGGGAGAGATTCTTGACCTCACCGTAGTGCGCACCGAGGTGCTGGAGCGTCCCGACGGCTCTGGTCAAAAGTTCGCCAAAGCGCTGGCGGGCGCCTGGTACGAATTGATGGGGATCATGGCGGGACAAGGTCCTGCGACGGACAAGGTATTGGCTGCGATTGCCGAAGGCTCGGCCGACTCGCTGATTTCTTATAAAGAACAGCTCACCACGACGAAGATGTTTTACCAGCCACAGTCGGCGGCTGCTTTTGGCAAGTCACCAGAACTGAAGCAGAAGATGAATCTGGTGCGGCAGTTCTGCTTTGAACACGCCCTTTTGGGTGAAAAAATCGGATCCGCGGACGACGTGGCGATTCGCTATCCGGATGGTTCTGTGCAAGGCAAGCCGGATCGCGTTCGTTTGAGCTTTGAGACTGCCTACATGGAGATGGCGGCTCAGGGCAAGCTTTAGGGGGATTTGTGTCCTTCGGGTTCCAACTCGTTCACGCGAAACCCAGCCGGACCTGGACTGTGCTGCTCTCTTGGTTTCTTTTCGCTCTGGGCATTGGACTTTACTTCCAGACGGCACAGAAGCGGCATGTGGGTAACCCGGAAGACCGTGTCATGCCCACCATCTCACAAATGGCGCGCGGCATGTACGATGCAGCTCTGAAGCCCGCCGAAGACGACGATCAGCCCGTGGTAGAAAATGCTTCCCTCGCACATCGTTTCTTGGGGAGCATGCTCTGGAAGGACACGCTCGCCACTTCGCGCCGTTTCCTGCTCAGCATGCTGCTGCTGATTCCGGCGGTTGTTCTCGGCCTCCACATGGGGCTATTTCCGTATGTCGGAGTATTCTTTCTCCGCTTTTTTCTTTTCTTTGACAAAATCGTCGCGCTCTCCCTGCTTCCGATCTTGTTTATAGCCTTCGGTATCGATGAACTTTCGAAGATCATGCTGATTGTGATCGGAGTCACTCCGACCATCATTCTTGACACGGTGAACCTTACACGCGGCGTTCCTAACGAGCAGATCGTCAAGGCCTTTACGCTGGGGGCGCACGATTTCGATGTAGCCTACCGCGTGGTCCTGCGCCAGATCGCGCCGCGGGTGTTGAACAGCCTGCGCCTGAATCTGAAGTCCGTGATGCTGTTTCTGTTTGCCGGAGAAATGATCGCGTCCACCGACGGCTTGGCCTACCGCATTGCCCTTCTGCGCCGGCATATGGGTATGGATGTGATTATCCCGTACGTGTTATGGGTGGCGCTGCTGCTCTTTCTGGTAGATCTCTCCATGCGTCTTCTCAATCGCAAACTGCACCCCTGGTTTCATGAAACATGATTCTATCGAAGCATGACCAACGAGAGACCGCCGCCATGGCTTTGATTCAAATCGAAGACATATCCGTCGCCTACGGTTCGCCACCGCGTCCCGTCTTGGACGGCCTCAACCTCAGCATTGAGGACGGCGAATTCGTCTGCCTGCTCGGTCAAACGGGCTGCGGAAAATCGACTCTGCTTCGACTGGTGCTGGGATCGGAGAAACCTGTTGGCGGCCGCGTGCTGATTGACGGCATCGAACACGACCAACCCGACCGCACACGCGGCTATGTCCCGCAGAAGTATTCGCTGTTCCCGGACAGGACGGTGCTGGGCAACATCACGTTTGGGCCCGAGGTCGCCGAATTCAGCCTGCTTAATCGCTTTACCGCTCGCTATTTCCGCCGCCGTCGTCAGTTCCGCCAGGAGGCCATGCAGTATATCCGCCGCATCGGCTTGCGCGAGGCGGATGCCAACAAGTATCCCGAGCAGCTCTCAGGTGGAATGCAGCAGAGAGTTGCCATCGCGCAGTCCCTGATTACGAAGCCCCGCATCCTGCTCATGGACGAAGCCTTTAGCGCGCTCGATTCAGGGACCCGCAAAGACATGCAACGGCTCATTCGCCAGCTGTGGCGCGACACCGGAATTACAGTTCTCTTCGTGACTCACAACACGGAAGAGGCACTCTATCTGGGTACCCGGGTGGTTGTGCTGGCGAAAGAAACGCCCGATCGGGGTTCGCACGTTGCCTTGGATCTGGACGTGCCCGAGCCCTGCCACACAGAACAGATTCCCCGCCTAGTAAGTCGGCTCGAAAATGCTTCAGGCTGTGTCCGCGAGCCCGAAGAAGCGGCGCTGGCGACGGCGTGATGGGGACATGGAACTATCTCCCTGTCGGCAGCAAGAGCCGGATGTAACAAGGGCGCGATAGAGAAAGTCGGGATAGCGCGCCCCTTCACAACTATTCCGGGCTCGACTCTACGGAGTCTTCCTCAGAACTCATACCTCAGCGCGAACTGCATCACGCGCGGGTCGGACACTGACTGGAACTCGCCAAACGTACCCGGAGCTTGCAGACTAAGGCTGGGATTGTAGAAGTTCACATTGTTGAAGGCGTTGAACGCCTCAGCACGGAACTGAACACGCTGTCCTTCCCGAGGCAGGCGGAATGCCTTAGCAATCGCCATGTCGGTATTGACCGCGCCGGGCAAGCGGAGAACCGCTCGTGCCCCGGTGTGGCCCGGCAACTCATCTGCGAATGAGTTGGCATTGCTGGTGTTGGCAAACAGGCTGGGGAACCCATTCTCATCGGTGTGCACTCCAGCGGAGACCGGGCCGGTGGCAATCGCCAGCGAGCTCAGCCAATAGTTGGCGTTGTAGGCCAGCTCGCCCCCCACTGTCGTGGGCACTCCGCTGTGGACGCGAACCAGGCTGCTGATCTGCCATCCCCCAATGATCTCATTCAGCCATCCTGGCGCTGTGCCGAGGAAAGTCCGGCCCTTGCCGAAAGGCAGCGTATAGAGAACATTGGCGGTAATGTTGTGCCGGATATCGAAGTCTGACGAGCCCCGGAATTCCGTTGTGTTGTAGATGTTCTGGATGGCAGCGCCCTGTTGCCCGGAACCCGATTCGGCCGCCGAGCCGTCATCAATGGAATGCGACCAGGTGTAGTTGAAGTCGAAAGTGAGGCCGCTGTTCAACGCCCGCCTCACGGAGACGGTGAGCGCATGAAACGCCGCTGTGCCGGCATTCATCCACGTCGGCATCGAGCTGCCTTGCAAGGGAAAGAATGTGTAGCACCCGTAGGTGGAAATCTGAGCGCATCCTCCGCCCGGGTAAGAACTGGTGTTGCGGTCCGTGGCATGCAGGCAGTCAAGGTAACTGCCACCATAGTCGTTGTAGACGCACGTGAAGTAGCTGGCTGAGGCGTTGCCGGGAACATCGCCGACATTCGCCAGGCCCGGCCAAATATTTTCCACGAACGGCAGGGTTGGCACTACGCTGGGGTTGGCCAGGACCTGCGCGACCGTTACGCCCGAATCATGCAGGGCGCGTATCTTCATCGCATTCTGTTCCCAGGTGATTCCCGACTTTGGATCCTTGAAGTACTCCAGCGGCGTGTATACGTCCCCCTCCAAAAGGAGCCGGTGAGAAAGGCGTCCAGCGTACCCCACCTCGACCACCATCTTGCCCGGAATCTCGCGCGCAAAGCTGGCGTTCAGGACGTACGAGTAGGGCGGCTTCAGGTTGGGCGCAATGCCTTCGAACTCCCCGGCAATGGCAGCGATATTTGGCGGCGTGACCGGGAAACTCTCCGCTGGTGGCGGCGGCAAAGTGGGCGCCGAGCCGGTGTACCGCGGGCTGGTACTGAAACTGTAGGAATCCGGAAAATTCCCGGACGTAGCCAAGCCGATTGAGCCGTATTGATCGTACTGCGTGATCAGGTCGCTGCCGAAACGGTCGTAGACCATGGAAGCCCCCACGCGGAGCGCACCTTGTTTCCCAAACACCTTCCTGAGCCAACCGCTGTCGGAGGAAGGAGCATAAGCCAGCCCGACGCGCGGTGCGAAGTTACGGTTGTCCGGACCCCACCACGTTGGCTTGCCGTTCGACGGGCCGTTCAATGCCCATTGCAGGATTGCGTTCGGCATCGCGTTCTGGGGCACGCCCCGACCCTGCCAGAGGTCGCGCTCTGCGAAGTACTGGGTCAAGGGAACCGTCGAAGTAACCTGAAGTCCGTGCGCTTCGTAGGGAGGACGAAAATCCTCCCAGCGCAGGCCCGCACTCAAGGTCAGATCGCGAGTTATTCGGTATGAGTCTCCGACATAAAGACTGTAATCGTGCTCGATGAATGAGCGAGCCTGGGGAGTCCCTGCCGCCAGATAACTGCCGTCTTTGTTAAAGAGGTCAGTGTGAAAATCGTCGTTGACCAGGCCGAGGACGGCGCCCATTCCATTTGCCGTAGACGTCGGGTCGTTCAGCGGCAACCCGGTGTATGCCGTGATTGCGTTATCAATATCGGCTCCGAGCCCGATCAATTCCGTCGCCCCGTATCCGTAGCGAGCGTAGGAAGTCGCAAACGAAGTTGTGTTGTTATGGATGATGCTGGTGCTGGCGCCGGCTGTAACGGTGTGCTTGCCCTTGACCCACGTCACGCCGTCGTTGAGATTCACAGTCGGTAGAACCTGAGAGGAAGGACGGGCGTAGGGGTTCTGCAGCGGGTCGAGACTGGTTTGGAACAAGAGGGGTCCCGTCGCTCCGGAGAACGCTTGGCCGAAGCGAGTGTAGCCGAAGTTTGCGACGTTGATGAGGTTTGGTTTCAGTATCCCTGTGTACTGAACGGCCAAGCCTTTGCTGTTGTCGCGCAGCGTCGAGGCAGGGGTTTGCCCAGGAAACTGCTCCAATATCTGATCCTCGGTATTCCGGGTTGCGGTGGCGCGCACACTGACGGTGTGCTTGCTGGCTTGGTCCAGATGCAAGTCGATCTTGCCCACCAGGGCGTGGTCACTGCGGTGGCTGGGGGCATTGAAACGGTATCCGCTGAAATTCAGCCCACCGTCCTCGCCGTAAGATGGGGAGTTGCCGTGAGGATATCGATTCAAAACCGTAAGGATATCGGCATTGGGCCCCAGATGCAGCGGATCGACGTTTTGAATGTCTGTCTGCGACAGAGTCTTAACCACGGCCCCGGAACTAAACTCAAACAGCCCCTGTCGGAGCGTATCGGAGGGCACGGCACGCACCTCCGCCACACCGCTCGCATCTTGCCGCTGCTCATAATTGAAGAAATAGAACACGCGATCCTTCACAATCTTGCCGCCGATGGATCCGCCGAACTGGTTTCGCACCAGCGGCTGCCGTGGCACCCCCGCCTGATTGTTGAACCAGGTGTTGGCGGCGAAAGCGGTGTTGCGATTGTATTCGTAGAGCGAACCGTGCAGCTGGTTCGTCCCGCTCTTGGTCACTAGCACCACTTGCCCGCCGGAGGATCGGCCTAGATTTGGTCCTTCTCCAGCCACGGTCACGCGGAATTCCTGCACCGAATCCAGCGGAATCGGGAGCACGCCGTTGAAACCGGCGTTGGTGTTTACGCCGTTGCCGTTTGATCCCTGGTATCCACCAGTGTTGGTGCCCGTGGCTTGCGCGACCAGACCCGAGTTCTGATTATTATTAACGTCGGCTCCGTCCAGCGTGATGTTGTTCTGATCCCGGTGCGCCCCCAAAACTTCTCCACTGGTGGTCACGCCCGGCTGCAAGCTCAACAGGTCGACCACATTCCGGGTTTGCAGGGGCAGTTGCCGCACTTGGGTCTCGCTGAAGGGGTTGCCCTCGCTGGCATCCGTGGTATTTATCTGCGAAGCTTCCGACGAGACGTTAATGATTTCGCCGCTGTTGCTGAGCGCCATTTTCAGATCAAGCGTGGTCGGAGTATTCACGAGCAGCTTGACATCGCTCTTGGTCATTGTGGCGAAGCCTGCCTTCTCCACCGTGAGCTTGTAGGTTCCAGGAGCCACTTGCAGGAAACTGTATTCTCCGCTCCCATTCGTCACTTCTCCGCGAGCTGCACCGTTTTCAACGCTTCGAATAGCAACCGCAGCCCCGAAGATCACAGCGCCCGAAGGATCCACGATCACGCCGCGCAATGATGTCGTGGACTGAGAATAAGCGCCTAGCGCTCCGAGGAACACGAAGAGCGACACTGCTACAATCTTGTCAACCCAGAGCACAATTTTCATCTGCGTGCCTCCTTAAACCTTGAAAAGATAGAGAGTTTCCCTGAGAGAGAAAACTCTCCAGGAAACTCTGTAAGGCAACTTCACTTTTTCAGCTAGGTCATAAGTACGACGGAGCTCCCTGAGCCCGGGAGTTCATCAGATTCAGGTTCGCGTTTTACAGACCCGCATCAAACACCTGAGCTGATGTTGTGGCATGGTCAATGAACTGCGTCGGAGTGTCAAAGCCAATGTTTCGATGAGATCGATGAAAGTTCTTGATTGCGCGAAGGCAAACAAACTATTGCGGTCCGGGTAGCTGCTCAGAACCTCAAGCGACTAGTGCGCTTCCTCAGTGGTGAGACCGCCCCACAGATCGCAACCGCGTAAGCGCGGCATGAAGGAAGAAGAAGTTAGGATCACCCCGTTGTCCGGCAGTGAACGCTTCCCACAAATGAGTTTTTCAACACCCACGCCTGATTGCGTAAGTTGACAATTTCTCGTGCAAGCAGGCGCAGACACTCCGACAGATGCTGAAACGAGGGTCCAGCGAAGATTTTGCGCGAGATGAGCTGCGATCACGACGCTGGTCGGGTGCTCCTCGAATTGGAAAGGCCGTGGTAACGGATTGAACGCTGAAAGGCCGCCAAACACGATGTTGAAAAGCCGCCTTTCACGTCGCTGTATTCTGCATGGGCGGCCTCGCCGTCACGAACGCCGGTCTTGAGGAAATAGTCCACCATGAAACGCTCCTCGTCGTCCTTCGCCGCCGCGTACAGAGCTTTGACCTGCTCGGCGTCGTAATAGACCACGGGTTTTTCGGCAAACTTGGGGTATTCGCTTTTCTTGAGCAGGCGGTTGATTCCGTGTGCACTGAGGAAAATCACAATGTCGTTTACCTTGTTGAAATGGGTTCTATTGGGGTCTCCCGATCTCCGTGGTTTACGAGGCGTGCCGTCCTTTCGCAGTTTGGGGGGCGGTGTCCGCAGCCATCCCATGAAGTCGATCAAGTCCTGCTTCCTGATCTCGTCGATGAATTTCTTAGTACACGACTGGCGAAACTCTTCGATGGCCAGCTTGTACGCCCGAATGGTTTTCCGATTTTTGCCCTGCGACTGGAGGTTCTGAAATACTGTTCGACTGCCGCATCGACTCTCAGTCGACCACACTCCGGCTTGGGCTGTCTGGGGCTGAGGAAGGAACACCTCGCTCCCGATCCCGCAGCCAACGTTGTTTTTCTGCGAGC
>Ga0210394_10007576_pt1 | contig 11398 bp, 10 predicted proteins | sample IncBWC12MmetaG_FD_160121 | JGI IMG/M metagenome (GOLD analysis project Ga0210394, IMG submission 160121) | Forest soil microbial communities from Barre Woods Harvard Forest LTER site, Petersham, Massachusetts, United States - Inc-BW-C-12-M | ecosystem: Environmental > Terrestrial > Soil >... | reverse complement strand
AGGTGGTTCTGGAACGGGCGGCTCGAGCGGCGGATCTTGCACGGGTGCTGGTAGGGCGGCAGGGGCTGGATCGGCCTTGTGGTGCTGGCTGACTCTGTGGCCTGGAACTGACTGTGAAGCGGGGACTTTCGTCGGTGTTTGCGCGCAGAGAAGAGGAATTGGGGCACAAAGAGCCATGCCGACCACCAACAGACACAACCGATGAAAGCGTTCCGGCGCCGGGGAGGGGCCGCAATGCGCGCGTGTTGGCGGAAGGCTTTGGATCATGTTCCGGCTCTCCAGCCGGGGCTTCGGACGGAAAGCTGTTCCGCCCTATGTACTAGACTACAAGAGACCCGCGGACGCTCAAAAATAGAGCCCCTGGGGCGGAGAGATCCCTCGATGAAGCTCTCTAGACGTTGGTCCGCTCCCCCGTTGCCGCGCATGCTGCTGTGCGCCGTGCTGGGGGCGCCGGCGGTTGCTTATGCGACGAGCTGCACGACCCAGGCTGAGATGGCGGCGACCGATCGCGACGCGCTGGCCGCGGCGGGGCAACGCCTTGCCGCCGCAGTAATCAATCAGGACGAATCCACTCTTCATTCCACGTTGCTGCCGGCTGTTGCCCAGGACTGGGACGGTATCCGCGAGGCCATTGAGCAGGGCGCTCCTGCGGTCAAGGGCGGGCAAGTGCAGCTGCGAAGCCTTTATTTGATGGACTCGACGTCGCAGAAGGCCCCCGAAGACACCCAGTTCTTCTGCTCCAACGCGAACGGGTCTACGACGGTGACCATCTCCATGCGGGCTCTGCCTCCGGGCCGTTATGCCGTGGTGCTGGCCGACGCTCCGGGTGCCCCGATGGCGGGACAGATGGGGTTCATTTTTGGATGGGACGCGAACGCATGGAAGCTCGGCGGCGCATTCGTCCGCCCTGGCGTCTTCGATGGGCACGACGGCGTCTGGTACTGGGAGCACGCACGGCAGATGGCGCAGGCAGATTCGCCGTGGGCCGCTTTCTATTGCTACGAGGCGGCGCGTTATCTGCTGCTTCCGGTGGACTTCATCTCTTCTCCCAATTTTGAAAAGCTGGGGCAGGAGCAGGGCCAGCTCAAGAACTCCCCCACCGACGCATTTCCGTATGCCGTGACGGCTGGAGACCGCACGTGGCGGATTGATGGCATGCGGTTCGATCCTTCGCTTCGCCAGCCTGATCTGGGTGCGACGTATGAGTCAGCCGGCGTTACCGATCCGGCCGCGCAGCGCACCGAGGCCATCGCGGTGCTGAGTGCGCTGCTCAAGGCGCAACCGGCCCTGCGGCAGAGTTTTCACGGCATGTGGGCGTATGCCTCAATCGGCGGCAAGGTAACGCCGGTGATGGAGCTGCCGATGACGGAAATACCCTAAAGGCAGGGACTGGGGACAAGGGAACAGAACACGAGCCTGAAGCTTCTAGCCTGTAGCTGGACTGTCGAAGAACTGGCTTTAAGCTACGAGCTACTCACTCTACCGGCTACTACTTCGAGCTTTGGACGGGACGGGAAATGGAATCGGTGGACTTGATTGACCTGCGCTCTGACACGGTAACTCGCCCCACGCCTGAGATGCGCGTCGCCATGGCCGCGGCTGAAGTGGGCGATGACGTTTACCGTGAGGATCCGACCATCAACCTGCTCGAGCGCCGTGCAGCTGAAATCTTCGGCAGAGAAGATGCGTTGTTTGTGCCTACCGGTACCATGGGCAACCAGATCGCACTGCGTCTGCTGACGCGGCCCGGGCAGGAGATCATTTGCGAGTCACGCGCGCACATTCTGGATTGGGAGATGGCCACCGCGGCAGTCTTTTCCGGCTGCCTGATTCGCGCCGTGCCTACCGCGAGCGGCGTCCTCACCTGGAAGGAGATTGAGCCGGTCATCTACGAACGCGGCTCGTTCCGTGCGGCTACGGGACTCATTGAACTAGAAAACACCGCCAACCTGGCCGGCGGCCGTGTCACGCCGCTTGGCGTGATGGAAGAGGTCTGGGCCAACGCGAAAGAGCGGAAGCTGCCGGTGCACCTGGATGGCGCGCGCATATTCAACGCTGCCGCAGCGTTGAACAACGACGTGAAGACCCTCACGCGGGGCTTCGATACGGTTATGTTTTGCCTATCCAAGGGACTCTGCGCGCCGGTCGGCTCGATGCTGGTGGGCTCTGAGGAATTGATGGCCCAGGCGCGCATCTATCGCAAGGCGCTGGGCGGCGGCATGCGCCAGGCGGGGGTGCTGGCGGCAGCAGGCCTGATTGCTCTCGAACAGATGCCCGCTCGCCTAAAGGAAGACCACGCCAACGCGCACTTGCTTGCCGAGGCGCTGGCCACAATCGATGGCGTGGACATCGATCCCGACACCGTCGAGACCAACATCGTGATCTTCAGGCTGGTTGGATCGCTGAGCGCCGGGGAACTTGTGGCTCGGTTGAAGACGCGCGGCATCCTCGCCAGCGCGGTTGGTCCCTCGACGGTTCGTCTCGTGACGCATCATGACGTGAGCCGCGGCGACTGCATCGTGGCGGCGCAGGCGCTGGCAGAAGAGTTCGAAGCCGCGACTACGGCAGAGGTCTGAACCCAAGAGTCCGACTGAATTTGAGCGCAATTCCCGAAAACCATGCCTCAGGGGCTAAAGAGGCTGCGGAAAAAGGCCTGAATTGGGCGAAAAGCCCGAAAAGCGTACCTCAGGGGGCTGAAGCCCACGTTGATTGCCGGCTTAATGCCGGGGATGAATCCCCGGCCTGCCGCCCGGATGAGTTTTCAGCTAGCTGCTAGCTGGATTGCAGGTCGAACAAGCCGGGAAGCAGCTGGCCGGCTTTGCCTTCGGCAATGTGCGTGAATGCTGCGGCGTTCAGCGGGCGCTCGGGGCCGATGTACACCGTGCGGGCGCCGGCGTGGCGCGCCCAGCTAACGAAGCTGGCCGCGGGATAGACCGAGCCCGATGTGCCGATGACCACCATGAGCGAACAGTCCTCGATCTGGCGCTGGATGCGGTTCATATCAAGCGGTATTTCGCCAAAGAAGACGATGTGAGGACGGAGTCGAGCGCCGCACTCGCATCTCGGGACTTCGTCGAGACTTCCGTAGACCGTGCGATCTTCAACGGGAGGACGGCCGCACTCGCCCTCGCAGCGCGACTTGGCCAGTTCTCCGTGCATGTGAACCAAGCGCTGTGAACCGGCGCGCTCGTGCAAGTCGTCGACATTCTGCGTGCAGAGGAAAAAGCGCTCGCCGAGTTTGGCTTCGAGATCGGCGAGGGCGCGATGGGCAGGGTTGGGCTTGGCCAGGGCGCCTTGGGCGCGGCGCCGCGAATAGAATTCCCAGACGAGAGCGGGGTTTTCTTCGAGCGCCTCCGGCGTGCAAACGTCTTCAATGCGATGGCCCGCCCAGAGGCCGTCAGAAGCGCGAAATGTGGGCAGGCCGCTCTCGGCGCTGATGCCCGCGCCGGTGAGGATGAAAAGGCGATCGCTGGGCGTGATGGAGATTTGCATAAGTCGGTGGCCCGAAGCTTGGAGAGGGTAGCTTGTAGCTGAAAATCCGCCTTCTACAGACTACTGACTACAAGCTGCCTTTACGGCTCCAGCAGAATCTTGCCGGTGGTCTTGCGGTTTTCAATGTCGGCCTGGGCCCGGCCAGCTTCGTCGAGCGCGTAGACATGCTCTTTGCGCAGTTTGAGGCTGCCGTCGGCGACCCAGCCCATCACCTCGTATGCCCGCCACTCGAGTTCCTCGCGGGTGGCGACGTAATGCCAAAGCGAGGGACGGGTGACATAGAGCGAACCCTTGCCGCTGAGCTGGATGGGGTCGAACGGCGGTACGGGGCCGCTGGAGCCGCCGAAGAGAGCGAGAAGGCCGCGGGGACGGAGACAGTTGAGGCTTCCATCGAACGTGGTCTTGCCAACGGAGTCATAGACGATGTCGACGCCCTTGCCGTTGGTGAGGCGTTTCACCTCGTCCACAAAGTTCTGCTCGGTGTAGACAATCACGTCGGAAGCGCCTGCCTCGCGCGACAGCTCGGCTTTCTCCGCGCTCGAGACGGTGGTGATGACGCGGGCACCGGTGCGAACCGCCATTTGCGTGAGGAGCAGGCCGACGCCGCCGGCGCCGGCCTGGATCAGCGCTGTTTCTCCGGATTTGAGCCGGTAAGTGGAGTAGGCCAGATAGTGAGCGGTCATGCCCTGCAGGAGAGAGGCAGCAGCGTCTTCGGGACTCAGGCCTGCGGGCACCTTGACGAGCTGAGCGGCGGGGACAAGCGCATATTCCGCGTAGCTGCCAAGAACGCTGGTTGAAGCGACGGCGTCTCCTGTCTTGAAGCCGTTGACGCCGGGGCCGAGTTCCTCGACGGTGCCCGCGGCCTCGCTGCCGGGAATCATGGGAAAGGTGGCCTTGTACTGTCCTTTGCGGAAATAAATCTCGATGAAGTTCACACCGATGGCTTCTACACGGATGAGCACCTGACCGGATCCCGGCGCGGGAATGGGCAGTTCAACCAGCCGCAGAACTTCGGGCCCGCCCGTCTCCAGAATCTGGATTGCTTTCATAACAGGCAAGAATGCATCGTTAGGGCACGGTGGCGCAAGGAAATACAAGAGCAGAAGACAGAAGACAGAAGACAGACGACAGTTGACAGTAGACAGAGAACACAGGCCGATCGTCGGCGCTTGAGTATCCTGAATTCCGCGAACAAATGCCCGGCTCGGAGCGAGTCCGAACCAGGCATTTGTTTTCTACGTCCTGTTCCCTACAGCCTACTCCCTAATCGCGATCGGAGAGGATGCGCGGCTCTTCGGGCGAGCGCAGTCGAACGAGGCGATCAATGGCGTAGGGCGTGTGCTGTTGCGATGTGTAGTAGTGGCGGACCTGCAACTCGCCGAGGAGGCCAATGGCGAGCATTTGAATGCCTGCTACGATGAGCACCCCCGCGATGACGAACAGCGGGCCATGCTGATCCATCACATTCTGGCGCCAGTTCATCACCTTGAGGCCGAACAGGAACGCCGAAATCATACTGCCGCTGAGGATACCGAGGGCACCGAATGTTCCGAAGAAGTGCAGCGGCCGGCTCATGTACTTGAGAAGGAATCGAATGGTAAGCAGGTCGAAGAATACGCGGAAGGTTCGGCCGATGCCGTAATGACTCTTGCCGCGTTCGCGGTTGACATTCTTTATCGGAATTTCACAGATCGACGCGCCATACCAGCTTGCGAGAGCTGGAATGAAGCGGTGCATTTCCCCGTAAAGGGGAATGTTCTGGATCACTTCGCGGCGGTAGGCCTTGAACGTAGTGCCGAAGTCGTGGATGTCGACGCCGGAGAGCTTGGCCATGAGCCAGTTGGCGATACGCGAAGGAAAGCGCCGCATGACGAAGTTGTCGATGCGCTTCTCGCGCCAGCCGGAGACCACGTCGAACCCCTCCTCGAGCTTTTCAAGGAAGTTAGGGATGTCGTTGGGGTCGTGCTGAAGGTCGCCGTCCATCGAGAGGATGAACTCGCCGGATGCGTGATCGAAGCCGGCGGCGAGGGCCGAGGTCTGGCCGAAGTTGCGGCGCAGCTTGACGACGAGCACGCGGCTGTCGACGGCGGCAATCTCTTCAAGAAGCTTGTAGGTGCGGTCGCTCGAGCCGTCGTCGACCAGGACGAGCTCGAAGCTGTCGCCGACCTGTTCCATCACCTGTTTCAGGCGGGCATAGAGAGCGGTAACATTTTCTTCCTCATTGTGGAACGGGACGACGATGGAATATTTCGGCATGCAAATAGTATAGATGCGAGCGGATTGCAAAAGAGAGCAGAAACACTCTTTTGACGCGCCCGGGGTCTTTTTGGGTTGCGGATTGATACGAGCGATCAGCGGGTCAGCTCGTCGAGCATTCCCTGCATCTCGCTGAGAGCGTGGCGATTGCCGCTGCGGGCGGCGCAGCTGATGCCATCCTTGAGACGATCGATGGCCTCACTGGTTCGCCCGGCCCGGGAGAGGGTCTGGGCAGACATGAAGTAGCCGGCAGTATAGTCGGGGTCGTTTTTGAGCAGATGGTTGAACTCCGCCATGGCTGCATCGACTTCGCCGCGGTTGGCCAGTTCCACGGCGATGCCATAGCGGGCAAAGCTGTTTCTCGGGTCCAAGGCAAGGATCTCTTTTAGGCCTGCGATTTTGTCTGTGGTGCTCATATTGGTGTCTGGGTCACCTGTGAGATTTGCTTAAATCGGAGGGATTGCCGAAACTGGATCTATGCCCTCATTGATCGGATCCCGTGGAATCATTGTAGCCGCAGAGAAGGGCTTTCAGGTTAGCTGTTGAAAAAGGATTGGAGCTGCGATCGTAATGAGTTCCAGTGAAAACACCCCGGCGCCGGCGCGGCTGGTCACCGATTCGCAGTCGGAGATGACTGAAATCATTCTGCCCAACGATACAAACACGCTGGGCAACCTGCTCGGCGGACGCCTGATGCACTTTATCGATCTTGTAGGCGCCATGGCTGCTTATCGGCACTCGCGCACGCACGTGGTGACGGCGGCGATGGACCACATCGATTTCATTCAGCCGGTGCACGTGGGCGATCTTCTGACGCTGAAATCGAGTGTGAACCGGGCGTTTTCCACGTCAATGGAGGTGGGGGTCAAGGTGTGGGTAGAGAACACGCAGACCGGCGTGATGCTGCACGTGGCCAGTGCGTACCTGGTATTTGTGGCCATCGACCAAAACGGCCGGAGGGTGAGGGTGCCGGAGCTGAAGCCGGTGACAGCGGACGAAGAGCGGCGCTATACCGACGCGCTGCTGCGGCGGGAACATCGGGAGTCGGAGTCGGCCCGGCGCAAAAAGGCGCGACAGGCAACGGCAGCCCTCGAAGTGGGCGCTGAGCGATAGAGCAGGCGCCTCTCACGGATGCACCGGTCTGGCCGCATTGAGCGCGCTAAGTCTGGATCATTTCACGGTAAGAAGAAGGAGCAGCAAGCAATATGGCGCATTCAAATGCGATGCCTCAGCCCGTGGCGCTGCCGGGCGTTTCCAAAATCATTGCCATAGGTTCCGGCAAGGGCGGGGTGGGCAAAACCACGGTGGCAGTCAATCTCGCAATCGCGCTGTCCAAGATGGGACAGCGCGTGGGATTGATTGATGCCGACATCTACGGCCCCAATGTGCCGCTTATGATGGGCTCGACGCAACAGCCGCGCGTGGGCCCGGGCAACGTCATCGAACCCAACCTCACCCACGGCATCAAAACCATCTCCATCGGCTACATTTCGCCAGGCGACAAGCCGATGGTGATGCGCGGTCCCATGTTGCACCAGATCATTCGCCAATTCCTTCAGCAGGTGAATTGGGGCGAGCTGGATTACCTCATCGTCGATCTGCCTCCCGGCACGGGTGACGTTGTGATCTCGCTGGTGCAGACGGTGCCCCTGACCGGCGCCGTGGTGGTTTCGACGCCCAGCGACGTGAGCCTCCAGGATGCTCGCAAGGCGCTGGAGATGTTTGCCCAAGTCAATGTTGAAGTGCTCGGAATCATCGAGAACATGAGCTACTTCACGTGCCCCCACTGCCGTGAGGTGATCGATATCTTCTCGAAGGGCGGGGCTGAGCGCACCGCGCAGCAGTTCAACGTCCCGTTCCTCGGCTCGATTGAATTGATTCCGGCGATCCGCGAGGGCGGCGATCGCGGGCTGCCGGTAACGTTGGCCGGTCCCAAGAGCTCGCAGGCCGCGGCTTTCTTCGATGCGGCGCAAAAATTGATGGAGCGCGCCGAAGCCGCCGCCGCCTCGAGCAGCGACGTCATCGAAATCAGCTAACCGCCTTCAGGGCCGAAGGCAGTTGGCCCCACCGCAGGTGGGTCAGGTTGGTGCATCGGTCACGATCGAAAGTGCATCGTCGGCAGCCGGCAGGGTGAGCCTGCCGGCTACGTTGTTTTTCGCCCGGTCCGGCGCCATACGTGCCATGCCGCCCTACCTATGTAGATTACTACTTGACAAGGCCTTTGCTGAATGCTACATAGGTGTCGGCTATGCTCGAGCTTTGTCGCGTCACCAAACACTTTGCCGGGATTCCTGCCGTTGATGATGTCAGCTTCTGCGCGCGCCCCGGCGAGGTTACCGGCTACCTCGGGCCGAATGGTTCTGGTAAATCGACCACCATCAAGATGATCACGGGCCTGATCGAAATGACCTCGGGCAAGGTCCTTTTTGACGGCCGGGCCATCGACGAAGACCTTATTAAATTCAAGCGCCGCATGGGCTACGTACCCGAGGAGCCGAATCTCTACAACCACCTCTCCGGTGCCGAGTATCTGACCATGGTGGGGCAATTGCGCGACCTGCCCGCGCGCGAGACCTCTGAACGCATCGATGGTTTGCTGCGCCTGTTGTCTCTCTACGACGACCGCCACGCATCCATCTCCGGTTACTCGAAAGGCATGCGGCAGAAGATTCTGATCGCTGCGGCCCTGATGCACAACCCCGACCTCATCCTGCTCGACGAGCCGTTCTCCGGGCTCGATATCGGCTCAGCGCTGATCCTGCGCAGCCTGATTCAGGAACTGGCTGCACGCGGCAAGGTAGTGCTGTTCAGCTCCCACGAACTGGATACCGTGGAGCGCATCAGCCATCGCGTGGTGATTCTGCATAGGGGCAAGCTGGTGGCCGACGACTCTATTGAACACCTGCGTTCGCTGATGGAACTGCCAACGCTGGAGGCGATCTTTTCGCAGCTGGCGGTGGAGCAGGACGCCGGCGCGATGGCGCGGCAGATCGCGGATCTGATCCATGCGTAGGCTGATAGACGCGATAGCAAACCGGCTGCCTCTGCAGTTCCGGGTGCTGCACCGGCAATTCCTGCTGCGTGTAGTGGACCTGGAGGCGATGTCGATTGAAGCCGACATTCCGCGGTTCCTGGGCCAGTTTGCGGGCATTCTCATCATGATCAGCCTGATGCGGGGGCTCGGCGCGCTGGTCTTCCCGCCGCCTCCATCCCGTGTGTGGCAGGTGGAGCAGGGCCAGATCTCGAACATGCTTCTGGTGATCGGCTTGTGCGCGGTGATCACGTGGGAGGCGACCTTTCCCGATCGGCGCGATCTCGCGGTTCTCGGCCCGCTGCCGGTGCGGCCGCGTACCATCCTGCTGGCGAAGCTCTCGGCAACCTGCGGGTTGCTGGGCACTGCTATCGTCTCCCTCAACTTCGCGTCGAGTTGCTCATGGGCTTTGGTCTTTGGTGGGCCGGCGGGCTATGCAGGGATCGCGCGCTTTTTCCTGGCCTTCTGGTTCACTATCGTGGCCTCTGCGGCGTTTCTCTATGGCGCAGTGCTCACACTCCAGGGCTTTACTGCGCTGCTGCTCCCGCGCAAGGCGTTTCTGCGCGTCTCGGCTGCTCTGCAACTGGGCGCCTTTGCCGGGTTTCTGGGTGTCTATTTCCTCCAGCCGTCGCTGGGCCCGGGTGAAATTGCAAACTCCGCCAACCGCGTTGGGCTCGCTTCTTCGCCGACATTCTGGTTCTTCGGTCTGTTGAACCAATTGAACGGATCGTTGCCGCCGGAGTTGTCCTGGCTGGCGCTGCGCGCGTGGATTGCTCTTGGTCTTGCGATCGCAGGCGCGCTGGCATCGCTGCTGCTGTGCTATCTGAAGACGATGAAGAAGACAGCCGAACAGCCGGACCTGGTCCCCGGTGCGGGAGGGCTGCATTGGACGCCGCGGTTCGGCGGCGCGCTGCACACCTCCATTGTCACCTTCTGCCTCCGTTCGCTCTCGCGCAGCCGGCAACATCGCGTAGTGTTGGCCTTCTATCTATCGCTCGTCTTTGCCATCGCCTTATCGTGGTTGCGCCACCAGATAACGGCGCCGGCGCCCGAGCCCGTCTCGACCGATTTCCTCATCTCCACGTTCCTCATGATGACCTTCGGCGTATTCGGACTGCGTGGCGTGTTCTCATTACCCATCTCGCTGCAGGCCAACTGGGTGCTGCGCATCACGCAATTGCAACCGACCAGGCGTTACTTCGCCGCCACGCGCCTTGCACTGCTGTTGTTCGGAGTCGCGCCCATCCTCCTTGTAACGACTCTGCTGTCGCTCAACTACAGGCCGTGGCAACACGTAATGGAACATCTCGCGATTCTTGCTCTGCTTGGCCTGCTGCTGACCGAGTTCGGTCTCTACAAGTTCGACAAAGTGCCCTTCACCTGCTCGTTCCTGCCGGGGAAAACGAACATCCAGGTCATCTTCTGGGGCTTTGCATTTCTCGCCGCCATCTTTGGTGTTACAGGCGCGGTCTACGAGCAGGGCGCGCTGCACACCGCATCCAAGTACGCGACGATGGCTGCTGTTCTGCTGGGGGGGGCCATCGCACTGGGGATCATCAATCGGATTCGGGCCAAAGATGCCCAGCTTTACTTCGAGGAGGTTCCAATCGAAGTCATCACGCGTTTGGGCTTGCTCTACGTGCCGCCGGCCAGGTCCCCGCAAACCGAGTCCCCGACCGGCGATTCACAGCGCGCGCAATCAGAAGTGGAAGCGATAACGAAGCTCCGCTGAAACCATGCGCGGATCGTTGTAGTGGAATCCTCCGATGGTGACCGAGTTGTCGAGCAGCACGCGGTGATTGGTGACGTTGATTACGTTTGCCGAAATCTTCAAATTGTCGCTGATGCTATGGCCGGCGGAGACGTCGAAAGTGGTGTGAACGGGAAGGTTGTTGCCCTGATATGGTCCTTGTCCCGAGCCTGCCAGGCCGTTGGTGAAGCCCGAGCCGTAGTACACATTGGTTGCAAACCAGGTGTGTGTCGGCAGGCTGGCTGTAAAGCCTGTGTTGAGAGTATTGCGCTGGTCGTGATCGACGGGGCCGTAGGAAAAGTCTGGCGGGTTGCACGCCGGGTCGCCCGGGAGGCTGCAGGTGAAGCCCCCGATGATGGCGCCGCGCTGCTCGGCAATCTGGTTGGAATAGGTGACATGGAAGTTGCCGATACGCGCCAGCCGTGGCGAGCGAAGGGTCATCTCCCAGGCGCGAACCAGCGCGCCATCGACGGCGATGGGGAAATACATGTTTGATTCGCCGAGGTTGGAATGGTCGAGGAAGTTGTTGACGCGGTTCTTGATGTTGGAGACATCGAGCATCCAGCCCCTGTAGGGGATGGCGATGCCGAACTGGTGTTCCTCGTCGCGCTCCGAAGGGAGGGGCGTGAAGGTGTTCTCGCCGGAGGGCAGGTTGGATGCGTAGTTGAGAACCGAGCTGGATACTGTTTCGAGCGGCGCCGGTTGGAAGAAGTGGCCGTAGAAACCGCGCAAAACCCAGTGGAGATGAGGGATCTCAACGGTAGCGCCGATGCGGGGATAGATCGCAGTCTCATTCAGTGCTGCACGGAAGACAGAGATGCGCTCGCCGCCGAGCAGGGTGACGTATTGGCCGATGTGGAGATGGTCCG
>Ga0210394_10007575_pt1 | contig 11400 bp, 9 predicted proteins | sample IncBWC12MmetaG_FD_160121 | JGI IMG/M metagenome (GOLD analysis project Ga0210394, IMG submission 160121) | Forest soil microbial communities from Barre Woods Harvard Forest LTER site, Petersham, Massachusetts, United States - Inc-BW-C-12-M | ecosystem: Environmental > Terrestrial > Soil >... | reverse complement strand
CGACCCTCGCTCGAGTGCGTGAACAAGTGGCGTCGAACATGCTGGGACAGCATCTCCAGGTGGGCGACCCTCAAGTCATTGAGCGGATGAGGGCGTATGGCGCCGCAACGACGAGGGTCATTGACCCGGTTGGAGCCGTTACACGCGGCGAGCTGGCGTTGGGAAACATCGTGCGCATTGCCGCCAATACCCAGGCCGTCATCGATTGCTTCGTCGTCGTCGGCGCACTGACCGCGGTGGCGCTGCTAATCGTGGTAATTCGCAGCGCGGCTCCCGAGGGTCCCGCATCCCCGATGCGGTTGTTTCGCGTTCGCGGATCGAATCTGCCATGATTCGATTGCGCGGAACCATTGTCGTGGGCGCGGCCATCGTCGCGCTCGCCGCGTGCCGGGTGGGTCCGAACTACCACGCACCTGCGCTCCCGACGGGCGCGGAGGCGCCCCTCGTGTCATTGAACACGGCGGCCGAGACTCCGGCGCCGCCGCCCGATGCGTGGTGGCGTCTCTACGATGACTTGCGGCTCGATGCGCTGGTGCAAGAAGCGCTGCAGGCGAACCGCACGCTCGCTGCGGCCGACGCGAACTTCGCGGCGGCTCGGGCGGTGGTGTCGGCGGCGCATGCCGGGCGCTATCCCTCGACCACGGCGGCTGCAGGCGGTCTGTATGGACGTGACGCCACGACGGATGAGATTCTCGAGCTGACGGGGCGCCCGCCGCAGACATTTTGGCTGTTCGAAGACATCTTCCAATCCGCGTATGAAGTTGATCTCTTCGGTCGCGTCCACCGCGCCATCGAAGCAGCCAATGCCAACGCGGACGCTGTCGCCGCGATTCGCGACGGAGTGCGCGTGGTGGTGGCCGGCGAAACCGCCCGTGGTTATGCGGCGATCTGTGCGCTGGGCGAAGAGCTCACCGTTGCGAACCATTCGCTCGCCGTGGTATCCCATGAAGCCGATATCACCGTGAAGCGCCGTGAGGCCGGATCTGGTTCTGACTACGATGTGGCCCGGGCGCAGGCGCTGGTAGCCCAGGTTCGATCCGCCATTCCAGAGCTTGAAGGCCAACGGCGCGCGACGCTGTTCGAGTTGACCGCGGTTCTCGGCCGCACGCCATTGCAAGCGCCGAATGATCTAACAACATGCGTCACGCCGCCGCACCTTGTCGCACTCATTCCGGTGGGGGATGGGTCGGAACTCATCAAGCGCCGTCCCGATGTGCGCCAGGCGGACCGTCGACTCGCGGTCGCGACGGCCGAAATTGGTGTGGCGACGGCTGATCTGTATCCCACCATCCGCCTGGCCGGTCTTTACGGCGGCGCCGCAGTTCAGCTTTCGCAGCTCAACACGAATGTGGGCCGAACCTGGGGCGTCGGCCCATCGATCAGCTGGACATTTCCCAACATGGCGGCGCCGCGTGCCCGGGTGCGTCAAGCCAAGGCCGAACAAGCCGCTGCGCTGGCATCGTTCGATGCCGTGGTGCTCACCGCGCTCAAAGAGACCGAGCAAGCGCTCGCCTTGTACAGCTCGGCGCTGGATACCCGACAGGCCCTCGGCGATGCCCAAGACAAGGTGCACACAGCCTTCGTCATCGCCCAGGCTCAATTCCTCGCCGGTGCGCTCAGCAATCTCGACTTGCTCACCACGGAACAATCCTTGGTCGCGGTCGACGCCGCGGTCGCTTCATCCGATGCCGTGTTGGTTCAAGACCAAATCGCCGTATTCAAGGCGCTCGGTGGCGGCTGGCGAGGCGATGGCCGGTAATGCTTTGTTTGCAAGCCCGAACAGTCCTCGGCGCTTGATCGCGTCCGCTACCGGAACGGGCACCATTTTCTCCCACAGGAGATTGTTGTCTTTGATTTTCTTCAGCGCGTCGCGCGAGAAAATGTCGAGAATATTCGTGTCGAACCCGACAATGCAGTCGATACAGTGACGCTCGAGCAGGAAGGCATAGAGACTTGAAAGGTAGTCGGCGATTCTCACGTTCTTTGCATTGATCAGTATATTCGGCGCGAAGGATTTCGCCGGCGCACCGGTACCCCCTGCTTCTGCGGTGTACCTCTCGTACGCCTGCTGCCGCATGGGGTAAATGTATAACTTGACCGCGTTTCTGAACAAACGCCCGAAGGACTCGAGGATGCCACCCTCGAGGTTTTCGTAGTACTTTTCGTTGAACACTTCCAGAAGATTATTGATTCCCATGGCAACGCCGATCATTTCCTTGGTGTAACGCCGGAAATATGAGGTGAGCCGGTAATACTCTGAGTAGTTGGAGATGAGAACCGTAAAGCCGATGTCGGACAGGAGGTCGACGCGCGAGAGAAAATCCTGGGCGTCGAGCGAGCCCTCGGAGAGCAAATTGTTCATGGTAATTTCCATCAGAACGATCACTTCCTTGCCTTTCACCTGTGGCTCCTGCACGAACTGCGCCGTCGCACAGTTGATCATGTCGACGTTGACATGCGTCACGGGCCGGAAGCTGCCTCTCTCGACGATGATCGCCTTTTTATGAAGGACCTCGGATGGCTGAAGCACCTCACCGTGCTGCCCAAACATGACCGCGTTCGTGAGTTTGAACTCCACCAGGTGCAGCGACATCAAGCGGTTGTCGATCTTCTCGAAGCAGTGCCCCGAGAAGTGCAGCATGTCGACCTCTACCCTGTCCGTACCGAGATTGTCCTGGAGCGATTCAATTAGTTTCTTCGGATCCGTGCGGTAGTAGAGGGCGCCGAAGATGAGGTTGACCCCAACAACGCCGAGCGCCTCTTGCTGCAGAACAGGGTCCTTGTCGCACATGCGGACATGCAGGACGATCTCGCTCGGCTCGCCGATCGGCTGAGATTGGAACCGTATACCCAGCCAGCCATGCGCTTCGTTTGTGCCCGAGCGGTTACTGGTCGCAACCGTGTCCGCGAAAACGAAGAAATTCGTTCGATCGCCGCGGATTGCCGACAGGCGCTCGACGAGAAGCCCGTATTCGTGATCCAGCATCAAGTTCAAACGTTCGCGCGACACATACCGTGGCGCTTTCCCATAGATGGCATCGCTGAACACCATGTCGTAGGCCGATATGGACTTTGCGATAGTCCCTGAAGCCCCGCCCGCGTGGAAAAACTCGCGCGCGACCTCCTGGCCCGCCCCGATCTCGGCGAACGTACCGTACATCTGCGCATCGAAGTTTATCGTACGTGCTTTCTGTGTCGTAGTGAGCAACTCTTTACTTTCGTTCATGCGCGTCACGCTCACTCCAGCACCCGCTCTAGCCGAGCGAACAAGCTAGAGTCGTGACCTGCATTTCGCAAGCCTATTTCTTTCGATATCATCTATCGCCGGCAGCGATATTCAGTATGGACCGGCGGGCGGTTGAGAATTCCCACCGGCGCCGCCGTGTCGCTCCATGAGCGCATGAGGATTGAATAGTCGCTTGCGGGATGCGGCCGATACTCAGGAGGCTGATCGGGACTCGCATTTTCTTGCCTCCGCTCGGCTACTTGTTGTTTCAGGCGCTCCATGAACCAACGCCCGGCCTGACCCGGGGGGTTGTCGGTCCGATAGATGGCCGACATCGCTATCGCGAAGCCATCGGAAGGAGCGTCCTCGAGCCTGATCTGAACGAGCGCGCCGCTTGCCAGGTCCGCCTCGATCACGTGCAGAGGCAGGGCGCCAAACCCCAGCCCTGCGCGCAAAAACGCAAGCTTGGCCCCAAGGTGTGATAGGCGCCAAACTCTCGGGGACCGTACCGCGGATCCTCCGGTTGGCGAAACATCCGCAGGATCGATATGTATAAGCTGGATGTGCTCCGCGAGCACGGTCGCGGGGATCGGCGCGTGGTAACTCGCGAGCGGGTGCTGCGGCGAGACGATCGTGGGAACGCTGACCGTCAGCAGCGGTTCGCAGGTGATGTTCGGCGGCACGCGAGACCAAGAGCCCACCAGGCCGACAACGCAGCGCCCGTCGAGCACGGGCTCGACCACGGCGCTCGATTCGACCTCGAAATTCAACAGCGTCGAAGGGAATTCTTGTTGGAAGGCGGCGACGGCATCGGTAAGCGGCGCCGGCGGAAACATCACGTCGACGGCCACGCTCAATTCCGGTTCAAGTCCGCCGGCCAAGTTCTTTGCGCGGGCCTTGAGCACGTCCACGTCGCCCGCCACTGCGCGTGCATCGGCGAGCAATGCGCGACCCTGATCCGTCAGGACCGGCAAGCGGGCGCTGCGATCGAACAGCTTCACCCGGAGTTGCCCTTCCAGATTCGCCAGGGTCTGGCTCACCACGGACTGCGCGCGCCTGAGGCGGCGGCCGGCCGCCGAGAAACTTTTCTCATCCGCTACCGCGATGAAGGTGCGGAGTTGATCGAGTGAAACGCCGTCTAGCATCTGTGTCTGCAATGTGAGAGCTCAGCCGCTATTTTTTCGCAGCGAGCTTCTGGAGTTCGGGCGTGTACCACTTGATGACGGTCCGTGCTTTGTCGGCAAGCGGCGACTTCCAGTCCCGGAAGAGTTCGGTCATCAGCGCCAGGGAGGTATTTGGAATCGCGCCGGCCGCCGTTAACCGTTCGATGGCGGTCCGGTGCGCGAGTTGAGACATGCCGCCCACTGCGTCGACGACGAACATCGTCTCGTAGCCTTCCCGCATGGCATCGACGATTGGGAACGCCAGACAAATCTCGGTATACAAGGCGCCAAATATCAGCCGCTTTTTCCCGGTCTTTTCAACGGCAACTCGGAAACCACGATCCTCCCAAGCGTCCATCGAAGTACGATCAATGGGTTCAAGGCCGGGCAATTCCTCCGTAATCGAAGCTCGCGTTGGGCCGTTCACGCCCATCTGAACACCAACGGTGCTCAGCACGACCGGGATGTTGAATGCTTTGGCGGCCCGGATCAAAAATCGAACGTTCAGGTCAATCTGGTCCGGCGTCGTTTCCGACTTCACGTTCTCAAACATTTCCTTCTGATAGTCAATGAGGACGAGGGCAACATCCTCCAAAGTCCACACACCTCTTTGTTTACTCATCGCCAGCTCCTTTCGGTTATTGATGGACACCATGTCGGTGCGGTCGCCACAGCCGGCAAAACGCTTGCCCCAACAGAGACTCGCAAGAGGATCAGCGCGAAGCCCGGCCCGCCAAACGGGAACATTGAAAAAAGCCTTTGCACGCGACCGAGTGTGCTCTGGGCCGGAGCGGCTTTATAGCCCCTTTATGGCTATCGCGTATTACCCCTTTCGGACTATCAGTAATCGGCAAACCCCCGTGACGCATCGTTCGCACAACGCGCGTCAGAATAGCCCAAGCAGAAGCGACCATCTCGCCTCTAGAATCTTCGGTGAATACACCGGTTGAAGGGACTGCATGAGATCGCCGCATGTGCGACTCCCGCCCAGAAATCCGCAGCGGTACTTTCAGATCACACATTCGCAAAGGAGCGAGGAACATGTCCAAACAACCAGGCCGATCCGCAGCAGTCACAGGCGCCGGGAGCGGGCTCGGTCGCGACATAGCGCTGCAGCTCGCCGCCAAAGGATACGTCGTTTTCGGGACCGCCTTCGCGCCCGCCGAAATCCAAGATCTCACGCAGGCATCAGGCGGAAGGGTGAGCTTGACGGTTTGCGATCTAAGCAAACCGGACGCTGTGAAAGCTTGGGCAAGCGCAGTGTCCGCATCGCTAGGCGATAGCGGCCTGGATCTGCTGATCAACAACGCCGGTATCTTGACCCCCGGGCCGATCGAGGTGCTGCCGCTCGACGCTATTCGCCGCGAGTTCGATGTCAACGTGTTCGGTGCCCTGTCGGTCATCAATTCGTTTCTGCCGGCGCTGCGCAAAGCACGCGGACGAATTGTGCAGGTCAGCACTTGGACAGCCAGTGTGCCGCTGCCGTTCAACGGACCTTCGGGCGCTTCGAAGGCCGCCATGGAAGTGTTTTCGGCCGTATACCGTGCGGAGCTCAAAGCCTTTGGCGTCGATGTCGTTGTGGCGGCTGCCGGCAACATGCGGACCGGCGGTCCGGCGAAGACCGCCGCCGCTCTTGAGCACATGGCTAGCGGCATGACGCAGGATCAACGCGCGCTGTACGGCAGGGCGTTCGACACGTTCGCTAGCAAGCTCAACAGCATGCAGGGCAGCGGCTTGGATGCCGCCTCAGCCGCAAAGCGCGTTATAGAGCTGGCCGAGCAGGTTCCCGCGCCAAGTCGTGGTGCGGTCGGTGCTGATGCCGATGAGATGCTCAGGGCCGCTCGAGAAAAATCCGACGCGGAACTTGATTCGTTGCGACTCGAGGTCGTTGGCCTGGCGGCTGGCGCTGGCCTGCTCGAGGTGCCGCCGGCTGCCCTTGCTCAGACCGCGAAGGCAAAAGCCGATCTGGTACTGGTCGACCCACACGATCAAAAAGCCATCCGCAACATCAACAACGTTCTTATCCTCTATCAAATGATGATCAATGAGAACCAGGCGGAGAAGGGAACCGCTAAATTGCTTGTTCCTGGATATATCCAGCACAATCCGTTGATCGCGGATGGTTCCGCGGCACTGGGGAAATACTTTGCAGGCGTGAAGTCGGCGCATCCGACGGCTCACGTCGTCGTGCACAAGATTATCGGCGTTGGCGATTACGTGTTCGCCCACGTTAACTTTGTCAACCTACTGTCGGATGACCCCAACGACGCCGGAATCGCGGGCGTCGATATCTACAAGATGAATGTCGACGGAAAAGCCACTGAACATTGGGACGCGTTGCAGCTGGTTGGCGACCCGAAAAATTCGGCGCCCTGGGTCGGCCCGAACATCCCGCGTGCCAACCAGAACGGCATGTTCTAAAGGCGCGGGAGCCGGTCTCCGCGCCGCTCGGGCGCCGCTTCAAGATCCGCAATCATTCTGCAAATCTCCGCAGCGGTTGATACGCGGCCGATGAGTTTGACGAGACAATGGAATAAGAACAGCTCGTCAAGAGTCTTACTCATCGAAGCGAGTCAATTTTGTTGGCGCGATGCGCGCATTCCGCGCCCGGGAATACGGCATGCCAATGTATTTAAGGAGTCAGAACGATGCGCGATGTCGGCAATTCCGAACGAGGGGTCTTCGATCAGGCCACGCGACTGATGCATTGGGTGACCGCTGGTCTCATGCTGCTCGTCTTCACATTGGCGTTTTCCATCGATCTTGCCGCGTCTGGTGCCTCCCACACAGCTTTTTTGCAACTTCATCGATCTGTCGGTCTGGCTGTCTGGGTCGTGACACTGTTCCGCCTGGCATGGCGTCACTTTGCCAAATATCCCGATTGGCCGAGCGACATGTCCCGGACAATGCGAGTCGCCGCGATGGCGAGCGAATACGCCCTCTACGCCCTCCTCCTGGCGCAGCCGATTCTGGGAATTCTGCAGACGAACGCTCATGGTGATCACGTGAACCTGTTCTTTATCGGACAATTGCCCGCGTTGATCGACAAGAACCGACCGCTCGCGCGACAGCTATTGATCGTACATAAGTCGGTCGGCTTCGCCTTGCTCGGCCTCATTGCGCTTCATGTGTCAGCCGCCCTTTTCCATCACTTTTGGCGGCGTGACGATACGCTCACGGCGATGCTGCCGGCGGCGGCGGCGTGGCGCATGCTTAAGTCGCGGGCCGGTCAAACTCGCGAGGCTGACGCACCCCCGAGTCGGAATGTTGGTTCCGGGATCCCCAATTCAGCGCATTCTTCGAACTGAATCTATCCGCGCTCCCCGCTTGAATGCACTTACAGGCAGAACGTGGGATTGGCGTTTCATCGGACTTATTCCGAATCTCATTGTTTGTCATTCGGGAAATGAGATGACGCCGCGCTCGCGACAAACGAGACATGACGGTGCCAATCGATACCCCGGTCGATTCGGCAATCTCGCGGTACGTCAGACCTCGCACGTGCCGTAGTGCGAGGGTCTGACGGTAGTGCGGGGGCAGCCCCGCGACGGCGCTGTCGAGCAGCCTTTCGTCTTCGTTGTTGATCAAGCACGTCTCCGTCGAACCAACGTCGGGCTCGAGCACTTGCATGCGCTCCAATGCTTCCATATCCTCTGCTCGAACAATAGTCGCGGGCCGGTTTCGCCTGAGCCAGTCAAATGCGGTACGGCGCACGATCGTCAGCACCCAGGACCTCGCGTCTCCGTCGGCGAAACTTGCGATTCCATGTAGTGCTCGAAGGCAAGCGTCCTGTACCACGTCTTGCGAGTCGGCGTGATTGCCGGTGAGCCAATGAGCCAGCGCATGAGCATCGGCGAGATACGGCTGCACCACGCTGGTAAAGCGCCGCTCAGCGTACTTCAGACACATCCGGGATTGGACGCCGCTTGGCCTGATGTCAGTGAGGTAGGCGCCTGCCTCGGCAGTAGTTCTTGAATTCAGCGAAGTCATGGCAACCTCCGGGAGAAGGGAGCAGTTCGAACGCGCCACCTGTTTGCGCTGATTCGGCACAAGCCTCAATGGACCATGGCTCTTTTGTTGCTGAAGCGAGGATCCCCGAAATAAGTCCATACAATCAATTATTTACGAAAACCTCTCCCCTGCCGCATGTGCCCGCGGCCGATCGTCCACGACGCCGTGCAAGAGTCACAAGCTGCCGGTGGCCCGGGCGCGATAGTGCGAGAATAGAGTTGTCATGCATCAAGGCAGCTACGAGCCAAGACGATTGCGGTTCGGCGTTTTCGAGGCCGATCTCGGTGCGCGAGAACTGACAAAGGTCGGCAAGGTTTTGCCGCTTCAAGAGCAGCCGTTTCAGTTGCTCGCGATACTGTTGGAGAAACCGGGAGTGTTGGTGACGCGGGAGGAGTTGCGCGTGCGGCTTTGGCCTCAGACAGTCGTGGACTTCGATCATGGCCTCAATAAAGCAATCAACAAGATCCGCGACGCACTTGGCGATTCTGCGGAAAATCCGCGTTTCATTCAGACTGTTTCGCGCCGCGGCTACCGCTTCCTGGCAGATGTGTCCGAAGTAGGCGGGCAGGTCGAGACGACACCGGGGGACATCGGTTCCGGTGATTCAGGAGCCCGCGCCGATCCGCGTCGAGCAAAGCCTCGTTCACCGCGGATCGTCGCCGCGACGGCAGCCGCAGCCGCGTTACTGCTGCTGCTGACGGTCGCGATTTGGATTCGTTCGACGTCGACTACCCGTCTGCCGTCGATTCGTTCGTTGGCGGTGTTGCCGCTGGAAAACCTGTCTGGTGATTCAGCACAGGACTATTTTGCCGACGGGATGACCGACGAACTGATCACTCAGCTGGCGCAGATTCGCGATCTGCGCGTCATTTCTCGCGCCTCGGTTATGACGTATAAGCGCGTGCGTAAGCCGCTGGCCGAGATTGCTCGCGAGCTGGATGTTCAAGCGGTTGTCGAAGGCGGGATACTGCGTTCCGGCGAAAGAGTCCGAATCACGGCACAGTTGATTCGAGTCCCGGACGATGACCACATTTGGGCCCATAGCTATGAGGGTGATTTTCGCGACACGCTCGTTCTGCAGGATCAGGTGGCGCAAGAAATTGCTGATCAAATTCGAGTTAACGTGAACAAGGAGCCGCACGGGCAAACTCCAAAGTCGGTTGATGCGCAAGCTTACGACAGCTACCTCAAGGGCCGGTATTACTGGAATCAGCGGACCGAAGCGGGCTTGAGGGAAGCCATCAATTATTTCAAACGTTCAATCAGTATCGATCCGAGCAACGCCGAGGCCTATTCGGGTTTGGCTGATACCTATGCACTCGCCGGCGATTGGGAATACGGGATCATGCCGCCTGTGGAGGCCTTCCCGCTGGCCAAGGCTGCGGCAAATGAAGCGCTCGCACTCGACGATCGACTTGGCGCGGCTCACGCTTCTCTGGCTTTCGTGCTTGATCTTTACTACTGGGACTGGAGCGCCGCCGAGCGGCAATACAAACTGGCGATCAATCTGAATCCCGGCTACGCGGTTGCGCATCATTGGTACGCGTGGCACCTGCTGGTCCTCGGAAAAAATGCGGAGGGTATGTTCGAAATGCGGCAAGCCGAGCGGTTGGATCCGCTTTCTCTGATTATCCGCTCAGATGTGGGAGACGCATTGTGCTCGTTGCACCTCTTCGAAGAATCCGTACAACAGGGCAGGAAAACCCTGGCGCTCGACCCAAACTTTGCCGTTGGCCACTTTCAATTGGCTGAAGCGCTGGTGCAGGAGCGCCAATACGAGGCCGCGATTGCCGAGTTTCAGCGGGCGATCGCGCTCTCCGGACACCTGGCCGCTTTCGATGCCAATCTTGCCCACGCTTACGCCGTCTCTGGGCGAAAGACAGAGGCGCTCAAGATCGCCAAGGACATGGAGATGCGATCGAGTCTGAATCCGTCGGCCGATGCCAACATCGCATTGATTTATGTCGGTCTCGGGGACCTGGACCAAGCGATAGCCTGGCTGAACAAGGCCTATGATGCTCATTTCAACCCGTCCATCCTCATTCGACCCACCTTCGATCGGTTGCGCGCCGATGCGCGATTTCGCGATTTACGGCACCGCATCGGCCTGCCGGACTGAGGACTTCCACCTGCGGACGCCCGAAAACAAGCATCGGGTTGGAATAAATCACCGCGATCCCACGTCTTATGCCCAAGTGCTGCTTGGGAGGATGCCATGTCGGAAGCTGTTTTGTTGAGATCCGTCGCTCGTGGCGATCAGCGTGCGTTCGACGAGCTTTATCGGCGCTACTACCGGCGATTGAAGAGGTTTTTGGCCAAGCGCTTTCCGCCGTCTCAGAGCGCCGACGAGATCATCAACGATACGCTTTTTATTGTATGGCAACACGCCAACGAGTTTCACTACAGCTCGCAAGTGTCGACTTGGATTTTTGGGATCGCCTACCGTGTCGCTCTGAAGTCGCTGCGTAAGCATCGGGTGTGGCTGAGAGCAATAACCACCGATGGACTAACTGATCCGGTCCTTGATCCCACTCGGGCGGACGAGGATCGCCAGTGGCTGGCCGAGGGTTTGCGTCGTCTACCCGACAAGCAGCGATTGAGTCTGGTGCTGACCTACCACTTCGGACATTCCGTTGAGCAGGTGGCGCTCATGACCGATTGCCCGGTCGGCACGATCAAAGCGCGGATTTTTCATGCGCGTGGGAAATTGCGCCGTCATTTGAGTGCGATACAATGATCGTGCGCGACAAAAAAATGGAATAAATCATTTTCATCCGCAGTCTTCTCTCCTGAACCGCCACTTTTCTGGAGACGAACATGACGGATGAATCGACTCTGTCGCGTCGTAACGCCCTTTGGTCGGAACAATCATCGTTCAATGACCTATGACCGGCAGCAAGAAATTCGGTTTGACTCTGGTCGGTGCACTGGCCGTGCTTGCAATGGGTGGCGTTGCGTTTATCGGCTCCGGGGTTTACAACATCGGCGCGGATGACCATC
>Ga0210394_10007574_pt1 | contig 11401 bp, 11 predicted proteins | sample IncBWC12MmetaG_FD_160121 | JGI IMG/M metagenome (GOLD analysis project Ga0210394, IMG submission 160121) | Forest soil microbial communities from Barre Woods Harvard Forest LTER site, Petersham, Massachusetts, United States - Inc-BW-C-12-M | ecosystem: Environmental > Terrestrial > Soil >... | reverse complement strand
CGACCTGTGCAGCCTGTGCCTGCGGGTCAACGATCCGAGGGCGGCAATGTTCGTTTCCGGAGCCCTGTTCGGTGACGGCGCAGCCGGTGTTCTGCTGCGCAACACTAAGGATGGCGCCGGCGCAGGACCGCGCATTCTTGCCATCGGTGAATGGTGTTGGCGAGAGACCGAACACATCATGGGGTGGGACATCAAGGATGACGGCTTCGGTATCGTCCTTAGTGCGGAATTGCCATCGCTGATGCGCAAGGCGCTGGCACCGGCCCTGCAAGATTTTCTCGATCGGAATGGCTTCCGCCTTTCGGACTTCAACGGCTTCCTGTTCCATCCGGGCGGCCGGAAGCTGATCGAGACGATGGAAGAGGTGCTGGGACTGGAGCGCAAGCAACTCGAACATTCTTGGGAGGTGTTGCGGCACTTTGGCAATATGTCGTCGGCGACGGCCCTGTTCGTTCTCGACCGCGCGCTGAACGCCGGTGCAAGCGGCCGGTATTTGCTCGCGGCTTTCGGCCCGGGCTTTTCCGCCTATTTCGTCGCAGCCGATCTTTGACGGTCTTGGGAGCTGATTCATGATACCGGCAATGCGTAACAATGAAAATGCCGAAAATCTCTACGAGCGTTACGTTAATCCACAGTGGGTTCGTTTGCTCGACGTATTGCAGATGAACGTGAGTTATGGGCGCTGTAGTGGAGCCGAACTACATACGGACGATGGCCGGGTTATTCTGGATTTTAATTCAGGATACTGCGTCCATAACGTGGGTCACAATCATCCTCGGGTCGTCGCGGCGCTCAAAGATGAGCTCGACAAATGCGGTCCGGCGATGCTGCAGAGCCACGTTGCCGATCTCGCGGGGGAACTTGCCGGGAGGCTATGTGAGCTTGCCGGCGGTCGCCTCAGAAAGGTTTTCTTTGGAAGCTCAGGCAGCGAAGGTGTCGAAGCCGCTATTAAATTCGCCCGTGCGCACACTGGGCGCTCCGGCGTCTTGTGCGCGTCAGGAGGATTTCACGGCCTCACATGCGGGGCGCTTTCGTTGATGTCGAATGCCTTTTGGAAAGAAGGCTTCGGATCGCTGCTGCCCAACACAGAATTCGTTCCGTACGGCGACACAGAAGAACTGGAGCGGAAGCTCGCGACAAAGGCCTTTGCCGCTTTTGTGCTCGAACCGGTCCAGGGCGAGGGCGGCGTGCTGGTGCCGACGCAGGGATACCTCTCCAGCGTTCAGGCGCTCTGCCGCCGTTACCATACGCTCTTCGTCCTCGATGAGGTGCAAACCGGTCTTTATAGGACCGGTCCATTCCTCGCAGCCCACCACTTTGGTGTCGAGCCTGACATGGTCATTCTGGCCAAAGCGCTCAGCGGCGGGTTGATTCCTTGCAGTGCCGTACTGATGTCCGATGCGGTCTGCAATTCCATATACAGCTCGCTGAAGCGCGCGCTTATTCATACCTCGACCTTTAGCGAAAATAGTCTTGCGATGCGCGCCGGACTGGCCAGCCTCGATATCCTGGAGCATGAACGGCTCGGGGAACGGGCGATCATTGCCGGTGAGAATCTCCGCCGCGCGCTCACCGAGCGGCTAGCGCAATATGAAATGATAGGCAAGATTCGCGGTCTTGGCTTGCTCAACGCAATAGAATTTAAGGCCCCCCGTTCTTTCACGAGGCGATTGGCCTTCGAAACATTCGCAAAGATACATCCTGCAATATTTGGACAGATTGTGGTCATGCGGCTGTTTCGAGACCATGGAATTTTGTGCCAGGTTTGCGGCAACGATTTCATGGTGTTGAAAATTTCTCCTCCGCTCGTGGTCAACGACGCGCAGATCGATCGGTTTGTGTCCGCGTTCGAACAGGTTGTGCAGTTGATGCACAGGGCCAGCAGCGGCTTCTGGTCCGAAGCGCTCGGTATCGCGCAGCGCGTCGTCAAATCCACATGACCCAGACCAATCATGCGCATCGGGTATCGGCACTTGGGATGCCGATAGGCGCGGGTGTTTGCCCAAAAATGATCGTGGTGCACTGGTGAACTTGCGTCCCGTGCGCTCTGAAACTGATGTCTTCGTAATTGGGGGCGGTCCAGCCGGACTCGCTGCTGCGCTTGCGGCCCGCCAGAGCGGATTTGAGGTTATTGTCGCGGATCGGGCGCGCCCATTAATCGACAAAGTTTGCGCGGAAGGCCTGATGCCCGACGGGATCGCAGCCTTGCGTGGGATTGGCGTGGAGCTGGGTTTTGGGCATGGAGCCCCCTTCCGAGGCATACGTTTTTTGGACAATAAACTCGAAGCCGAGGCGTCTTTTCCTAAAGATCAGAATTTCGGCCTGGGTGTTCGCCGAACTTTACTTCACCGGGTCCTTATGGAACGCGCGGAAGATGCCGGCGTCATAACGCGCTGGCAATCGCGGGTAGAAGCTCTCGATCCGTCAGGGGTGAGGGTTGACGGGCGAACCGTGCGCTGCCGATGGATAATTGGAGCCGACGGATTTCATTCTCGGGTGCGCCGATGGTCCGGTCTGCTGCCGGTGTGGAATAGCGTCCGGCGGATTGGGTTTCGTCAGCACTTTCGCGTACGACCGTGGACAGATTTTGTTGAAGTCTATTGGCACAATCGTTCTCAGGCTTATGTGACGCCGATAGGCGAGAACGAGGTGTGCGTTGCAATGATTGCAAGTGCACGGGAGGCGCGCCTATCGGATCTGCCGACCTTGTTTCCAAGGCTTGCTAAGCGCCTCTGCGGGGCTGAGCCGACGGACTCGCCACGTGGCGCGATTACGATGTCCGTCAAATTGCCCGCCGTGATCCGAGGCCAAGTTGCCTTGGTGGGAGATGCATCCGGGTCAGTCGATGCAGTCACTGGGGAAGGTCTCGCCTTGGCGTTTCGCCAGGCGAGGTTCCTCGCAACGAGTCTTACTGCCGATGATCTTAAGACATATGACACCGTCCATCGCCAGATCGGTCGGAGGCCACGGCTGATGGCGCGCCTGTTACTTCTCATGGACGGGAACGACGCCTTGCGGCGAGGTGCATTACGTTCACTCGCGGCGTGTCCTCGCATGTTCGGCAGCCTATTGGCCTTCCACGTGGGCGCACTTTGGCCGCACATTACGGACGACTAGCTTCCAGGCCGCTGGGCCGAACCTGTCGACCGAAAACAATCTTCCAAGATCATTTTCGGGACGATCGAATTGTCCAAGCATCCCCGGCTTTAATTCCCTGAATGCGAGGGCGTGTCTGGTTTGTTAAGATCGCGCGAAAGCATAAGCTTTGCGACCAACCGATCAGAAGCTCCGGTTAGTCCGAAGCCTAGGCCGGCTTCGACGTCAAAAGGTTCGCCTTTATAATCGATGACCCCAAAAAGCTGTTGCGATTGCTGAGAGGGCGAAAGGAAGCGCTGTATCACTCCGAAATCGGAATATTGCTCAACGGCAACGGCCCAAGTTGTTGAAACATTATAGGCGATTCGGGCTGACGGTGCGAAATCGAGATTGTTAAATCCCTTCCAAGGATTGTCAAAGATTGGATTAATGATGAGATCGAATTTTCCCAAATGCCAGCCGATGATAGGGCGGATTTCCGAAGAGTACTGGTTCGGGTCCCAATGTTTGGCATTGTAGCTGAATTCGAAATTGATGCCGTAGAAAAACGTCTGCTCAGCAGCATGCGGCACTACGAAGAGTTCACGCACTTTGAATCCATTTAGAACCGGGCCAAGATTGCTGGCATCGCTGTAGAGTGGCAAATACAAACCCTGCTCGAACCAATCCGTAACGCCATAGGCCCACTCGGGCACGCCATTGAGCGTATGATCGGGTACGAGCCCACCTGGAAACCGCGGAACCTTCAATCCATCGAAAGTATAATTGTTATGCACCATGAGATTGTACACGCCGGGTGCAGCGATCTCGGCGTCATAAACCTGAATTTCGTCGGTTTGCGCGAATGCAATCGTTGGCCACAGCATCAACAAAAGCCCGATAAGCGTTCGTCTCAACGCTCGCTTGGGGTGCCGCAATGATTGGCGCCGCGATGGCCGCAGCAACATTGGTGTCGTGTCAACGCTGGCCGCCCATCCCATTGGTGACCCCTTGAGGCCCTAGCCAACACCCAACTCCGTCACGACGAACTCTTCAGCCAAGTCCGGACGCGACCAAAACCACGCCGCAATTTGATCACGTTTCCACTATTGCGTCATCCTGATAGGGCTTCAATCGGCGACTGGGTGTCCTCGGGATTGGCTGGAGTCGGCGTTGGACGGTTCACCTAGGACGCCGTCAGCTTCTCGTCAGGCTCATGAACGAGGCTATTGATACGACCCTGGGATAAAGCCGGATCGTAGCCGGATTAATTCGGGCCGTGTTTCAATTCAGGTTCAGGTGCGAGAACTGCTTACCGATCGATTAGGCCCAGCCGCATGCGCATCTTGCTCATCGAAGATCATCAGCGGCTCGCACAGTCCATCGTCGAGGGTTTGGCCGGGTTTGGATTTGGGGTCGATTTATTTATGACCGCCGAGGAGGGATTGGCGGCGACCAAAAGCATCTCATACGACGCCATCATCCTCGACCTTGGATTGCCGGATCGCGACGGTCTTGAGCTGCTCAAGGATCTTCGCGCCACCGCAAGCTGGATTCCAATCCTCATATTGACAGCGCGTGACGGGATCGACGACCGCGTGGAAGGGCTCGACCGCGGCGCGGATGATTATTTGCTCAAGCCCTTCGCCATGAAGGAACTGGCCGCTCGGCTGCGGGCCCTGCTGCGTCGGCCTGGCGGTCCACTCGGAACAACAATCGATATCGGCAATATCACGCTGGATACCGCAGCGCGGCAGCTCAAAGTCGGCGGCCGAACGGTTGCGATCCCGCCGCGCGAGTTGGACGCGCTCGAACTTTTGATGCGGCGCGCTGATCAGGTCGTACCCAAACGCCTGTTTGAGGATTCGGTTTACGGACTGAGCGACGACGTGACAGCGAATACGATCGAAGCGCTGGTTTCCCGTCTAAGACGGAGATTGGAAACAATCGAAGCGAAGGTTTCCATTCACACCCTTCGTGGTATTGGCTATCTGCTTAAAGAATAAAGAAGAAAATCAGGATGTCGCTTTCGTCACGGATCATCGTTCGTTTGACCATCACGACAGCTGTGGCCGCTGCGGTCTCGTATGGCTGGCTTTACGTAAAGCAAAGTCGCGTCGAGGCTTATCTGCGCGAGAGAACACTGGTGCGTCAGGCGCAAGAGATTTCGAGTTTTATTTCAACGAGCCGTGACGGGTCGGTTTATCTCGACCTGCCGTCGAAGCTGTCGGAAGCCTACAACAATCCCGGAAGCAGATATCGGTATGTCGTGCGCGATGAAGCCGGAAGAGTCGTGGCTACATCGGGCCGGCGTGTCGGGCCGCTGCAAGACTTTATACAACTGCAAGACCGTCACATTTATGAATACAGGGTCGATGCCGAAAATGCCAACATGCTGGGCGCGGCCGTTCGAACGGACATTGGTCAAAAGAAATTCTTTACCCAGGTCGAACAGACCGTTCCGATGACTCAGTCCCTCAATGCCGCCGTTTTCAATGAATTTTTCATGGACGGCGGCTGGCTCGGAATTCCTTTCCTTCTCGCGGTTCTCGGCATCAGCGCATTTACGGTAAGACGATCGCTTGCTCCACTCAACGAGCTGGCAACTCTGGCAACGAGAATCGATCCGGGGCATTCGACTCTGCGTTTGCCGGCCGCAGGCGTACCCACAGAGATTCGTCCATTGGTCAGCTCCTTCAACAATGTACTCGATCGACTTGATGAAGGTCTCAGGCAACAGCGCGAATTCAACGCCAATGCCGCACATCAATTACGCACGCCTCTCGCTGTTTTGGGAGCAAACATCGATATGATGACCGACAGCGCCGTCGCGGCAAAGCTGCGTTACGATGTCGAAGTAATGAGCAGGATTGTCAATCAATTGCTGCTTGTAGCCAGGCTGGAGACGCTGAACATTCGGCTCGATGAAAAGGTGGACCTGTGCCTGAGCGCGCGTCAAGCGGCGGAGAATCTTGGGCCGATAGCGATTTCAACGAACAAAACGCTGGAAGTTGACGAGCCAGCGGCGCCTGTGTTCATTCGTGGCAATGGGTTGGTGGTCGGTATTGCCATAAGCAATTTAATCGAGAATGCGCTCAATCACAGTCCGCCGGGGGAAGCTGTTCAGATTCGCGTGACGCCCAATCCATCGGTTGAGATTCATGATTCTGGGCCAGGCGTACCTCGCGAATTTCGCGAAAAGATTTTTGAGAGGTTTTGGCGCGGGGAGGCGAGCAAAGAGGGTGCAGGATTAGGCCTCGCGATCGTCCGTCGAATTATGCACGCGTTGAATGGGACCGTCTCAGTGGCGGATGCGCATGAGGGCGGAGCGCAATTTACGCTGCAATTTCCTCCGTGGGGCGGCGCAGACTGTTAACAAATTCTTAATGTGGAGCGCATGCTCAAACTAGCCCGTCTTGCGCCAGACGTGCCCGCCCGAGGTTGTCGATGCAGCCCTATCTGGAATTTGCCGCCTGTCCGCCGCGGAATCCGGCCGATTTAAGCAATATACCACGATCTTGCCTCCACCTCGTCAGGTAGCCGTCAGCGAACACATCCATTACTCGACCTGCCGGGGCACGGGATGGGGAAAGCCAATGTTCGTTGTGGTGTCGCGATCCGATCGCTTGCGTTCGGCTGTCGAGGCCGCGATCCGAAAACTCTACTGGAAGCGCTACAACGCCTTCCTTTCGGCGTTTGCAGGGACAATTGTCGCGGAGTTGAGCCCATCCGGGAGCGTCGACTGCGCTGCCGGCATACGGTTCGGCAACGAGGCATTTTTTTCGGAATGCTATTTCGACCTGCCCATAGAGCAGCTCCTTCAAGACCACCTTGGGCGCACGGTCCGCCGCGATAAGATCGTCGAGGTCTCGCATCTGGCCGCGCCAGGTTCTGGGCGCTCGCTCCCGTTTGTGCAAAACCTTATTGAGTCGTTGCGAACGAGAGATGCCGAGTGGGCCATTTTTACCGCGACCAGGCCGCTGCGAAGTCTCCTGCGACGAAATAGACTGTCGATGATTGAATTGGGCTGCGCCGACCGAAACCGAGTGTCTAATCCGGAAAGCTGGGGCCAATATTTCAAACATGATCCGCGCATCATGGCTGTGAGCCATCGCACGGCTTTTGAACCGAAGCGTTTCTACTACACGTCCGCTTCACCGCAGCCGCTAGCCGATGCGCGACTTTTTTGAAGGCCTGTTGCACCGGGCTGCTGTTGCCGGCAATGAACCAGCCTTGGTCTCACCAAATGGTGCGATCTCCTATCGTGAGCTCATCGAACACGTTCGCGGGCACGCGCAATGGGCGATGCGACTACCACGGAGAGTCGGTCTTCTTTTTACGAAAGGACCTGATTACATCCTTTGCGATCTTGCGCTGAGCTTTGCGGGTAAGGAGCTCGTTCCGCTGCCCGAATTCTTCTCCGATGCCCAGCTTCTGCACATTGCTCGAGCGGCGCAACTGTCTCACGTGGTTACCGATTCGGCTTCGGCTGAACGAGCCAAGCAGGTCGGATTTACCGTGCACCTGTTGGATACCGAGAGTGTAACCAACATCGCCCCGGCAATCGGCGCAAACAGAATCATCTTCACTTCCGGGACGACCGGTAAGCCGAAGGGCGCGTGTCTATCGGAGAGACAATTGCTAACCAGCATAGCTGCGCTTGCCGAGGCATCGCGTGCGAGCGCGGCGGACCGCTATCTTTCGGTTCTGCCGAACTCGTTGCTGCTGGAGCAGATCGCCGGCACCTATCTGCCGCTCTCTGTTGGCGCTGCAATCCATCTACTGGCAGTTATGGCGGTTTCGCCGGGAGGTCACCTCAAGATAGCGGCCGAACGGGAACAGGCGACAGCAATGGTGCTGGTCCCCGAATTACTGGTTGCATGGGTGAAGGAATTGCAGGCACACGGGGGGCGGGGTCCCGGTTCTCTCAGGTTTATTGCGGTCGGTGGCGCGCCGGTGTCGCCGCGCCTGGCCACGGCAGCGTGGGAACAGGGGCTGCCAGTCTATGAGGGCTACGGTCTTTCGGAGTGTTCCTCGGCCGTGTCCGTAAATCGCCCGGATGCACGACGAGCCGGCACGGTCGGAAGGCCGCTGTCGGACGTTGAGGTCGCGATCGACGAAGGGGAGATCGTGGTGAGCGGCCCTACCGTGATGCGTGGCTATGTCGGCGAACCGGAAATATCAGGATCATGGCGTACCGGCGATCTCGGGCATTTCGATCCGGACGGTTTCTTAATCGTGACGGCCCGCAAGGATAACGTCATCGTCACCGCCGCAGGGCGAAACATCAATCCCGAATGGGTCGAAGACATCATCGCCGCTGACAACCGTGTCAGACGATGCGTGGTTGTTGCGTATGAAAGGGAGTTGGTCGCTCTGATAATTCCGGCTGACTCCTCAGTCTGCAGCGACTCCCCGGCAATGCACAACCTCGTCACATCTGCCGCCCGAGAATTGCCGGACTACGCCAAACCGCGACGATATCTGGCGATGTCCGATCAGGAATTCCAGCGCCTAGATTTGCTCACCGCCAACTCCCGGCCGCGACGTTCCGAAGTCAGTCAAATTGTGGCCGAGCGCAGCCGATCGCTGCAGGTTCAAGGCGCTTAGGGATTAAAGATATGTCCGGCTTTCAGCAATTGTTCCAGCAAACAGCGTCGGCTCGGCAATCGTTCATCGAGCTACCACTAATTCAGGATGTCCTGAGGAATGGCGCATCGAAAGAATTATATTTGGATTTTCTTGGTCAAGCCTATCACCACGTCAGGTCTACCGCTCCGCTGATGGCGCTGGCAGCCGCGCGCTGTGGCCCTGAAGATCATCTCTACCAAGCGGCGTTGTTCGAATACATCGAGGAAGAGCGCGGACACGAACTGTGGATACTCGAAGATATTCACGCCGTGGGCGGCGATCCTGAACAGGTGCGCCGCAGTGCTCCTCGATTCCCCTGCAAGGTCATGATTGGGCATGCCTATTACGTGGTAGATCGTGTTTCGCCTTACGGGCTGTTGGGCATGATTCACGTCCTGGAAGGGATGGCTGTTGCGCTCGCCGGAAAGGCCGTCTCTGCTCTTCGCGAGTCCATCCGAACCGTCAACGAGGGTGGATTTAAATATCTCACGACGCATGGAGATTTGGACGTCCGCCACTCCGAATTCTTCGAGAATCTGATCAATCACATAGATCAACGGCATTTGCCATTGGTGGTCGAGACAACGGGTGACTTTTACAAACTTTATGGGGATCTGTTTCGCGATCTCGACCTACGCCGCACGACAGCTTTTGCTTCCTGAACCGGGAGCGGTCAACGGCACGCTCGTCATAATTTCGCTCTCATGGGAAAACCTTCGATGGCGCTTACCGGAAAACGAATCATCCTGACGGGTGGAAGCGGCGGTCTCGGCAAATTTGTCGCTGCCGAGCTCTTACGCGAAGGCGCCGATCTCACCGTGGTGTCGCGGACCTGGATTGGCCGCGGCAACGATCAGGTCCGGCATATCGCAATTGACCTATCAACAGCCAATGGCATTGCCGAAGCGTCAACGGTCGTTGCTCGAGAAGAGCCGGATATCCTCGTCAATATGGCCGGCGTGCAATATTTTGGCCCGGCCGAAAGCCAATCATTCGACGATATGCACAACGGCTACATGGTGAATCTTGTGGCGCCGGCAGCGCTCTGCAGAGCGTGTCTGTCGGCCATGAAGCGCCGGAACGCCGGTCAGATCGCCAACATCGGTTCAATCGTCGGGTCCATCCCCTTGGCCTACTTTGCAGCCTATTCAAGCGCGAAGGCCGGCCTCCGCGCCTTCAGTGAAGCGCTGCGACGAGAGCTTGCCGGCACAGAAATCTCCGTCACCTACGTCGCACCGCGCGCCGTGCGAACGCCGATGCTCACTCCTGAAATTCAGCAATATGCCGACGTCACCCGCATGAATATCGATCCTCCCGAAATCATTTCGAAGCGGATCGTGACAGCGATCAAGCAGCAAAAAAAGGATGACTACATCGGACTTCCGGAGCGGCTTTTTGTCCGACTGAATGCCCTGATGCCACGTCTCGTCGATGCAGCCGTTGCCGGCAACGACCGCAAGGCAATGAAGCTCTTTGCCGCCTGAGACTTCTACTGCAACGGAGAAGGAGGATGCTCATGTCCAGGAAAGTAATCGGGACTCTTGTCGCAATCGGTGCATTCCTTTGCCTGGCGATCCCCACGAATAGCCGGGCAGCCGAGAATTCGGCGCTCAATGCCGACATTCTGAAGATCGCCCTGGGTTGGGAGCATATTAAGTTCCAGGAGACCGATAAGGACCTTCAGGAAAAGCAAATGGCGGCACTAGCAGATCGTGCGGCTGCACTCGCGCAGCAATACCAGAACCGTCCTGAGGCCGCGATTTGGCACGGAATCATCATCAGCGAGCAGGCATCGATGGCGAGCGAGAACGGTAGCCCCTTCAAGGCGCTGGGTTTTGCCAAACGTGCGCGCGAGATATTGGAGCCGATCGCGACATCAAATCCGTCCGCACTGGACGCCGGTGCTCCGGCCAGCCTTGGCGTTCTCTATTACCGGGTGCCTGGCTTCCCGCTCAGTTTCGGTGACAAGAAAAAGGCAAGGGAATTGCTGCAAGAAGCCGTCAAATACGCCCCGGATGGCCTCGACGCCAACTACTTCTACGGCGACTTTCTGTATGAGCAGCACGAATATCCGGAGGCGCAGCAGGTCTTCAAGCATGCCTTGTCGATTCCGCCTCATCCTGACCGGCCGATCTGGGATAAATCGCGACGCCTGGTTATCCAGGAAGACTTGGCCAAGATGCCAAGCAATTGATTTCACGCCAAAAAAGGGCCGGGACAAAGGTGACAGTGCCGCAGTCACCAATTTGGGCGGCGATCGGCCGGCAATTGCGAAATCCGTCGGGCTTCGGCGGCAGGCAGATTGCGCGCCTGATGGCCTTCGCTAATCGCCAACCCAACCGAATTGCAATCGACGCGCTGAAAATCGCGCCCAGCGACACGGTCCTTGAGCTCGGGTTCGGTCCCGGGGGTACCATAAGAACCTTGAATTCCATGGTTCCGCATGGACACGTTTTTGGCATTGACCACTCGGCCGCCATGCTCGCCCTAGCCTCGCGATACAATAGGCGCGCGGTTCGCCTTGGACGCGTCCAGCTTCAACAGGGCCGCTTTGATGCGCTTCCTTGGGGTTCAGATACCTTCGACAAGATCCTAGCTGTCAACGTCGTCTATTTCTTTGGTGCGGACGCTGCCGAAATCCGCGAAGCCCGTCGCGTGCTTCGTCCTGGCGGGATGATGGCGATTTATGCGACTC
>Ga0210394_10007573_pt1 | contig 11401 bp, 14 predicted proteins | sample IncBWC12MmetaG_FD_160121 | JGI IMG/M metagenome (GOLD analysis project Ga0210394, IMG submission 160121) | Forest soil microbial communities from Barre Woods Harvard Forest LTER site, Petersham, Massachusetts, United States - Inc-BW-C-12-M | ecosystem: Environmental > Terrestrial > Soil >... | reverse complement strand
AATCTTTTTCCTTCAATTAGTTCCCAGAACCCCGCAACCATCCGAATTGACAATCTCGAGTTCCAATCCAATGCGAGCCAGCGAACGGCAGACGACAAATACAATAGAAATGGTTTCCGAATTGCTCTTCCGGGAGCTATCCGAAAACTAGGGTCTTTGGAAGTTCACGACTGCTTTGTCGATGGGAAACTCTGCCCGACGACCAACCGGCCTCTCTTGAGCCTTTGGTTGCCAGGCTTGTCCCTTGTCCAGCGCCGCCGCCTCTTGGTCGCCCAACACTCCTAGCTGCGTGAATACTTCTAACTCGTAGGGAATTCCCTCTGAACCCATCGGCGAATTGCCGTCCGTCAACTGGAAGTGCAGGTGTGGCGCATCGGAGTTGCCCGAGTTGCCAAGCCGGGCTAGCACTTGGCCGGCGTTCACCTGATCACCGAGCTTGACCTTCAAGCTGCCCGGCTGCAGATGCGCATAGAGCGCAAATCGCCCACTGCCGAGATCGAGAGTCAGATAGTTGCCAACCGCACTATCCACAGTTACCACACGGCTGCTCCGCTCGGTAGCGCCGACGTTGTCGGGAAGGCCATCTCTTAAGTCCGAAACCCGCGCATCAGCCACCGCGAGCACCTCCGCGCCATAGCCGTAGAAGGTGTCATTGGACTTCGCGTCGCCATGAAACAGGCGTCCATCAGGGCCGAGGCGCATCCAGTCGATCGCAAACCGCTGCGCTATCCTCACCCTGCCATCAACAGCCTGCAACGCGCGACGATGGTCGTAACTCGTAAGTGCATTGAAGGCTATCCACTCTGCCCCACTCAGCGGGGCACGCAACACCGGTGTCGGCCGCCGCACGACTGCAACGACGGGGCCGTTTATCGTCCTGCCGAGTGCGGCGTTACCCTTGATGTCAAACGTAAACCGGTGGCGCAGCTCCGTCGGCACGCGCGCTCCGGCATCTAGCATTAGGTCAACGAAGATCACCGCCCCGTGGCCCTCGCCAATCTGACCGCGTCTGTCCCCTCTGTCTGTCGGCTCCACGGAAACCAATACGTTCTCTGCAGGGACCAGTACCTTCCCTAGTGCTTCGCCACGATAGCTGGCCAGCGGCACCGTGTCTTCGTCACCGTATACGTCAAGCGCAACGACTTCAATTGGAAGAGGGGCGACATTGGTGAGGTGGAGCTCATAGAGCAGACGTGCCCGGCCGTCAGCCATCACCGGCTGTGGCATCGGGCCAGCGGTAATGTCCACAGGAAAGCCCGAGTGGGACTGGGCCAGGCCTTGATGGGGGAGGAACACTGTGAGGACCGCCCAGCCAAGCAGCCACGTAGCTTCGCAGCGACGAAATCGCCCCATGTTTGCGCTCCTAAATCGATTGCAGTCGTTACGGTGTCGATTTGTTTTATATCGATTGTAAGCAAAGAGTTCAAGAATCTCCTGCAGAGTAAAACTTCAAGAACCGGAGCAATCATTCCCGAATTGTCGGCCATGTTGAAAGTATCCCCGAATCCTCGTCGCAGTGGGAAGCTCACACGTTGTAGTGAACAACTCGCTGCGGAACGGAATACTCAAGAATTGTCTATTCGGTACGTAGCGGGCCGCCGCAACCGAAATGTCTTCTCTCTTCATAACTTCCGCAAACCCTGTAACCATCCGAATTTAGAATGCCACGCTGGAGACTCGCGGAAGTTGAGTCTAAACACTCTTCCCATATCTCACGACGGGCAGGACGTGATCGTAGCTTCCGGTCTGCGCGTTATCCTCCCGCAACTGCGAGATGTTCGCGGATCCGCTGCAATCCCTCCTCCGATCCTCCAATCAGGCCATCGCACGTTGCTGCACCTCTGCTACTAGGTAAGAAACCACTCAACGAGTTGTCCCAGTGTCGCCTTACCCTTCGCCAGGCTTACTTGTGATTCCTGCCGATCTCGATTCCATGCGTTGTCAACAATCACGCTCCGAAGATCCCGAACACCTACGAGCTGCAACCAAAAGTCCAAATAGGTTGCTTGGTAATCGAATCGTGAGGGCGGTATAGGAGTACCCTCCAGGTAACGTGAACCGCGCGTATAGACGACGATGGCCTTTTCCACGTTCAACAAAGGGCCGTACCGTTTGCCGTCGTAAGTAAACAGATAGTTTCGCTGGGCTACGAGATCAATCAACTGTTTGAGCTTGTAAGGCAGGCCAAAGTTCCACATGGGAGTTCCTAAGAGGATTCGATCGGCGTTCTGGAAGCGTTTGATCAACGATAGAATACGCTCCCATGCGCTCGACTCTGCCTCCGTCATCGTTTCGTGCTTTATTGCTTTGTACTTCGCTCCAATTGTCTCGTAGTCGAACTCCGGTAGCCGTTCATTCCAGATGTTCAGCGTATCCACGACGATCGAGGTCTTGGCGGACTTGCACGCCTCGATGAACGATTTGGTGAGGGCGATCGAGTCCGAGGATTCGCCTCTTGGTGATGACTGAATTTCGAGAAGTTTCATTTGTTCCTCCGGCTGCAAGAGTGCTTGTGGAGTTCGAGCTACTTCGAGGTCGCCCGTGCTGCACTCTCAATTACATCCGCAACCTCCTTGGGATGCGAGACGTAGACTGAGTGGCTGGCGCCTGCGACTTCGACCGTGTGGCTCTTGGCTCGCTGGGCGTACCAACGTTCCAAGTCCGGGTTGATGGTTCGATCGCTTCCGGCGACTAACATCCAGCTCGGTTTGCTTCTCCAGGCAGCCGTGGCGATTGTGGCTGAGAAATTGTCCGCAAGGTTGAGCACTTGGGAGCGCGCCATGAATGCGGCCTGGTCGGCGGGAAGGTCAGCTGCGAACAATTCATGAAATTTTGCCGGGTCAATGTATGTGAAACCGTCGGGAGTTTTCTTTATGGCGCCCGATTTCGAGAGGTCGCTCGGAAAGCGCTTTCCGTCGTCCGACTCTTTCTCGCCCGAATCCGGCATGTGGGCCGCGATATACACCAAGCCGACAACCGATGGATCGTTTCCCGCTTCCGTAATTACAGCTCCCCCATAGCTGTGCGCGACAAGAATGCACGGTCCGTCTTGCAATGCGAGCATGCGCTTCACGGCAGTTACATCGTCCTGAAAGGACGTCTCTGGCTCTTGGACAATGCTGACGTTGTAGCCATCCTTGACGAGAATGTCGTAAACGCCTTTCCAGCCAGAACCATCGGCCCAGGCGCCATGAACCAGAACAACATTCCGAATGCGATGCTCTTCGTTCTGCGCGGAGAGCGCCCGACCGGCCAACAGCAATAAGACGATGCAGAGGGATTGAGAGAGTCTTCGTGCTACGCGCATAGCCTTCGTTGAATTACCCATTTTTGCCGCTCCTTCTCGCAAATTCACTCGGCGGATAGCTCGTCGGGAAAATACTCAGCCAGAGAGTTAGAGTGTCAAATAGGCGACTTGGATCCACTGCTCGGAGTTGATGATCCCTTTGCCCCGGACGGGGTCAAGATCGGCAAACGGCTTTTCCGCGACGGCTTCCCGGGCGGATTTTCCTGTGGATTTCAACCCCTCGACGCGATCGCGAGAAGTAATGAGCATGTCCCGGGATTTCATCAGGTCCGCTTGGTTGCCGAGCGGGCCGTACCCCGCAACAATCTTCGTGTGATTGTCGGCGAGCGAGAGAATTTCATCGGCTGTGGCGATCCTGCCGTCGATGCTGCCGCGCGTAGGTGGCGAGCGTCCGATCCGTCAGGCGGTCGTCATCCGCTTTGCTTAAAGACGTTGCCCGGAAGCTTGCTGAGGAGAAACCTGGCGCACCGCCCCTCGAAGCCAGGTGTGCCGTGCGTCCGTAGTGAGCCTCGGGTGCCAAACCATCAAGAAATAAAATGGACGCAACTCTTGTGGCGCTTTCACCAGCCGCAAGGTGGAATTTCTCTCCACCATTTGCCTCATGCCATTCGTCAGTGTGAGGACGAGTTCCGTACCAGGAAGGCAACTGAGGGCCGCGCCAAAATAGGGTATGCGGACTGAGGAGCGGCGCTTTGCACCCAGCGCAGCAAGCTGCTTGTCCGGGATGTTCTGCACGCTTGGCAGAGTTGTGACGGTAAGGTGCTCGGCAGCCAGGTAGTGCTTGAGTGTCAGGCGATCTGGAAACTTGCTCTGGCGGGCAACAGCACAGATCCAGTCCTCGCGGTAAAGCCTCTCCGAACTAAGGTGAGAGGGCAGCAAGCCGTCGTCAATATGGAGAATGAGGTCAAGCTTTCCGCGCTCCAGCAGGTCCACAGCATCAGCCTGCCACGGCAGAAAATCAAAGTTCACCTTATAACCTTCGCTCGTGTAGCGACGGCACAAGTGCGGTAGCAGCGCGATGCAAACGTTGTCCGGGCCAGAAATGCGGAAGCTGCTCCGCTCCCTTTTCGGATCGAAGACGTTTGGCACAACCAAGCCTTCTATTTTGGGAAGGAGCTGTTCAAGTTCCTCGAGAATCTTGCGCCCTCGCAGCGTGAGCTCAAACCCGGAAGACGAGCGAACCATCAGCTCGTCCTCGAACATGGAACGCGCGCGCTGCAAGGCGCGGCTGACAGCCGGCTGACTGAGCAAAAGACGGGCGGACGCTTTGGTGACGCTTTTTTCCTCGGCGATCACCGCAAAGGTGATCAAGAGGTTCAAATCGACTTGTCGCAGTTTCTCTAGACGCATATAGACTATGACCATTATGCATGAGCCGTATGCTGGATGAAAATCGTCTATTGGAGTGTGGCCACCGTTGTAGGCCACAGAAACAGGAGAACGCGATGACACAAAAGCAACAGGTTGAGGATCACGGGGGGCTTTCCGGGAAGCGAATTGTAGTGCTCGGCGGGTCGTCCGGGATCGGATTAGCAGTGGCACAGCAGGCTGTAGCGCAAGGGGCAACGGCAATCATTGCGTCCAGCAATGCGGAGCGGGTTAAACAAGCGGTCGCAACGCTCGACGGAAAAGCGCAAGGGCACGCGCTGGACCTCTCGAATGAGCGAGACATTCAAAATTTCTTTCAGAAGATCGGTGATTTCGATCACTTGGTCTTCACTGCCGGCGACACGCTGCAATTGAACGAACTTGCCGCGACGGACCTTAGCAAAGCCCGGCATGCTTTTGAGTTGCGCTATTGGGCTGCCCTGGCTGCGGTGAAGTACGCCAGCCCGCGCATCTCGAAGGCCGGCTCGATCGTGCTCACAACCGGAGTCGCAGGCCGGCGCCCGCACAAAGGATGGACAGTGGCCGCAAGCGTTTGCGGAACGATCGAAGCCTTGACGCGTGCCTTGGCGGTTGAGCTTGCGCCGATTCGCGTCAACGCGGTATGTCCTGGCGTGGTGCGAACGAACCTCTGGCACACCATGAATGCAGACGCGAGGGAGCAGCTGTACGAAAGCGTTGGCAAGAGTCTGCTGGTGGGCCGCGTTGGCGAAGCATGCGAAATTGCGCGCGCCTATCTTTTCCTGATGCAGGAGGGATACAGCACCGGCCAAACCGTCGTGGTAGACGGCGGAGCGGCGCTCGTTTAGGCGCCTTGCCCCTGATGAACAATTTCCCGGTTAGAGCCGGCCGGACCGCGGTTGCGCCCGGCGTTTAGAGCCTCGCAGCAAACGGTTAGAAAAGCATCGAACGGTGCAAGGAGTGACGCCGAGATGAGGGTTGCAGTCAACGTACTTGAGTCTGCCGCGGAGCCGCGCGTTTCGGTGCAGCAGCAGCCGGCTCTCATGATGGCGTCGCGGACTGGTGTCAGTAGCACATGATATGCCGGGTTGAGATAGCAAGTGATATGTCCGCTTTTCGGGCGTTAGAAATCGACGACACCATGGTCCCCACCATCCCCGTCAGCGGAGAGCGCGACACAACGGGCCAGACGCTTTCCCGGCTGCGAATCCAGATGCGGCTCCAGAGCCTGTTTCTCAAAATCAACACGCGTGAGCTGTGGATCAAAGGGCGCGACAGAGACATGAAGCGCCTGGAACATTCGCGGTCCTGGCCATTTGCCGCTTATGTGACGGTATTTCCTAAAGCCGTAGACGATCTGCAACTTTCCGAGCATCGCTAAGCCGCACGCGCCATCGCGATTTTGCGCTCAGTTGTGCATTGGAGCCCATCGGACGATCGACGGTATTGCCTAATATATTAGGCAAATAGCTTGCCAAATACAATAATGCCTAATATAATGGGCATGTGCTGGATTTAACCTCTATAGGGCAACGAATCGCGGAGAGCCGCAAGAAACTCAAGCTCACCCAGGCCGCGCTCGCGCGCAAGGCGGGCATCAGCCGTGCCACGCTTGAGGCACTTGAAAACGGACGCGCCGGCGAACTGGGCTTCTCGAAACTTACCAAACTGCTCGCCGCTCTCGGACTTGAGCTGACGCTGCAGGCAGCGAGCTCGCACCGCCCTACCCTGGACGAACTCCTTAAAGAGGATCGCGATGATCAAAGTCTGGACCGACACCGCTGAGGCGGGACTGCTCGATCGCCATGGCGAGCGCGGCAGCACGTTCGCCTACCTGCCGGCCGCGGCGCGCGAGCGCGCGGCCTCCGTCACGATGCCGATCAGACTTGAGTCCTGGAGCGTGCCCTTCGGCGTGCTTCCGATTTTCGAGATGAATCTGCCTGAAGGCGTCCTGCGCGAGCGCCTCCGCCTTGCCTTTGCGAAAGCCACCGGCACGTTTGATGAATTCGACCTGCTGTCCATTGTCGGCCGCTCGCAGATCGGCCGCATTCGCTACACAGGCAACAAGGAGCAGCTGCAGCAGGACGTGCCCTTCCAATCGGTGGATGAGATTCTCGAGAGCAGGCGCGGCGGCGACCTGTTCCGCTACCTCCTTGAGAAATTCGCCTCCTTCTCGGGGATCAGCGGTGTACAGCCCAAAATCCTCGTGCGCGACGAGAAGGCTTTCACCGAGATGGAGCATACGGGACACCGCCTCTCGCAGAGCTATAAGGGCGCGACCCACATCGTTAAGCTGTGGGAGCGCAACGAATATCCGCAGCTGGCGGCCAATGAGTATTTCTGTCTTACGGTCGCGCGCAACTGCGGACTCGATGTGCCCCCGTACCGCCTGGCAGAGGACGGCATGGCGTTGGTCATTGACCGTTTCGAACTGCGCACGGACGGGACCTACCGCGGATTTGAGGATTTCTGCGTGTTAAACGGCCGCAGGACGGATGAAAAATATCGCGGCAGCTACGAGACCTCGGTCATGAAGCGATTCGGGCAGTTCGCAAACTCGACGCATGTCAACGAGGACATGGAAAAACTGTTCACCCTCATTGCCCTTAACTGCGCGCTCCGCAACGGCGACGCGCATTTGAAGAATTTCGGGATTGTTTATGACCACGTTCAGGGCGAGGCCCGGCTCGCGCCGGCCTATGATCTTGTGACCACCTCCGTCTATCTGCCCAAGGACAGCATGGCGCTTACCCTCAACGGCACGACGAAATGGGCGAGCGCCAAGGAGCTGCAGCGGCTGGGCGAGACGCGCATGGGAGGCTCCCCTGCCCGTGTCAGGGAGATACTCGAACGCATCAACGGTGCCATTGCGAACACCTCCCAGCAGCTTCGTGCCTACATCAAAAGTCACCAGGAGTTCGAGGAAATCGGCAATCAAATGCTCCATGATTGGGAGCAAGGCGCCGCGCTTTCGCTGAAGGCGGGCTGATCAAACCGTTAATCACCTGGCACAGTGCTTGATTGCGACCAAACGGGCGGACTCCCCTCCCCTATTGAATTGGTTCAAGACTTCGCTTGTTCAGGTGTGCACATCTGAAGAAATGCAGAAATGACGGCATGAACTCCCGAGCCCCGCCTTCTCTAAAGCAAGAGACGGCGACCATCTGTCCCACTCCCGGAGTCTTGATCCACACCTGGCCGGACTATGAGCGTTGCGTCACGGGCGCGCCTCCGTCGAAGGAAGGCGCCTCGCAGTCTGAGCAGGACACCTACCACAACTCCATAAACGAGAATGGATGGTAGTGCTTCCATGGAAGCTTGTTGTATTACAATTCGTAATAAATTAGGCCAACATGCGAGGTAAGGTTATGCCATCTCCCGTGACATTGAGGGTGGATGAGGAAACCAGGCAGCGTATCGCCCGCATTGCGCGCCACAAGCAAATGTCCGCGTCGGAGGTGATTCGCCAGGCGATCGAGACATGGATCGAAGAGCAAGAACCAGCCGGATCGCCTTATGAAATGGTTTCGGATTTGATTGGAATTGTGCACGGTGGAAACCGAAAACGCTCGGTGGGAGCGGGACGCCAGTTCGCCGCCTTGCTAAAGAGCCGAAGGGGCTGCCGGTGATCTTGGTGGATGCGGGGCCCCTCGTGGCCCTGGTGGACGCAGATGACCAATACCATTGGCAATGCGTGTCGACTCTGAAGAGTTTCGAAGAACCTTTGGCAACGGTGTGGCCGCCACTGACGGAAGCGATGCACCTGTTAAACGATCTGCCGGCCGCCCAGGAAGCTTTATGGGAGATGTTGGTAAGGCGCTGCAGCTGCTTCCGCTTGGCTTGGTCGATTTGCGTCGCATCCGTGAACTTGGGCGGAAATACGCCGGCCGCCCGATGGATCTTGCTGACGCAGCGCTTATCCGGATTGCCGAGCGAGAAGGTATTCGCAAAAATATTCACCGTGGACCAGAGAGACTTCGCTGTCTACAGGATTCATGGCCGGATCCGTCCCTCCATCATTCCTTGATCCGCTCGTCACGCCACGGGCCAAAGAGTTTAGCCAACGCTCCCGTACGCGATGAGCCTTCCCGCGGCCACAACGATCAGCGGCATGGATTCCACGGAATTCCTCGACCAGAATCTGACGATCCTGCGCGATTTCAAGCCGCTATCTGCTGACCAGTTACAACGGCTTCGCGATCACCGCAAACAATTCGACGATGGCCGCTACGAACTGTACAAAAGCACGATGAAGTACGACCGCGATCTGGGCCGCAGCCTGCACGGCTATCCCTCATCCGCTGAACTTCCCGTTTGAGTGTGCGAGGATTGCTGGACGGGACCTGCACCGTTCGACACCACCGGAATGAACGTTTCTAGATTTTTAGGCCGGCGTGTTCTCAGCCGACCGCGACCGCGTATTATCTTCCAGCCGTCGCTTTGATCTGTTTGGCAGGCTTTGTAGCGAAGAGGGAATCGTAGAGTACTGCAGGTATGTCGCTTATTTGTTCGGGGGCGCTTTTCTCCTGAACGCCGTTCCGCATTTCCTGAGCGGCGTCTGCACGAGTTCCGGGCACCATTCGCCTCCCCTCCCGGCAAGGGAGAGCATTTCCCCGACGGTTAACGTGCGCTGGGGCCCGTTGCACCTGGCAATTGGGCATTTCCTCGCGCGTCGCGCGGGCGGGTTCGACCGCAGACAAACATCCAGCGTCGCGGCTCCCCAAGCGGGGGGCCTATGGATGGCAGTCATGCTGTCCCGGACGTTGGGACGTGTCTACAGCGCTCCATTGCGCGGTGAACGAGGGGCGGCGGTTGGCAGCGGATGCGCCATCGGCGCCCGAGATTTAGAAATTCGCCTTACGCGCGGGTTCTAAGATCCTCATTCCAAGCAGCCGCTCCGGCGCGACCATCCTTACTTTGGATGGGCTCGCTCGGTGGCGTAGGGAACTCAACTGGAGTCGCGTTCGGCCCCGGTGTGTTCTTTCCATTTCCGAAGAACGCCTTGCGCGCTCGGTCAAAGGAATCTTCTGCCATGCGATTTTCCCCTTTCATTTTTATGCTCGCGACTTTGCCATTTCTGCCCGCGGGTCCTGTTCGCGGAACAGCTGCATCGTAGAAAATGCCAAGGAAAGTGTCCATACACTGAACTCCTGAGAAAAAATGGAAACTTCCATGGACGGGTGGCGCAAGCTTCCCCGCCACTCGAGCAAACGCACAGCGGAGTTCCATTTGCTGCATCCCTTCGGTTTTTGATGGGTGCGGGTTTCGATGCTCCGCCATCCGCGAGCAGCGCGAATTACACTCTGCCTATCTTTTCGGCCAGCAAGGGCGAGTTCCGTCCCATTTCGGTCCAGACAGGCAGCTGTGCACTCGACTCTAGCGTCGCAGCTTTGGGCGGGTGCGGAAAAAACGAAGCCACTTCAAAATCGGGGCGGCGGCAGACTCGCGCCGGTGCCACCAACAAAAAATCGATCCGGCGCGCTGCGCGACCGCCGAGGTCCGGCACCTGCTACCGTCGTTCTGCATCGCAGCAAAATTGAAAAGGGAAAGCTTTGCGGTTCGGCCGGATTGCAAATATATCAAGAGTGCGAAGTTGCCGGCCCCGGTGACGCTGCAGCAGGTGCAGCAGGTCGCCTTTTTTCTGCGCCATCCTGCTCGCGTTGCTGCATCGCCTTTTCCAATTCTTTCTGGCGATCGCTCAGCAGAGCATGAATCTGGTGGTGCGTTTCGTCGCTGATGGCGTGAATCTGCGGGCCAAGCTGCTGCCGCGAAGCTGTTGGATTCTTATCGAGCAGCGCTTGAATCTTGTCATGATGCTCGTCAAGCAGCGGCCGAACCTGTTTCTGCTGCTCGGGAGTCAGCTCCAGATCTTTCGTAAGACGAGCAAGTTCCTGGTCGATCGATTGCGGCGTATGGACATATGGAAGCTGCTCACGCGCCGAGGGCTGCTGTGCCCCATGGTACTGTGCTACGGCGGGACCGGACACTCCGAGCATGAGAACAACTCCGTATGCGAGCGTGCAAGGAAGATTTCGCATGGACAGCAGCCTCCTTTAGTATCCTCGACGCAATTCCAGCCGAGACCCTCCTCTGAATAGACGGGCAATTCCACAACAACGTTTCGCTAGATCGAGCGCAGTCAGATGTAATTGGAACAGACCTCTGCAGCACCGCGGTCTATGGTTCTCGCGCGAGCCTGCAGAGCGTTCGACCGTGATTGCCTGCAGGCGCGAGTTCCGTCCTCCCTTTAATTAGAAGCCATGCCATACAAAACTCTAAGTGCCGCTGCTGGTGTCGCTTACGAGGAAGCGCGCCGCTTATCTCGCCGCTGAATTGGACCGAAGTCGGACCGAAAGCCACCCTTCGGTTAACAGCCACTTGAGTAACTTAATCACGATTTGCCGGAGCGGGAGTTTTCCGAGGAGGATCAGCGAGTTGCGATGAAACGGGACGAGTCAACTTCTCTTCTTTATTCACATTTTATTCGCAATTCCTCAGCATTCGCCGCGACTACCGTGACGTTTTCGTGACAGCCGATGAGGTACGATGATAGCGATTGTTCCGCATACCCCGTAATCGGTCCAATTTCGATGCCACGCGCGGGGATCATCTTCCTACAAGCCGACTTGAACGAAGCCGCTCGGCGGCGGACGCTTCGCGTGCGTGTAGCTGAACGATGTCGATGTGATCGGGATATTGTCGGGTCACAAGGAGGTCCTTATGACCCGACTTCGCAAAATGATGCTC